>Ga0265297_10001279_pt1 | contig 60657 bp, 40 predicted proteins | sample Munlanlwell13791_FD_192502 | JGI IMG/M metagenome (GOLD analysis project Ga0265297, IMG submission 192502) | Leachate microbial communities from a municipal landfill in Southern Ontario, Canada - Leachate well 137-91 | ecosystem: Engineered > Solid waste > Landfill > Unclassified | place... | reverse complement strand
AATCATTTTTAGAAGTAGCAAACTTGCCCTCAGCATCCGCAAACCAGATATGTTCAGCATTTCCCACCAAAGGTAACAGTAATTGACCTTGAACTACTTCGCCTTTACCTGCTAAAGCTTCTAAAGTGCCTATTGGCTGTAGACGCATGGTTTGTAAGCCTGCAGCTAAAACGTGCTGCGTTGTTAATAATGAAAAAATAAGAATTGGCAATAGAAGTTTTTTAGGTTTGAGTAGGGTCATAAGTTATTTCTTGATAGAGGTTTAGATAAGTTGTTTATTTAACTAAAAATATTTTAAGTTTAACTGGTAAGAAATTCTAAGGCGGATTAAAAACTAAAACAAGAAATTAAAACCAGACGTTCTGGAGAATCCATCATTATCGATGTTTGTATATTTCAACTCTTTATCACCTTAAGGTTATATAAAATCTTCTCATATTACGCAGATTCGTAACATCAAACCCCTTACCAAAATCAGACTGCAACGAGCGTGATAGCTGCTCCAACTGTTGAGATCCATATTCAGCTCTAATTTCTCCTTTTTGTTCACACTCAACAATCAAACGACCAATCTGCCAATAAGCATTCACCATTGCACTATTGACGCATAGATGCATTATATATCTTATCGATCCATGCGAAATACCGTGTTTTTGCTAAATAAATCTAAATATCTAGCATAGTTCTAGCATCTAGCATATTTCTTTGGCAAAATAGCGCGAAAAGTACAGGCGCGATTAATCGCGTCCCTCCTCTAATCTTATTCTTGGAATCAGCATGGACAAATTAGTTATTACCGGCGGACTGCCTTTAAAAGGCGAGATCCGCATTTCCGGCGCTAAAAACGCTGCTTTACCCATCTTGACTGCTTCTCTTCTAGCCGACGCTCCCGTTATAATCAGTAACGTTCCGCATCTCAAAGATGTGACAACTATGATGGAGCTTTTAGGCAGCATGGGCTTAGAAATCACTGTGCACGAGGGCATGTCAGTTGAAATCGATCCACGCCCCATTAAAAACTTTTTTGCACCTTATGATCTCGTCAAAACCATGCGGGCTTCTATTCTGGTTTTAGGGCCACTATTAGCTAAATATGGCCAAGCCAAAGTTTCTCTGCCGGGCGGTTGCGCCATTGGAGCAAGACCAGTAAATATTCATTTAGATGGCATGCGCGCTTTAGGTGCAGAAATTACTCTAGAAGAAGGTTATATCATTGCCAAAACACCAAAAAGGCTAAAAGGCACAGAGTTTGTTTTTGACTTAGTTACAGTCACAGGAACAGAAAATATCATGATGGCGGCAGTGTTAGCCGAAGGTACAACGGTCTTGAAAAATGCCGCTCGTGAGCCAGAAGTAACCGATCTTGCTAACTTTTTAAATTCTTTAGGAGCTAAAATCAACGGCATTGGCACTGATACTCTAATCATTGAAGGCGTCGAAAAACTAGGTGGCGGAAAATATACTGTTTTACCAGACCGCATTGAGGCAGGCACCTACCTGGTCGCCGCAGCCATAACTCGCGGTCATATCAAAATCAAAGATATTTTTCCAAATATTATGGATGCAGTTTTGCATCAGCTAACCGAAACTGGCGCCAAAATCACTACCGGTAAAGACTGGATTGAACTTGACATGCAAGGCCAAAGACCGAAAGCCGTCAATATCCGCACTGCGCCCTATCCAGCCTTTCCTACAGATATGCAGGCGCAATTTTTGGCTATGAACTCTGTAGCCGAAGGCACTGGAGTTGTCACTGAAACTATCTTTGAAAATCGCATGATGCATGTACAAGAATTACAACGTCTAGGCGCTGATATAACGCAACAAGGCACAGTAGCTATTACAAAAGGCTTACCAATGCTTACTGGAGCAACAGTTATGGCAACGGATTTGCGTGCCTCAGCAAGCCTTGTTATAGCCGGCCTCATGGCTGAAGGCGAAACAGAGGTTGAGCGCATTTATCACATCGATCGAGGCTATGAATGTATTGAAGAAAAACTTTCTCAGCTAGGCGCCAAAATCCGTCGTGTTTCGAGTAAAATGGAATAAAAATAATTATAAATTATGAATGATGAATGCAAAAAAACATGTCTACAAGATTTACTTATAAATCAATTAGTTATATTTTAAAGTTCAATTTTAGATGTGCAGAGACAATCAATTCACCTTCCCAAATTTATAATCCATAATTTATAATTCATAATTGTTTGATATGCCCCTAGTAACACTCAGAAACATAACCGTCAGCTTTGGCCATCCACCACTTCTGAATAAAATTAGCTTTCAAATTGAAGCACGTGAACGCGTGTGCCTGGTTGGCAGAAACGGCTCGGGAAAGTCGACTGTAATGAAACTAATTAAAGGCGAAATAAAACCAGATGATGGCGAAATTGCCTATGAAAGAGGCATTAGCATTGCTGAACTAACCCAAGAAGTTCCTCAAAATATTTCAGGAAAAGTTTCTTCTATTATAGCCGAAGGCTTGCCAAATACTGAAATCTGGAAACAACAACATCGCGTCGAAGAAGTTTTATCGCGTTTAAATTTAAATGGCTCTGCAGAATTTGAAAACCTTTCTGGTGGCTTGAAACGACGTGCCTTATTGGCCAAAGCTATAATTGCGGAACCAGATTTATTATTGTTAGATGAGCCAACTAATCACTTAGATATTGAAAATATTATTTGGCTAGAACAGTTTTTTGCTAGATATAACAAAACTCTGCTTTTTGTGACACACGATCGAGTTTTTCTACAAAAAATTGCGACCCGAATTATAGAGTTAGATCGCGGCAACTTAACTAATTGGGAATGTGATTACCAAAGCTATCTTCTGCGTAAAAGCGCTTTACTGGAAGCTGCAGAAAAAGAAAATGCCCTATTTGATAAAAAACTAGCCGAAGAAGAACGCTGGATTCGCCAAGGTATAAAAGCTAGAAGAACACGGAATGAAGGAAGAGTTCGCGAGCTAAAACAACTACGACGAGAGCGCCAAGAAAGACGTGAGCAAATCGGAAAAGTTAATTTACAATTGCAGCAAGCAGAGAAATCAGGAAAAATTGTAATAGAAGCCGAAAACGTCTCTTACGCTTATGATAACAACAAGCCAATTATAGAAAACTTTTCTACAATTATTTTACGTGGCGATAAAATCGGTATCATTGGTCCTAATGGATGCGGTAAAACCACGCTCATTCAGCTACTACTTGGTAATCTAAAACCAATGGGAGGCCACCTAAAGCAAGGAACTCAGTTGCAAATAGCTTATTTTGATCAATTGCGCTCGCAGCTAAACGAAGACAAAACTGTTCGCGAAAACGTAGGCGGCGGCAGCGATAGCGTTACTATTAACGGCAAAGAAAAACACATCATTGGCTATTTACAAGATTTCTTGTTTTCACCCGATCGCGCCAATTCCCCAGTTAATCAACTGTCAGGAGGAGAGCGAAATCGCCTGCTTTTGGCAAAATTATTTACAAAACCGTCTAATGTTCTAGTACTCGATGAACCAACCAATGATTTAGACATTGAAACCTTAGAATTGCTAGAAGATTTGCTGGTTGAATATCCTGGAACAGTGCTTTTAGTCAGCCACGATCGAGCGTTCTTAAACAACATCGTAACAAGTACATTAGTTTTTGAAGAGAATGGAAAATTTAGCGAATATGTTGGCGGCTATGATGACTGGCTTCGTCAACGCCCAGCTTTGCAAGAAGCACCAAAAGAAACAGCAAAGCCTAAAAACAATCAAGATAGGCGCGCCTTAGAAAAAATCTTGAAGCAAATCGAAAAAGCAGAAAAAGAACAAGAGAATTTGCACCAAATCATGGCTGTTCCAGCTTTCTACCAAAAAAATAAAGAAGAAATTAGCAGCACACAGCAACAACTTGACGCGATAGAAAAAAAGCTAGAGGTTTTATATAAAGATTGGGAAAGGATGGAAATTTAGGAAAACCTCATAATGACAGAAAAATGCAAAAACCAAACATTAAAGCGCAACTAATTGATTTTAAAAGAAATTCTGTAGACATGTTTTTTGAATTGGCTTGGTTGAATAAATAGTAAAAAGCTAATTTTTGTTTGGTAGCCGCAGGCTTTAGCCTGCATTTTTAAACGCAGGCTAAAGCCTGCGGCTACCGATCATGACAAAAACATGGATTTAGTCAACAACGCCTTTTGAATTCATAATTATTCCATCGCCTTCGTCACCAACGATTCCAAGTCAACATGTTTAACCAATCGGCATAGTCGCACAAGCAATATCAAGGCCGCAACAAAAAGGCCAACCACTAACGCCCACCATATTCCACTTCCACCCAAGTTATATTTAAAAGCAAATAAATAAGCTAAAGGAAAGGCGACCGCCCAAAAACCAACCAAGCTTGCTATTAGTGGAAATCTAGTGTCTTTAAGGCCACGGAGAGATCCTAGACTAATTAAACGGATAGATTCTACGAAAAGCAAAACTCCTACAATCGGCAAAAATCTAATAGCTTCCGAAATCATCGATTGCATTGATTTAGCATGTAAATCCACACTAAAGCCTAATGCAAAATGAGAAAAATAAATATAAACAATTCCGCAAACCAGCATGCAAATAAAAGCCATTCCCATATTGACCATTGCCGCTAATTTAAGAGCTTCACGATTATTACAACCAACTTCGTTGCCGACACGTATGGTGGCGTTTTGGCTAAGCGCAAAAAGCAGCATCAAAGGCACCATCATGTATTGATAAGAAATTTGATAGGCTGCCAAAGTGGTTGTACCTAAAATACCCATCATAATAGCAATAGCAGCAAATAACGCTACCTCCACAGCATACATAAACCCAAGAGGCATGCCAACTCTAAACAATTCTAAGAAAATTTTTCGATTCAAAACCCACCACTTAGAAAATAATTTATAGTGATGAAACTGCTTCACAAAATGTAAATAACCTACAAGATAAATCGCCATTAAGAAATTTGTCACAAGAATGCTATAGCCAATACCTGACAAGCCTAATTTAGGCGCGCCGAGTTTGCCAAAAATAAAAACATAATTAAAAAACATACATAATGGCACTGACAAAAGGCTAATCATCATAACCAAGCGCGTTTTGGTAAGGCCTACCAGAAATTGCTCTATTAAGAAAATTATATTAAGTGGCAACATCGCCCAAATTAAAACATAAAAAAGTGGCTTGGCCGCTTTAATAACAGCCAAGTCTTGCCCGGTCCATGTCAAGACAATGGGAGATAACCACATAATAAGCATCATGGGAAGAGCAAAACCAAACGCCATAATTAAACCTTGTCTAAAACAAACGCTAATACTGTGATCATCCTTGGCGCCAAAACTTTGGGCAATTAAAATGCTTACGGAACTAAATATCCCAACAAAAAATAATACAACAACTACATAAATGCTCCATACGAGCGCATTAGCGGCAAGTTCCGTTTTACCTAAGTGCGCTATCATAACTACAGCAATAAAACCATTGACTGCATAGGTCAATTCTGAAGCAATAAGCGGCAAAGCTAATAAAATAGAACGTTTAAGTTCGGAAAAGATTTTGGAAAAAAAGTTAGAAGAAGAAAAGATAGAAAACACTTTAAACCCCACAACAAAACAAAGTAAGAAAAATCAGGCCGAGAGGCCGAGAAAAAAACAAAAATGTGAGTTATAGCGTCTTCATAATGCGCCAATTATAACCTAACAATTTGTTTTTTCAAGAAACTAAAAAATAATCCCATCACGGTATTGCTGGATCAGAAAATATGCGATAATAGGCGGTTTTTAACACTCAACATAGACTTTAATTTTGTGAGGTAATTTGTATGGACGATAATCGTCATAAAGCTTTAAGCGCGGCTCTAACGCAGATCGAGCGCCAATTTGGTAAAGGCTCAGTAATGGTTATGGGAGAAGGCGGTGTTGCACCAGATATCGAAGTAATATCAACTGGATCACTTAGTCTCGATGCAGCGTTGGGCGTTGGCGGGTTGCCGCGTGGCCGTATGGTAGAAATTTACGGGCCAGAATCTTCTGGTAAAACTACTTTAACCTTGCAGGTTATTGCCCAGTGCCAAAAAAATGGTGGAACCGCAGCATTTATCGATGCCGAACACGCACTAGATCCAGTATATGCCGAAAAATTAGGCGTAAATATCAAAGACCTCATCGTTTCACAACCTGACACTGGCGAACAAGCTCTAGAAATTGCAGACATGCTCGTCCGCTCTGGCGCTGTCGATGTTATAGTCATCGATTCAGTAGCAGCCTTAGTTCCTAAAGCTGAAATCGAAGGCGAAATGGGAGACCAACATGTAGGCTTGCAAGCGCGTCTCATGTCACAAGCTTTGCGTAAATTAACTGGAAATTTAAAGCGCTCCAATACACTTCTAGTTTTCATCAATCAAATCCGTATGAAAATTGGCGTTATGTTTGCTAATCCAGAAACCACAACTGGAGGTAACGCTCTTAAGTTCTACGCTTCCGTACGTCTCGACATTCGCCGCATTGGACCAATCAAAAAAGGCGAAGAAATCATCGGCAACGAAACACGCGTTAAGGTTGTAAAAAATAAAGTAGCGCCTCCTTTCAAATCGGTAGAATTTGAAATTATCTACGGCGAAGGCATTTCACGCGAAAGCGAATTGATTAATCTAGGCACTGAACACGGCCTTTTGGATAAAGCTGGCGCCTGGTATACCTACAGAGGCGAACGCGTTGGTCAAGGCAAAGATAATGTCAAAACTTATCTTAAAGAACATCCCGAGGCCGCCGCTGAACTAGAAAAAAATCTGCGTGAAAAATTACTTACCAAAGCAACCGTAGCCAAACCGAGTGAAGATTGAAAGAAGGAACTCCCATAAAAATTCGCCACACCGCGCTAGACCTTCTGGCGCGGCGTGAGCATTCACGTTTAGAGCTAAAACAAAAACTTCTCTTACGCGGTTTTTTAGAAGAAGAAATAGAAAATATCTTAGAGATTTTAGCTAAGGAAAACCTGCAGAGCGACAAGCGCTTCGCCGAAAACTATATTCGATCGCGCGTTAGCCGTGGCTTTGGCCTTATTTATATAAAAAACGATCTACGCTATCGCGGGGTTTCTGCTGAAATAATTGAAGAAATTCTAGAATCCCAGAATATCGATTGGCCTGCACTAGCTAAAGCTGTTTGGCAAAAGAAATATGGCCAATCCGCCTCTCAAAAACCGCAAGATAAAATCAAACAAATGAATTTCCTAAGACAGCGCGGGTTTGTAGGGGCAGGCCTTGTGCCCGCCCTGAGAGATCCCATTTAATACGTTACAATCCCAACGACTTCAATAGTTTTCCAGTTGAACCAGCATCGAGCTTAATTTTCAGATCTGGCAAGTTTTTTTGAATCACCTTTTCTATGCCATGTTTAGCTGCTTTCATAATCAGATTCTCCACATTTGGAGTAACTTTAATATCAGAAAAACTACCCGAAACTTTAATTGGCACGGAAAAACTTTGCTCGCCTCGAGACTCACTAGCCTCTAAGGAATAATCCAAAGTTTGACGCGGCAAATTCACACTGCCCTGCCCACTTACGCTAAAACGATCCGACTGCAATAAGAAATCTGGATTTTGCAAAATACCGTCGGTAATTTTAAAGGAACCAGTAAGGCGCCCAAAATCAGTACGCGGAGGCTCCGTCGAAACGGGCTTTGGCTTATTGTTAATTATTGCATTAGCTAAATTAACCTGGTAAGCCATATCCACACCACTCCAAACGCCATTATTTAGCACAAAATTTCCACTACCATTCATAGACGATAAGATAGCATCCAAATCCGATCCTTTGGCTGTAAACCGCAATCCTAAATCTGCTCTACCAGAAAACTTTTTCAAATCAGCCAAATCTTGTAAGAATTGCGAAATATCTATGGAGCTGAGTTGACAATTCACATTCAAACCTGGCACAGCTGAACTTAGATCTAAAGAGGCTTTTCCGCGTAGACTCCCATTATAAAGCTTAGCGCTAATAGGATCTAAATTAACAACTCCATTACTGCCAGTAACCGTAAGAGCCACATTGCTAGCCCGCACCTTCTCCAATTGCAAAGAAGCTATTTTGATCGCACCATCTAGTTGCAAAGTTTTAAAGAAACTTGGCTCTGCTTCTACTGAGCGTGGCACCACGCCTTTAACCTCAATAGTTGTTACATATTTAACTTTTTTACCTTTCGAAATTTTTGTTTTAACTACAGTCTTCGCTTTAGAAGTTGGAATTGCAAGCAAGGCTGCATAGCGATTAAAGGTGAAGTTATTGAAACTGAGGTTAAAGCCTAAATAACGTGAAGCAAAATTGGTGTAATTAAGACTACCTTGTAACACATTATCATCAACTTTTACCATCAACTCTGGCACCTTTAAAAACTTAGAAGTAGCTTGAAATCTAAGTTTCAAAGCTAAGTCTGTCAGAGCTCCTGAAGGTAATTTAGTAATATTACTTGAAAAATAATTCACTAGAATACTTCTAAGCGCAAACGGCATAATTTCGACATTTCCAGAAAAAGTAGGAGCGTCTAGTACTTCTTTTCCTTCCAAAGAAGCATTAAGAGTCAAATCAGCAAGCTTAATAAAAATATCTTTACTAGTAACGCTTTGCTTAGTTAAATCCGCGTTGATATTAGCTTTCAAAGCAAATGGCAAAGGCCGAATCATTTCCTCTGTTTTAATTTGGCCAGAAATATCGAGTGGCTCAAAAGAATAAAGACGCTTAGCAAAATCCAGGCGGCCAGTACCTTGCGCTGTGATATCACCAGAGAACAGCGGCGCATTGTTGTAAAAAGCAAAACTCAAATAAAACGGAACCGGACGGGATAAATCTACATCTTTAATTTTCAAAGTAAAACCGCGTACCGCAATGTTTTTGCCTGTTGTACGATCTTCCCAAATAATCGTAGCATTTTCTATGGCAATACTAGAAAGACCTAGTGACATACCCCTCACACTTGGCCCTTTTCCACTTTTATCGCTCCCAGCTTTTTCGATTTTACTGGCATCGATTTTCCTTTCATCTCCCGTAACCAAATCGCGCCAATTTGTCTCACCATCTACACGTTTAATCAACTGTAAATTAAAATCGCGCAAAGCGAGCTTCAACTTCACTTCATGATGCAATAAAGCCCACAAGCTAATACTAGCGTGGGCGCTACCGATATCAGCCAAATTGCCATTGGCCCCAAAGTTTTTGTTATTACTTAGACTTACAGCCTCAACTTTCAAACCTAACCAAGGAAAAAATTCCCAAGATAAATTACCGCGAATACTAAGCTCACGCCCGGTTTTCGCCGCCACTTCTTTGATTATTCTATCTTTAAAGTCATTCGGATTAACAAATTTAACTATCGCAAAAGTGCCGATGGCAATAGCTATGATAGAAACTAAAAAAATAACTAAAATAATTTTTATAAATTTACGCATGTTTGTATCCTTCAAAAACTTAAAATTTGCGGTTCCTAGCGCCGCTTTCCTGCCATACTATAAGAATCGCCATCTAATAAAACTGGCCTGCCATCCGTAGTTTTTTCCACTTAGAAAGATGCTTCGGAGGATTCTGTCCTTAACACCTTCTCGATTTTATCGATGGCACGCGAAGGATGGAGCGGGCGATGGGAATCGGACCCACACTAAAAGCTTGGGAAGCTTCTGTTCTGCCACTAAACTACGCCCGCGAAATAATTTATTATTTTCATAAAAATAGCATAGAATTATATACAAGAAAAGCTAGCCACTTGAATAAATTTCAACCAATTCGGCTGGGATTTTTTAGTTCCCGCTGTATTTAGCGTTCTAGTGTCAATAACACGTACAGATGACCGATGAATATAACATGTGAGTTGACCGATTTTTGTTAAACACTAGTTAAGCATAAATACTTCCCAAAAAATCTAAATTAATAAAAATTTACACCCCTGAAAAGTTACTTGTTGTTTTCCTTTATTTAATTTTATATTAATAAAATATAAGGCAATGTATGCTATAATGTCACTATAAATAATACTTGTTAGCGTACTACATGCGAGGAGTTTATGTTTAACAACCAAACTAAAGAATTGCAAAAAAGCAAAGATGCTGCCTTAGCTATTTTAAACAAAGGGCGTCATAATCTGCCTCTATGTATTATGATGAATAACCAGGATATTCTTTTAATATATCATGAACGATCAAAATATTATCAAGGGGCGGTAACAGATTTTCAATCAGGAATCAAACAGGTATTTGCCCCCAATGTTGTTAGGTTAGTTTTAATGCCGGTCTATAATATTTTTTATCTCTCATTACCAGTGGATAGAATAGATTGTTTGAAAAAATTAGTGGAAACGTCGTTCAACAAAATTTATACAAGTAGAGGTACAACAAATTCAAGTCATTTTTTTGGGTCGCGTTCTAGTGCTTCTTCTTCTAGCTCAACGTCCACTTCTTCTTCTGCTGCTGCATTTTTGACTCAGCCAGAGGATGATGGTTTTGTTATTATAGAAAAAGTTAAAGTTCCTGAAGAGCAACAAAAGCTAGAATTAAAAATAGTTGGAATAGCAGAAAGCAGACTTCAAGAAATTGCAGATAGGGAAAGGGAACAAGAATTACAAGATACACAGGATTTGACTTTTATGGCGATGGCGGCAGCATGTTGTGTGTGCCCTCCTTCTTCATGAATCCAACGTTAGTTAATGTCTTCTACCTTTGGTAGCTTTCAATAACATAGTTTCCCTTAATACGTCACTAGTTTTTTTATTTAGCCCTATTAATCTGTGAAATGACAAAGTAAAAAGGAATCTACTAGAGGGTTATAGATGATTTTAATCATTGAAAAAAATAAAACGACCGTATATATCTTCAAATCTCATTTTTAACACCTGTTCTGTTAATCGAACCTTTTCCATTTGGCACCCCCTTGTTAAAGAAGATGCCTTTCTTAGGTTTCGGTCAACTTACTTGTTATTTATATCGGTCATATCACATGTTAGTGACATGTATTTAGCGTTCTAGTTGCTTTTTTGGCTATAAAATTTAAACTACCAGCTCATACTATTCATTGTGAATTGTACTGATTTTCCTCATTCATAATTCATGATAATTTTTAATATTGTAACAAAGAGGAGTTAAAATGACTGACACCAACACAAATAAATCCGAGCCTAAACAACAATTTGAAATTCAGCGTATCTACTTAAAAGGCCTTTCTTTCGAGACCACCGATACGCCAAAAGTATTTGTCCAAGAATGGAAACCAACTACTAACGTCGATATCAATTGCACACCCAGTTCTTTAGATACTGACTCACACGAAGTAGTCTTAAAAGTAACAGTCACGACTAAGCTAGGTGACAAAGCAGCTTATTTAGTTGAGGTAGAACAAGCCGGAATTTTCTCTTTAAAGGGCTTCAAAGAAGAAGAGCAACGCTATATGCTACGCACCATTTGCCCAACTATTCTGTTCCCATACGCAAGCGAGTTAATTGCCAGCACAATCAATCGCGGCACATTCCCAAGCCTTTTCTTGCAACCGATTAATTTTGAAGCTTTGTATCAGCAACAGCTTCAGCAAGCTAAAGATGAAACCAAACATTAAAACTATAGCCGTACTTGGCACAGGAGCCTGGGGTACGGCTTTGGCTCATTTATTAGCCAACAATGGCCATACTGTTCAACTCTGGGGCGTTGATGCTTTGGAGTTAGAAGATTTAACTACAAATCACAAAAACAGCCGATACTTTCCAGATATTTCTCTACCGAGCAGGGTAGAGATTTTTTCAGATTTAAAACTAGCTTTAGCTAATGCTGATTTTGTTATTTCCATCGTCCCGAGCCATGCTTTTAGTTCTGTTTTAAAAAAAATTAAATCTAATTGGCCAACAAATAAGCCATTAAAGCTCGCGTGGGGAACTAAAGGTCTTACAGAAAAACAACAACTTTTGCATGAAGTTGTAGAAGAGACTTTTGGCAAAATAGCAATGGCGACTATTTCCGGCCCCAGTTTTGCCAAAGAAGTCATTCATGGCTTACCGACAGCGATCACTGTCGCTTCTAATAATGAAGATTTCGCCAACACTTTAGCCTCTTGTTTGCATAGCGACGCTTTTCGCGCTTACACAAGCAAGGATCTTATTGGCGTGGAAGTTGCTGGAGCAGTAAAAAACGTTTTAGCCATTGCCGTTGGCATGTCTGATGGCATGAAGTTTGGAGCCAATTCTCGCGCTGCTCTTATTACTCGCGGCTTGGCCGAAATTAGGCGTTTAAGCCTAGCTTTGGATGGAAAAGCCGAAACTCTAATGGGACTTTCTGGAATTGGCGATTTGGTTTTAACTTGTACCGATAATGAATCTAGAAATCGACGCTTTGGACTAAGCCTGGGCGCGGGTTCCACGCCAGATGCAGCAGAAAAATCCATTGGCCAGACAGTAGAAGGCCGCGTTAATGCCAAAGAAGTTTATTTACTCGCCCAAAAACATCAAATCGAAATGCCTATCTCTGAACAAGTCTACAAAATCCTCTATGAAAACCTCTCCCCTCGCGAAGCCGTTGTTTCGCTTCTTAAGCGGGCTAGGAAAGAAGAGTAATTGAGGTTTGGTTAAGCTCGAGGCTCCGCCAAGCACGAACCCAACTACGAGACTAAACCACAACAAAAAACCTTCACTTGGGGATCAGATCTGATGCTGGTTCTGGTAGCGAACACCAAGTCTGAATCGTTGAGGTGATGGAATTAGAACTACTAGAAGGAAGAGAACCTGAAGGGGGCACCCTAGTAGTGGGGGACGAAAGCGACGATGAGCCACCGCCTTGAGATCGAGATTTTACTTGTCGATTTAATTCATCTTCCTCTTTCGAAGTCATATCCTGTATCATTGGGTACCTTTCTTCCAGCTTACTCAATGTTAAAAAACGCTCCCATCAAAAATACATATGGGCGGATGCTTACCACCACATAAGGCATTACTTCTAGTATCTACATTGTAGTTATACCCAGTACCTAAAATTGGGGATGCAGATGCAGTACCCATACCAGTTGCTAAACTAAGGTCAAAATCTCTAGAAAATTTTCCTTCTCTGTCAACCAATAATTCCTCTGCTTCAGTCATCGACGCAGGAAATGGCACTAGTTGAACTCCACTTGAACCGAGAGCATTTTTAATACTATTTCCATAGTGATAATCTTCTCCACTTTTATCTTGGTATTCTATTCTTACCTGTTCCCAAAGATTTGGAGGTATCCTACTCAACCATGTCAATATACCATCGTTATGATCAAAAAAGTCGGTCCCTGCATCTGCATGGCACAAAAAAACGTATCCAGATGCAGCTGCAGTAATAGTTACTCCAGAACAAGTTAACAGCCCTCTTGCGAATAAACCACCATATTCTTTCGGAGTATCAGGAGTAATAAAAGCATAACATTTCTGGGGAACCCAGATGTATTCTCTTTTAGGAGTAGCAGAAACCGCTACAATACTAGTAGAAGCACCATTTTCTGGTTTGTTATGCATCATATTTAGTATCCACTAGTAGGAAGTTGAACCATTAGAAAAAGCCGGTGTAGAAGAAGCGTTTGCATCTTTTGATAACTTATTCCTTATTAAAATCTTCAAATAGCTCTCAGCATGTCTTCTAATATGTGAAGTAATTTCTTTCATATCCACCTCAGAAACTACAAATCCTTTCAATCTTTGGTCTTTGCTAGCTTTAATACACTGCCTAGCATTTATAATATTAAGAGCCGTTAGCACTTTGTAATCAGCATGCAATATACCCCAAAGTTCGTGCTGTAGCACTTCAGAATTTATAGCCTGGTCAAGCCTCATACTCTTAGAAACACCTGTTTTTAAGTAATCTATGTCCTTGTACTCATCGCCCAGAGCTTTTTCAAGAATATTTTTTACATTCAAATCAGCTTCTTCTTGATTTTTAGAAACTCTAGTAAAAAACCCTTTAAGCTGTAAAAATATCATATCTATGCAAAAAACAATCATTTTTTGGCAATTGTTTGTAAACATGGCATGTCTCCTAACGTGATGATAACCAAGTTAATTATAACAAATTTAAATAGCTCAGGAAACACACGATGGCTTCCTTACTCAATAATAGCCAAGTATCTCAAAATTTTTAGCTAACCCCCTTGTTTCCCGCGTGGGTTCACTCAAAAAACACGGTATTGCAAAAATAAATTATCTAAGTATCGTTAGAACGTAACAGCGCACTACATTATATACTAATGTTTGTATATTAGGATAACATAGGGTATTATATGAACATACCAACAAATTTGATTAGCAATCTAAAAGAAAAAATTTACGTACTACATTGCTTTCAGAAAAAAGCTAAAAGTGGCACCAAAACTCCTAAACAGGACATTAATCTAATCAAAAATCGTTTGTTAACAGCTAAGATAAAAGCGGGAAAAACATGAAAATTAAAACAAAGATCCTACAAAAAAGCAGTGGTAATGTTTTTAAAGATCTAGACTTTCCAAATGCTGAAGAAATGCTAGCAAAAGCCGCACTAGCAACGCAAATCAACACTATCTTACAAGAACAAAACTTAACCCAAAAAGAAATTGCAAAGTTGCTCAGTATTTCTCAGCCCAATGTATCGCTCTTGAGCCGCGGGATACTAGAAGGTTTTTCCTTAGAAAGGTTGATCAAATTTTTAAATCAACTCAACCAAGATATTGAAATCGTGGTGCATAAAAAGCCACCAATAACGCAGGGAAACAAAAAAAATACGCTGTATGGGCACCTTACCGTAGTTTATGCTTAAGTTTGGCGAGACCTAAATAGCAACCAAGCGCCAACAAGAATCATGGGTAAAGATAAGAACTGGCCCATGGTCATCCAGTCTAAACCAAAAAATCCGGAGGCTACTTCTGGTTCACGGACAAATTCGACTAGAAAGCGGAAAATACCGTAGAACAATAAAAACATGCCCGACACAGTCCAGCGTGGACGAGGCTTGGATGAATAAATCCAAAGAATTGTAAAGAGGCAGATACCTTCGAGAAAAACCTCATAAAGCTGCGAAGGATGGCGCGGCAGTAAATCCACATGCGGAAAAACCATGCCCCAAGGCATTGTTGTTACCCTACCCCAAAGCTCACCGTTGATAAAATTGCCTAAGCGTCCCAAGCCTAACCCAATTGGAGCGAGTGGCGCTAAAAAATCGCAAAACAAAGCAAAATCTAGTTTCTTTTTACGTGCAAAAATAAAGCAAACCAACATCACACCTATTAACCCGCCATGAAAGGACATACCACCTTGCCAAGTTTTAAACAACACCAAAGGATTGTTTAAAAAAGCAGCGAAATCATAAAATAAAATATGACCAACACGCCCACCAATTACTACACCAAACATGCAGCATAAAAGAAAATCGCCAAGTAAATCGGCTGATAAAAAATCATATCTAGAAGCATTTTTTAAAATACGATGACGAGCCAAAATCCAAGCTCCAGCAAGGCCGGAGAGATACATAAAACCGTACCAGTAAATCTTAAAAATACCGACTTGAAAAAGAATTGGATTGATGTTTGGATATTGGAGCATAAGAAAATAATTATGAATGATGGAATATTAATAATTTCTTTAAAAACATGTCTATATGTTTTCCTTTAAAATCAAATAGTTATAAAATGAAACGTCATTTTGGATTATTAAGAAACAAAATCGGCTCGAATTCATGCAAAACTTTGTAATAAACCGACTGTTTAAAATGCACAACGTGGTGCATCGGATACCAATAATCTACCCAAACAAATTCGCTAAACTCTGGTGAAGGCGTAGAATGAAAGTTAATTTTTTTTGGATCAGACAAAAGGCGCAGCAAAAACCAGCGTTGTTTTTGACCTTGATATTTAGCACTTTGAGGATCTTCCTTGGAACGGCGTATATACTTGGGCACACTATAATAAACCCATTTCTTTGTAAATTTCAAAACCTCAACATCTGATGGAGCAAGACCAACCTCCTCGTCTAACTCTCGATACATCGCTTCTTCTAAAGTTTCGTAAGCCTGAATACCTCCTTGTGGAAATTGCCAAGCACTCCTATGGCGCGCTCGCTTACCCCAAAAAACTTTATTCTCAGCATTAACTAAAACCATACCAACATTTAAACGAAACCCGCGATTATCTAGCATAGCCCTCACCTCTCAATTACTAGAATAACCGCATGTATGTGGGAGAGCAAGATTTTTATGGCAGACGTTTGAAGTAGGGATTTTTGGAATATTCTTGCAATATATCGCTAACTAACTGGTCGATCACACCGAGTTTTACACTTTCATCCATCATACCACCTTGATCTTTGATATTCACAAGGCGCGCTTCGACAAATTTGGCGGCAGAACCAGAAGGAAAAAGGGTGGCTAAAACGCGTCGACCTTCAGCCGGACCAATCTTGCGATAAAGCTGATTACGAACATTGCTATCTTCCGCTGTGGTTGTAAATGCCCAAAGCTCAACAGGGCCCAAAGTCGCTGTCAAAAGCTGAGTATTCATACCTTCTTTGGTGGCAAATTGCGCCAAGAAAGTTGCTCCACCTTCCCGTGGACCATGAACATGATTTCTGAGCGCATGTTGGGCCGTTTCGGAAAGGCCAAAGGTAGAAGAGGTTTTACGAATAGCTTGCTCTGGACCTGCATCCATAATGAAAATCGAAGTAGCAAACTCGACCATAACTGGATCAAAGTCTTCAATAGATTGAGAAATTAAAGCCACCTGAACTTTCCACTTGCGTCCTTCACGCATATCAACAACAACCTGCTCACGAACCATTGGTGTTTTGGCCGTGCGGTGAAATTCGTCAAACACTAAACGCTTTGGATCCTCTTTAATTTCAGCAACGCGGTTTTGATGATAAGCGTGATAAGCTTCTGGAATGGCTGCAATATCGTCCTCATTAAAGTAATAGTGATGAGCTAAGATATAGCGCGCCAACATGTACATAACTGCTGTTTGGCGATTCGCCGCTTCTCCACCGCTTTTTGCTACCTCATCAAGATCAAGTGAAACCACCTTGGCGTCACCAATATCAAATCTGGTCGACTGCGAAAGAACTGGATATTCACGCACTGCTGATGAAATCATGCGAGTAAACACTTCAATCAACGTCTCACCAGTTGGAGCTGATATTTTCCCATACAAATCTTCTATAGCAGGAGTACGACAAATCGATGCAGCATCAGCTAAAAGCGGTAAAGCGTGACGCTGCGCCAAGATTGCTTCATGTTGAAAACCTGCTAAAAATAAAGCATCCACCACCTCCCACCAAGTGGTACGCGCATCTTTAACAAAACCGGTTTCATCGAGGATAGCATCTACTAATTCCTCGACTCCTGAAGTATAAATTTCTGGATTTCCATCGTCTGCATTCTTTTTGTAAAGTTCATCAACAACCATGCCAACCATGTCTGGAATGCCGTCATATGCCCTGGAAGCGCCTACCGGTGTAGCAAGCAATGTCACGAAGTTAACTAAGAAACTACGTTCTTGCGGTGTTGGATAACGAGCACCAAGATGCGTATCGAAGGGGTTAATAGAATAAGACGATGTCATGCGCAAACGGTGATAAGCCGCTAAATGCCTTTTGTCTATAGGCAAGGCTTCTTTCAATAAAGAAATCAAACCGCTACTGGATGGGCCGATATCTATGATAGAGATTCGCGGCAAACGTTGAATACCACTCGACAAACACAAAGCCAAATTGATCGCATTTGACAAAACTGATTTACCAGAACCAGGACGAGCATAAAACAAATCGATCCAAGTCGTTTGTTCACTAGATCCAGGCTGATAAGGCCATGGCTTGCCGTCAGGAGAGCGAAATAAAATAGCACCAAACTGCCATGGTGAAGAAGGCCGAAACAGAGGTAGCATGTATAGCACGCTGGATAGAGGTGCTACTGTCGGTATTGCAGAACTATCTCCAGAAACACCAAGCATAGTTGAAACCACACCGCCAAAAGCATCTCCCGATATTTCAGAAACATTGCAAGATCCCCATCCCTCGATTGCTTTCGCAAGTTGAGAAGAGCGAGTACGCAGTAAGCGAATATTATCATCTGGAGCCCAAGTACAAGCTACAACACGCATTTTAACAACTGCGTCATCAGAATGTAGATCTATGTATTTCAATAAATTTGTCGCATCATTAATGAGCCTATTTTGAGATGAAGTCCAACTCATAATCGCCGTTAATGCAGATTTCATTTTCAGAGAATTAAGGCCCTTGCTATCTATCAGAAAAGACATACGCCATGGCATATGCAAAGGCAAGGTTCTGTTAAAAAGGTCCACAAAACGTTGAACATCTTTAGGAAAAAGATCTATAAAAATGCAAGAATAAACGCGGTCACCAATTCTACAAGTACGTAAATCTACGTTTTCAGCATCCCGAGTAAAAAGTTGTTGCGTTAATGCTGGCCATAAAATATCCGCAATATTGCCTTGTGATTTTTTGGAGTCTTGAACAGCTGGAATCTGATCTCCTGGAAGAAGAGGACGCCATTCTCTGTCCGTAAATTCTGGATCAATGCTGCGCTTAACTTCATAAAGAGCTTCGTGCACCTCTAAAACTTTGGCAACTATGCCCATATTATTGAGGTCATTGTAGACAGAACGTACAAAAGAATCGTGTAAATCGCGCAGATCTGAAATAGCTGCAAGTAAATTTTGTGTGTAACGAAAAGGAGGAATATTTTGTTTTCTTATTTGCTTTTGCTTTTCTTTAAAAGCTTGGTTGAATTGTTCACTAGTTAGTGCATTTGGTCTAGTCCAAAGCACTAAAAACACCTCTTCATGTGCGCAATAACGAGATAAGTAACTAATACGCTCTTCAAATAAATCATCTAGATTCATGTGCAGACGTCTAGCCGTATTACGGGCTGGCTCTAAAATATGAGAAATATCTTCGCTAACTTCATCCTTGCTGTATCCAAAATAAATCTGCATCGAATGTCCATTGCGCGACATTGCACTACGAAAAGCTTGCATAAGTCGCCCTTGTAATTGAGCAAACTCAGCGCTTCCGATCAGTGCCTTAACACCAGAAATGCGCAGAATAGAAATCAAAGCACCATCATTACCAACTAAAACCGAAGGGCTATCAGCAGTTTGTAGATCGCAATAATATCCAGGGGATTGCTTCAAGAACATGCCAAGCCAAGTTAATAACAAATCGGCACTGTCAAGAATGGATTCCATTATATTTGCCATAAAATCTATTCCAAATTCCAAAAACTATGATGATGTTTCTTCCAACTCTTGAAATGCGCCTTGAGCCCAATCCTCAATTTGTTTACTAAATCTAGTCTGTGATGGTAGAAGACGCATTGGGGATAAAATTTTCTCGATAATCCTCGACCGCTCTTGCTTAGGGGTATCCACAAGCAGCTGACCGAACAAGGCTGGATTGCTCATCCCAGTACCAATCTGCTTTTCAATGATATTAGAGCGCAACTTAAGACTACGATAAATACCCTGCGCGTCGTTGCGATGATTGGTAGCATTGGCCATAGCACAAAACAAAACATGGCAAAAACCATTCAGCTCATTTTGCTTAATTTCAGGCAGATAAACTAACACCCCGCCACTATTATCATCCTTACCAACAGCTTCTAAGAAAAAACACTGTACGCAAAAACAGCATGCCGTAACGAGATTAGAAATTTTATTGTTGTAGTAATTTTGATCTAAATTGACAATCTCTTGATGCTGAATGGCTTGAAACCCGCAAAATTGACAGGTGTATTGATCTCGCACCAAAACTCTACGTTTAAATTCTTGAAACTGTGGATCGCTTTTACGCTGAGAATAAAGCCGCCAGGCATCAGGTGTCACGCTTAATTTTAGGGGATGAAATGTCAACATAACCCAATTTTTAATTTTCAGCAATTACTGCCAGGCAGCCCGCAGGCTCCACCACCTGTAAAACCACCAGCCATACTTTTAAGATCCGCACCCGATCCAAAAATCGTAAAACCAACTGGCTTAATAATGCCTGGTAAAAAGATTAATATTACCGCTATCATCAACAAGGCTATAGGTGTACCAATTGGAATCTGTGTAGGATTATCTCTATGTTGCTTAAACTTAAAGATAGAAGCTATTGTAAAACCAATACCAGCCAAATAAGAGGTTGCCAGCATTAACTTACCAATATTTTCAAAAGATTTGGTAATGTTATTTGCTATATCGGCGATACTAGTAGCTACAACAGTGTCCGCAGCAAACGCACAGCCCATATAAAAGCAAAATCCAATTACAGCAACCCACCCCAAAGATTTTTTAATTTTACGTAAAGAAAACACCATAGACCGCCACACAAAAACAACAACCTAAAGCTCCACCGTAAAAAGATTATAGTGGAGCTTTATAATCAACTAACTTATTTTCATGACATTTCTTTTAACTTATCAGCACCTTCACCAGTAAAACCACCAGCCTGTTCCTTAGCTTTACCGCCAAATAGCGTAGCTCCGCCAGACTTCATGATAGCAGGGGCAAACATCAAGCAGACCCCGACCAATAATAACACTATGGGAGTACCTACCGGAACTTGAGTTGGATTGTCACGATGTTGCTTAAATTTAAAAATCGAAGCAATAGCAAAACCAATACCAGCCACATAGGCTGTTCCGATCATTAGTTTACCGATACCCGCGAATGATGTCGTCACACCTAGGGCTAAATTTCCAATACTACCTGCTGGAGCAGTATCAGCGGCAGCATAAGCCGTACCAACGAAAAGCAAAGACAAACCTATTGCTGTAGCTAAAATTTTGACAATTCTGTATGAATTTTTCTTATCAAACATATTTTCCTCCTCGAAAAATTTACTAACATTGAAAAAACAAACTTAACGTCTAATTATACTATTTTTCATCAAGATAGCACAATAAATCAATCAACATTAAACAATAGCAAAACCTAAACTGTACTGAATAATATTTATTGTACCAACAATATTTATCGCTAATACTCCGCCTAAAACATGCATAGTACCCTTACCATACAATCCTGGCTGAGAATTTTGTTTTGTTGCTCTAGACAGCATGGTAAAACCTCGTAAAAATGAGATATATCCTAAAACCCTAATTATATCAATAACACCTTTTATAGTATTTTCCCAAGACTGCATGGAGGGGCTCAAAGTAGGATATTGTATAAGAGAATCAGTAGCTCCCGCCCCCCACAAACTGCTAATGCTTATTTTCACCATCCCAGGCATAAGCAGCAACATAACCCCTAGTATTAACTTGAGCATCGGGCCAGCCATACTAGCATTAGACGGCATCATGGTACGCAAATCGCCATATACTTTTAAGGCGTACAAACCTGAATACATGAACCAAAGCCCCATTACGTAAGATAAAGCATTAATAAAAATCACAATGGTGTGCAAGTTCTCAGAGAGCCTAGTCATGATCGCATTTAAATCAGGATTAGCTGTTGCACAACCAGTCAAAACAAAAAGCACACTTGCTGCTAGAAAAAACCCCAAAATTTGAGTCATTTTCATGTTTGAACCATTAACAATGGGATTCATACTAACCACGGCTATAAATCATTATTTCCATACTGAATCATTTCGCCAGAACTGGTCAAAACCACACCTTGATTTGGAGAAATCATCTCAACTCTAGCACCGTTAACAATATCGCCAATTCTAACAGTTATTGTGTTACCCTTAGGGTCTTCTAACCAAGCTCTGCCAGTTATTATAGCCTTAATGTGATAAGGTGTTCCTTTAATTCCACTTTTCTTCTTTTTAGGCGGCTCGGGTGGTTTAACCATAGTCATCAAAACGTTGACTTTATTTGTCAATGTGTTCACAGAAGAGCTCAAATCTTCCACTGACTTACGTAAACCAATCAAAACTATCTGACCTTCGCCTAAAAGATTGCCAATTTTTTCCATCTGAGCCATATCTTGCTGCTCGCGATGTAACACAGCATCTAATTGTCTACCTACTTTTTCATCTATATCAGGGCGTGGGGCAATAACTGGCTGAGGAGCTGGTACAGCTACTGGGGGCTGAGTAGGTTTAGGAAACTCAGGCTTAGCAATTACCTGCTGACCTAAACCAATATTAGAATCCCGATGTTTTTGCGAAAAAACTCCCATTATTTGCATCAAAACAAGAGTCGCAACAATTAGTCCTACTGGAACCCATAATTTTTTACTTTTTAGCTTATCGAATAACGAGCTTTTCTCTTCTTTGATAGGTTCCTGAATTTGTTCAGTAATTGGAGAAGGAGCAGGCTGACTGTACGCATCTTCTGAAACCACACGATATTCATCAGAGGAACTTACACTCGGTTCTGTTTTATTAGTATTTAAATCATCCATACTATTTACCTTTAAAGTTTTTTATTAGTTCATAAACCATTTTTTACTTATCATCTGATTTTTTAGGCACTGCCAAATCTGACATAAGCAAGATTCCTATACCAGTTCCAGCTTTTACTTCAACCGTTGGTGGCGTGTTAAATACTGGAGATAAATTTGTACCTAATTGCTGCCCCACATTTCCTAAAGCAACCATTAACTTATCCCCAGTGTTGAGTTTCTGGAAAAAGTTAGTACGTGTACCATTGGTATTTTCTTGCGAAGAAGATCCCGATGTTTGAATCGCCTGCCCCAAACCACTTGCAAAAGATGAAGCGAATAATAAACCATAGCGCATCAAGTAGTGATTATCAACATTGGTGGCCAAGGCTGTACGTGCTGTATTTTGATCAATAGCAACAGCGCTTACCGTAACACTACTGCTTAAGTAGGGCACACTCAGTAAATTGAATTGCAAAAATACTTTCTTATCGGTACGCTGAAAACTACCCATTACTTTGGCTTTAGCTAACTTGCCTTGAACTATAGTAGCCATAATAGGACTATTTTCGTCAGAATTAATGCCGGTATCCAGTACCGCAAATAAAATTGTTCCGGCTTTAAATCTATCTACATTAACATCAGATGCTCCTGCAGAACCTGCCTGGCCTGCTTGACCAGAACCTTCCGCTGCCATAGCACCCGATGGACCAGCACCCTCCCCTCCACCTGAAGTATATTGCTGCCCAGTTACAGGAACCCAGGAAGAAAATAATTCACTAGCCTGAGCACCTAAAGTTTGTTGCATCTGTTTCACTTGGTCAGCGTAATCTTGCTTGTTTAGTTGTTGCATGCCTTGTTTGCGTGAATTATCCAAACGCTTTTCCCAATCGCTCCTTTGATCCCCTGCTTCTGCAGCTCGCATTGCTTTAGCCTTTTCCATGGCAATCGCTTCCGCAACACCAGCTTCTACAAGCTCATTCATTGCATAACCAGCCTGCATTAAACTCTCGTCACTAGCCCCACCTTTCTTAAGATCTTTAGCACTAAAACCGGTTGCCTTCAGTTCTGGAATAGGAAAATCTGCCTCAACCAATTCTTTGGCAGTAAATCCTATCGCCTTTAGTTCTTTTACACTCGCTCCAGTATCTTTTAGTTCCTTAGCGGAAAAACCAGCCGCCTTCATTTCTTCTAATGTAAAACCAATTGCTTTCAGTGCTCCAACACCACAACCTAGCCCCCTCAGCATAGAAGCAGGAGCTCCATCAGTACGTAATTTACGTAAGTGCTCCAAATCACATTTTTGCGCTGTCGTAGCAAGCAAAATCTCAGTTGCAGAAAATCCAGCTTTCTTTAAATCTTCTGAATTAAAATTAGCTCTAAGCAAATCTTCCGCAGCAAAACCAGCTTTTTTGAGTTCACCAGCTGTAAAACCAACTTGTTTTAGATCTCCGGCCAAGTAACCAGCATCTTTTAAATTTTGTGCAGTAAATTTAGCTTGTTTTAATTCCTGAGCAGTAAATCCGCCATTTTTCAACTCTTGTGCGGAAAAACCGCCGGATTTCAATTCTCCAGCTGTAAAACCAGCAGCTTTCATTGCCGCCACTTCACATCCCATACTTTTTAACTTAGCACTAGATACTCGCTTTTTATGCAAATCACGCAAGCGTTCCACACTACAATCTGAACCTCCTGTAGCTTCTTGTAACTCTTGCGCAGAAAAACCAGCTTGTTGCATCTCACTAACACTAAATCCACCATCCTTTAAATCTCGTGGCGCAAAACCCGCATCTTTAAGTTCTTTTGCTGTAAAACCAGCTGAGCGTAGCGTCGCTACACCACAATCTAAGTTTTTTATAGTTTCAGGAGCAATTCTTTTTGCATGCAATTCGCGTAAACGCAGAACATCGCAAGAAGTATCAGCAATCGCCTTTGCTATTTCAGCTGCAGAAAACCCTGCCAATTGCATATCATTTTCTGTAAAACCTGCTTTTTTTAAATCCTTTGCAACAAAACCAGCTTCTTTTAAATCTCCCACAGTAAAACCGGCGTTTTTTAGTTCCTGTGCACTAAAACCACCCTCTTTTAAGTCTCCTGCTACAAAACCAGCATTTTTCAGCTCGTCCGCTGTAAAACCTGCTTCCTTAAGAGCAGCAACTCCGCAATCTAAATCTTTCAAAGCTGATGGAGATATACCTTGCGACCGCACATCACGCAAGTGAGCAACACTGCATCCTGGATCAGAAACGGCTTTGGCAATTTCATCTGGAGAAAAGCCTACTGAACGTAACTCAGCTTCACCAACTCCTGCCCTTTTTAAATTCGTTGCGCTAAAACCAGCATTTTTTAATTCTTGTGTTGAAAAACCGGCCTCTTTCAGCTTTTCCGCTCTGAATCCACCATCTTTAAGGTCCTTTACAGAAAAACCCGCACTCTTAAGCTCTTTAGCCGTAAAACCAGCTGCTCTAAGTGCTCCAACTCCACAATTTAAATTTTTTAAGGTAGAACCAAAAACACCGCTAGTGTGTATATCCCGCAGACGCTCTATACTGCAATCTTGTCCATTCATAGCCTGATCAATTTCAAAAGCGCTGAAACCCGCTACTTTCATGTCTTCTGGCTTAAATCCAGCAGCTCTCAATGCTGCAGCACTAAAGCCAGCTTCTTTGATGTCTTGTGCAGAAAAACCAGCATCTTTGAATTCCTGAACTTTAAAGCCGCCATCTTTAAGATTTTTCAATGAAAAACCTGCGTCTTTTAATTCTTTAGCCGTAAACCCAGCGGCACCTAATGCTGCAACATCGCACCCAAGTTCTCGTAGAGCAGTGCTAGAAATACCTTGAGTACGTAGTTCGCGTAATTTCCCAAGACTACAATCTTGACCCTCAAACGTTTTAGAAATTTCATCGGCAGTAAAACCAGCTTCTTTAATATCATTCGCTGTAAAACCAGCACTCTTCAGCTCTCGTGCCGAGAAAAGACCATCTTTACCAAGTTCTGTGGAGCTCAAACCAGCATCCTTTAGCTCTATCGCTGTAAAACCAGCATCTTTTAAATCTTTAGCAGAAAATCCAATGCCCTGAAGCCCTTTTGCGGTAAAACCAGCAGCCTTTAGCGCTGCAGAAGTACAAGCTAATCTCCTCAAGGTAGCCACATCCGCATCTGGCCCTTTAAATTTATTTAAGCTATCTACTGTACAATTGGCTGCTTGCGCTTGCGTTTGAAGAGGCCCAACGCCAGAACTAACCAAACTGCCCCCGCCTACCTGACTGGCATCAAATCCAGCTCGAACCATGTCTCCAGAAGTAAAACCAGCAGCCTTCATATCTTCCACAGAAAAATTAGCATCTTTAAGCTCTTTGCCGCTAAAACCAGCTTCTTTTAATTCTTTACCTCCAAAACCAGCCTCTTTTAAGTCTTTCGCGCTAATTCCAGCCGATCGTATTTCACCTGCAGAGAAAGCGGCTTCTTTTAAATCTTTGGCGTTAAAACCAGCTTCTTTTAGTTCTCTAGCATCAAATCCAGCATCTCTCAGATCTTTAGCCGAATAACCTGCTTCCTTTAACTCAGCTACAGCATACCCGGCTTGCTTCATCTCGTTTCCGGAATAACCTACGCTTTGTAATTCTTTAGCTGTATAACCCGCATCTTTTAATTCGCGGGCAGTAAACCCTGAATCTCTTAAATCTCCAGCAGCAAAACCAGCAACTCTTAATTCTGCTGGCGTAAAACCACCAGCTCGCAAAGAGGAGACACTACATCCTGTATTTTTCAAAGCCACACCTTGTAACCCTTGAGAGCGCATCTTCTGCACTCTCTCTTCGCTACAATTTTGACTACTCACAGCATTTGCCTTACGAATTTCCTCATCACTTAAACCAGCATTTTTTAAATCAAGGTTAGAAAATCCAGCGCGCAATAATTGCACAGGAGATAAACCTGCTGCCAAAAGCTCTTTAGCACCGAAACCAGCACTTTTTAATTGAGCAGCAGTAAAACCTGCTTCTGCCAAATCTTTTGCAGCTAAACCAGCCTTTATGGCTTCTTCGGCAGTAAAACCAGCGTCTTTTAAATCTTTAGCACTCAAACCAGCATCTACCATAGTTTTAGCGGAAAAATTCGCACTTTTAAGATCTTCTGCATTAAACCCAGCCTCACGTAGCTCCTTAATACCAAAACCAACACCCGCTAAATCTTTCGCAGAAAAACCTGCAGTACGTAACGCTGCAGCAGAAAAACCAATATCACGTAATTCTTTAGCAGAAAAACCTGCATCAAAAAGCTCACCCGCCGTATAACCAGCATATTTCAAAGCTTCTAAACTACAACCTCGGCAATGCAATTCTGTAGCATTTACGCCTGCTGCCTTAGCCAATTTTAAATCTTCAGCTGAACATCCAGCTTTACTTATGCGTCGTCCAGTGTCTTTTCCCCAAGAACTTCCATCTACATAAGTTGCACGAGTTACCGTAGCAATAGCAGCTGTTTTCGCTTGCTCAGCTTGATAAGCTTGCTCTTCGTTTTGCTGTTCTTGCAATTTAACGTATTCTCGTGTGGCATTTCCAACACCAGGCACAGAGCGAATAGCTGGAACACCTTGCAAAGATGCACCTGTAGCTGGCCCTTTAGTAGAACTACTTTTAAAACGGGCGTAGCTAATAATAACTGCTATCAAAGCCACAACCACTAAAATTATGACAAAGCCTCGTGATTTGCTGTCACTAAATACCTTGTTTATGTTTTTTACTTTTTCACCCATGTCATTCCCACCCTTCAAGTGTTAAGGTTATGGTCTTATCCTTTCCATGCTCCAACGCTAAAACCACTGGCGATGTTTGTAATTCATAAGCATGAGTGCCGTCCATACTGGTCATAATCGATCTCCATGCTGGAGAGATAATATCCAAACTCGTACGTAAAAATAAAGTTCTTCCGACATACCAAGCCTGGCAGTTTCCTCCTAAAACTTTTAGAGGTTTACTACCTCTCGGAGGTATACCATTTAGAACATCAAGTAAAACTGGATTAGCAACGCCTGGTAGGCCATTTTGTTCAATCATAGCGTTCGGACCCATTCCAGGTACATGCAAATCTACTCGATAATCGACTGCTTCCTGTCCAGACAACAGAGAAAGCATAACTGGCGTATTCAAGCCCTTTAACATAATCGCCAAATTGGTACGCTTATAAAATGTCACAGACTGGATCAATAAAGTATTGCCCTTTCTGTCCCATTGAATATTAAATGCCGAAGGGTCACCAAGACTATAAGCTGAAATTGGCCATGGTTGACCAGTTGAATCCATAATGACTAACGAGGTTATATATCCAGCTTGCAGACGTATCACAGGCGGAGTTGCTCGCGGCTGCAGATCTACAATAATAGAACTTGATGTTGGACGAGGAGGAACTCCAACTGGCTGCACAGCAGCTTTTTGAGCCTCATTGAAGGCAGCTTTCAAACGAGTAATTTGATCTGGAGACATTGGCAAAAGCTGGTTTACTACATTGGTAAAAGCATCCTCGTACATATCTGGCTGTTCTGGAGGAGCTTCTGCCTTAGCAGGTACTGCTACTGGATTTTGACCTGGTTGCTGCGCTGTTTGCGCATTGGGATCTGGCGTAGTTATCACACTTCCATCTGGTTTTTTCTGAGGCTGGATGCGGGTTAAAACTTGTTGAACAAATTGAGCCTGATCTTTATCTATATCTCCGGCTTCTGCAGCCGCAAAACAAGCTGTAGAAAATAAAACCAAAGTAGCAATTAACATCCTTACCAATAAAATCATACTTTTTGTACTCTTTATTTTTTACTATCTAGCAGGACTCGTGCCAGGACCAGAAACAAAGCTAGCAATCGCAATACCGCGCGGAGTATTCAATGTCGGAACTCTGCTGACAACCATAGTGACAACCAAGGGCTGTTGAGTATTTTCTGTTGCGCTCTGATAAGTAACTAAAATCGGTAACTGCACCTTCCAAGCATAACGGTCATTAACTAGACCTTGGTCCAAAATAACAGGCGCACCAGTTGCCACAGCGGAAACTACTAGTTTTTTGTCCAAAACCATATCTAAGGTACGAGAACTCTTTAAGGCATCCTCAAAATTAGACCAACCTTCTGGCGTAAAATAATTTTGAGCTTTTTGCAAAGCCTCGCGATAATCAACAAAATTATAAGAATAAACAGCCACAGCAGCCCGACTCGCCCACTGCACTAATTCACCAGGGGACATAACAGGCATACTGAGAGGATAAAGAGGGGTAATACGGCCATCGGATCCTGTCGCAAAATATTGAGGCGTAGGAACATTGGAAATTTGATAAAAAACCACACCAACTAAGCCAAAATTTATCAAAATCATCAGCAAAAGAGCGCTAACAACTCGACGATAATTATCGCGATAAAAGTTATTGCGCAGCATCACAACTTCCAGGCCACTTCCGCCTGTTTTTTGAACCTCAACTTTTGCTTCTGGCTTCACTTCTGCTTTGACTTCTGTTGCCATAATAGATCCTCTAATCCTTACATTTATCAGCCAAAACCTGGAAACTAATTTCTACAAAATCGCCATACTGAGAGCCATGACCAGCCTTACATTCATAGCGAATTCCATTAGATGTTCCGAGTCGCATATCGACTTTTCTTTGCCACAAATAATCGACTACTCTAAGCGCCGATTCTTCCGCTAAACTTTTAGTTACAGAAAGTTCTTCCCCAGAACTGCCAGTCCCAGTACAGCGATAACCGACTAATTTAATGTCTACTATTTCGTAGCTATTGGCTAACCCTACGACATTTTCTAAAATTCTTATTCCATTAGGACTAATATTTGCCGAATTAGCATTAAACAACTGCTGCATGGGAATGTCGAGAACTAAAACATCTTTTTTGTATTTTGGCATTTTGGTTATGAATCGGTGCAATGAAGCTACCCATTCTTTAGAAGGAGGATGCTCGCAGTAAGGCGGCTTCCAAATAATTTCCACCGGCTTCGTGCCGCAACCAGACAAAAGCACTAAAAAGCCGCAACTTATTAAAAAAATAAGAAATTTTCGGCAAATTTTACCAAAAAACATGAAGTTCCTCGTTCACAAAAAACGATAAAAACAGTTAAAAAAATTGTAAACAAAATCATTGCGATAAGCAAACATATTCAATTAAGTTTTTTTCTCATCATCTCACAAAAGAACCAATTTTTAAAAGTTACTAAAAGTGACTTTATTTTTCAACGCATTGATTTACAAAGAAAACATATAGACATGTTTTTAGATCTTACAACACGTCAGCTGGAAGGAAAGATCTTTTTTGATCTGAAGTGGACGGCCTTTGAGGTTTAGAGCGTAGAAGTGAATAGAAATACGATGACGACCAACGCTAATTTCGGGATAACAATTCGCATCCTCAGGAACCGCCACACGAACCATTTGATAGGAAATTCGTGGATCTAAATCGATTTGATAAAAACCATTAGTGGCCTGCGCGTTATGCAAATCGACGCTAGAACGAGTTAGTTTTAAAAGAAGAGCAATATTTCTGGCAAGCTCTGCAAAACTATCAATCCATTCATCCAAATATTGGCGACGTGCTTTAGACGGCTGTTGTAACCAAAGATGATAAGCCGGAACACTAAAATCACAAGTGCCACCTGCAGTTGCTAAACGTTGCGAAATAGTTGTTATAAATTCATTATCTCGTAAGTCTTGCCCAACTTTGCCACGATTTTGTTGCAAATTTAAACTAGCTTCTACAAGCTCATCATGTACACGGCGCAGCTTCTTTTCATCTAATTCAGCGCAAAGTTTTTGATTTCCAAGTAAGTTAGCCAGCGAGTTTGCGTAAAGTTGCAGAGCTTTAGCAAGCTTAGTTTTTAAATCAGGACGATCGACAACACTTAAAATTTCTAAAATTGTTTCTAAGGCAAAACGCGAACCCCAACTACTATCGTTCTCCAAATGATATTTAGCTTTTTGAAAAAGATATTCTAAGCGTAAAGAAAAACGAATGTGCTCGTTTAGAGGTTGCTCAAAAATAATACCGGTAGCTGACATAAAAAAATTAGGCATATATTAAATTCTAGAATGCTATTTTTTTAAGTATAACAAAGAAAGCCCACTCTATGGAAGCTAATAGAATGATTTCCTTTATTTTTTCTTAAAGCTTATGCGTAAACTAAAAAAAATGTGCTACAATGGCGAGTTTTAAAATCTCTATCGGGTATACCAATCATGAAAAGATCAATTATGACATTGTATTCAGGCGCGTTGGACTTGTATAGTCACAAGGTGCGTATCGTTTTGGCTGAAAAAGGCGTAGGCGTGGATGTTTTACATATCGATGCCAACGATCCACCACGTGAGCTTGCCGAGCTTAATCCTTATGGGACCGTTCCTACCTTAATCGATCGCGATTTGGTTTTATACGAATCTTATGTAATCATGGAATACCTAGACGAACGCTTTCCTCACCCACCTTTGCTTCCCGTATATCCAATTGCTCGCGCAAAGAGCCGTCTCATGTTACATCGCGTTGAAAAAGATTGGCTCAAAAAAGCTCGTGATATTTTAAGTAGCACAGGTAATGAACGCGACGCTCTGCGCAAAGAATTACGCGACAGTTTAGTAGTTCTAACACCTGTTTTTGCTGAAATGCCTTATTTTTTGAATGAAGAATTTTCACTACTCGATTGCTGCATTGCACCACTTTTGTGGCGCCTGCCACATCTTGGCATAGAGTTACCACGTCAAGCAAAGCCAATTAAAGATTATGCTGAGCGTATGTTTGCGCGAGAATCTTTCCAAGCTAGCCTTTCTGAGCTAGAACGCGAAATCTACGAAAATAAAGATCAAGTTTAAATTCTTATTAATTTTAATGAGATAAGGCAGAATCAGCTTGCAACAAGCTAATTCTGCTTGATTCTTATTTTATTTGATTGTATAAATCTCTTCTGTGAAGGAATGAGGCGCTCTTGACGAGCACAAAATAGCGACGGATCTTACTTTTTTCTTCATTACATATGCTTTCCCCATAATTTTTTTTGGAGAACCCAAACGTGAAAAGAAAACTAACTTACGTACTAGCTGCTTCACTACTCGTTAGTAGCAGTTTAGCTTTGGCTGCCGAAACTGCTAAATCAACTGCAGATAGAGGCAAAGATAAGCAACTAGCCTCACTGAGCGCTCAGGCCCGCATTTTGCAAAAACAATTAGCAACCTTGCAAATGAAGCTAACTACCTTACAAACTAAGAAAAAAGGCGATAAGAAATTCACTTCCGCCGAAGCTAATAAAATTAGCGCAGGAATGATAAATAACGACGAAGATCAAATGGAAAAAATTATAGAGTCTACGCGCTATGGTCATGGCTTCGCGGTCGTTGCTTCACCCTTCATTGGTACACGTAACGCTTATGACAGCGGTGATTTGATCGTAAACATTTCTTCTATGAACACTGATCTACGCTTACTAGAACAAAGACAAAAATTGGCACAATATGCTGATGCTCACGGAGAAGTTCTCCCAGATTATCCTGTACTAGATTTAAGCGGATCTATCGAAGCCAAAGCCACTTACGATTCCAAAACAACCAAGACTGGCAGTGGTGATCTTGACTTTAACTTGAGTCGCGTAGAATTAGACGCTATCGCTGAAGTCGGTCAATGGGCAACTGGCGCTATGCTTCTCAACTATGAAGACAATAACCCAGTACCAAGCGCTATTAAAACTCCTTACTCCAGAGTTACAAACTCACGCTTTAAGGTTGACCGCGCTTTCTTAACCATTGGTAACATAAATAAATTCCCAGCTTATTTCACAGCTGGTCAAATATTTGTTCCATTTGGTACTTACACTTACCTCTCCATCAGCGATCCTTTGACAAAAACTTTAGGTCGTGTCAAAACTCGCGCAGCTGAAGTGGGCTTTAGCAAGTGGGGCATGTATGCATCTACTTATGTTTTCCGCGGCGACAGCTATGTCGATAACGCTACCACATTGGATAACTGGGGCTTAAATTTAGGATATAAAGTTACACCACTTAAATCCTTAACTACCGACCTTGGTGTTGGTTTTATTGCTAACATGACCGATTCTAACGGTCTGCAAGACAATATCTTCGGTACTGGCACCTCGCCCACAACCTATGAAAAGCTAAAGCATCGCGTGCCTGGTGCTAACGTGCACTTAACTGTCAACTTTGCTCCATTTACGTTAATTTCTGAGTACATAAGCTCCCTGCGTAAATACGACTCAACAGATATGACTTTTAATGGCACAGGCGCTAAACCAAGTGCTATCGATATCGAAGGTGTATACAGCTTTAAAGCCTTCAACATGGATAGCAACGTCGCTGTCGGTTATGACAAGAGCTGGCAATCGATGGCTTTATTAATTCCGCAACAAAGCTATTTTGCGGTTATTAACACATCTCCTTGGAAATTTACTGCAATTGGCTTGGAATACCGCCGTTGCTTGTGGTATCCATATTCCAATTCGTATAGCGTCCACGGTAGCTCTACTCCGATCACAGGTTCAACTTTGACTCCAAACAGAACCTCTAACGAGTATCGCTTCCGTATCGGCATATACTTCTAAGCAATTGCTGATAAGACTAAAAAAGCCCGCCATCGCGGGCTTTTTTATGCAACCTAAGAAATGGAAAGTTTTTCTTGCAAAAAATCCCGAATACCGCAGAATAATTAGTCACTATGCGTAAAATATTAGTAACAACAGCCCTACCCTATGCCAATGGTCCATTACATCTGGGCCATATTCTCGAACACATCCAAGCCGATATTTGGGTCAGATGGCAAAAGATGTGTGGCAATTCTTGCCTGCTTTTAGGCGGGGACGACGCTCACGGCACGCCTATCATGCTAAGCGCCAAAGAACGCGGTACCAAGCCGGAAGAATGGATCGGTAACATCTACTCTGAACACTTAAAAGATCTGCAAGATTTTCTCATCGATTATGACAACTACTATACAACTCACTCCGAAGAGAACTTAGAGCTCACACTAGATATTTACAAAAAACTGCAAAAGGCTGGTGCTATTTTTAGTAAAACTATCGAACAAGCATACGACCAAACAGCACAAATGTTTCTGCCTGACCGTTTCATTAAAGGCCAATGCCCGCGCTGCAAAGCAGAAGATCAATACGGTGATAGTTGTGAAGTTTGCGGCGCTACTTATGCTCCTTCTGAGCTAATAAACCCAGTTTCATCTCTGTCCGGCAAAGCTCCCATTTTAAAATCTTCTGAACATTACTTTTTCGATCTAGAAAAACAAACTGAATTTTTAAAAAATTGGACAAAAGAATCTCAGCATTTGCAAAGCGCCATTTCGCATAAATTAGAAGAATGGTTTGCTCAGGGCTTAAAAGCTTGGGACATTTCACGTGATGCACCTTATTTTGGTTTTCAATTTCCCGATCATCCAGATAAATATTTTTACGTTTGGTTAGATGCTCCAATAGGCTATTTGGCCAGTTTAAAAAACCTGACTAAAAAGCAGCCCGGTATTAGCTTTACGGATTATTGGGAAGAAAAAAGTCAGGCAGAAATTTACCATTTTGTTGGCAAAGATGTCATTTATTTCCATGCCCTTTTCTGGCCTGCAGTTTTAAAAGTTGCCAATTTACGTACGCCGACGTCCATATTTACGCACGGTTTTGTCACTGTGAATGGTCAAAAAATGTCGAAATCGCGCGGAACTTTTATTACAGCAAGACATTACTTAGAAAAATTTAATCCAGAATATTTGCGTTATTACTTCGCTGCCAAACTTAGCGATGGCATTGATGATATTGATCTTAACTTCAATGACTTTGCTTCACGCGTCAATAGCGATTTAGTTGGCAAAGTAGTTAATATAGCCAGCCGCTCAGCTGCTTTCATCAACAAACATTTTCAAAATCGCTTGGCTTCTAATTTAGCTGCGCCAGATTTATTCCAAACTTTCAGAGATCGCAGCGCAAAAATTAGCAGCTGCTATGAAGAGAGAAAATACAGTGAGGCAGTACGCGAAATCATGAATTTAGCCGATTTAGCTAACCAATACATAGATGCCAAAAAACCATGGTCTTTGGCTAAAGATTCAACACAAATGCCAAAAGTGCAAGAAGTAACAACTATGGGCTTAAATCTATTTCGCCTGCTGATTTTATATTTAAAGCCAATCCTGCCCAGACTAGCTGAACAAAGCGAGGATTTTCTCCATATTCCTCCGCTCACCTGGCAAGATTTAAATAAACCCTTACTCGATCATGAAATCGCGGTTTTTAAGCCATTGATGCAGCGTATCACCCCAACCGAAATCGCTAATTTTCAATAAAAAAACGCAGAACCGCGTTTCAAAACGTAACTCATTGATTTTAAAAGAAAAGTTATAAAAACGATGCTATAAAGATTTTAATTACGTTCTGGTGTGTTAGGAATCAGCTGTTTTGTAGTGTTGAGATTTTTGACAGAGTCCGCTAATTCCAAGAATTTTCAAGATTGGTTTCGTGAAAGGTTTCCCAACAACAAAAGACCTGATATTCATCTGCGACTCGTACATACAATGGATTTAAATCATAGTCAGGAATCAGCAGCTAGCGCAATAAATATGATATTAGATCGTAGCTATAACAAATTACTATTATGTTTAGCTGCAATGGACTTCAATTTTTCATCAGAGTTTATCAGTCTTATATTTGACAACAAGCCATTCTTCAACCAAAAAGATTTAACTTGTCTAGAAGCCTATTTTCTAGGCGGTTTAGAAGGATTTAAAATTAGCGCAGAAATAGATGAATTTGTAGTCGAAGAACTAGATTCTATTATAGATCCAATCGAATACATTCCAGAGGAATTTAAAGAGCTGTATAGAGAAGAAAAATTGAAAATAAATTTATCCAAAAGTCCACAAGAACAACTAGAAGAAAAAGCCTTTAAAGCGCAGCAATATCGAGCAAAACTCAAACAAACGGCCCGCATCAATCAGGCCGCAGAAGAAGAGGAAACGGGTCCCTCAACAACTTCTTCAGGATTGAGACCAAGCTCTAGCTAATTATTTTACTCAGCCGCACATAATCTTCCACGCTTAGATCTTCGGGGCGTTTTTTTGGATCAATATTTAATGCGCCCCAAGTATCTTTAGGAATAATCTTTTTGAGGCTATTTTGAATGGTTTTGCGCCTTTGATTGAAGGCTTCGCGTACAACCAGAGAAAAACGCTCTAAATCGCAAGAGGTTTTGTTCTCTTTAGCTATAGGAACTAAACGAATAATGCTCGATTCAACTTGCGGAATCGGAAAAAAAGCTTCTTTAGGAACATTAAAAAGAATCTCAGCAGTAAAATTATATTGCAACATAACGGAAAGCCGCCCGTAGTCTTTATTTCCCGTGGAAGCCACAATTCTTTCTGCCACTTCTTTTTGTAGCATGAAATGCAAATCTTCAATGTAATCGCTAAAATTAAGCAAATAAAACAAAAGCGGAGTAGAGATGTTATAAGGCAAATTGCCAATTATGCGAAACTTACTTCCCTGGTAAATGTTTTTAAAATCGAAGCGTAAAACATCTGCAGAATGCAAAAAACACTGCTTTTCCAGTAGGCAAACAGGTTTTAATATTTCTACTAAATCGCGATCCAACTCAATCAAATCAAATCTTTTTGTCTTGCCTAAAAACTGACGCGTTAAAGCTCCCTGCCCCGGCCCAATTTCAACCAAGTGATCATTTGGCCCAGGTGCAACCGCAGCAGCGATCTGGCTAATTACCGCCTGATCTCTTAAAAAATTTTGGCCGAAACGTTTGCGTGGATGCATATATTTTCCCATTATATAATTTGTATTATACAATTTGTATTATATCTTTTTTACAATGCCATAAAACATTTATGAAAATCTATCTCGTCGGCGGAGCGGTCCGCGATAAATTGTTAGGTAAAAAACCCAAAGAGCGCGATTTTGTTGTCGTTGGCTCCACGCCCGCAGAAATGCTCGCTTTAGGCTTTAGAAAAGTCGGCAAAAATTTTCCAGTATTTTTACATCCTAAAACCCACGAAGAATACGCTCTTGCCCGCACCGAACGCAAAACCGGCAAAGGTTATTTCGGTTTTAAGTGCTACACCAGCAAGAATGTTACTCTAGAAGAAGATTTAAAACGCCGCGATTTGACCATAAATGCCATGGCAGAAGATGAAAAAGGTAGGCTTTTTGACCCTTACGGCGGCCAAAAAGACCTTAAAAAACGCGTTTTACGCCACGTTTCCGAGGCTTTCGCTGAAGACCCGCTACGAGTCCTAAGGGTCGCCCGCTTCACAGCCAAATTTGCCGATTTTAAAATACATCCTAAAACTCTAAAACTTATGCAAGATCTGGTTAAAGCCAATGAAATAGAAGCTTTGGTTACAGAAAGAGTTTGGCAAGAAATAGAAAATTCGTTGCAAGAAAAAAATCCAGAACGCTTTTGGCAAACTTTAGAAGAATGTGGCGCGCTTAAAATCATCTTACCGGAAATATTAAAAAATGTTCCCGATGCTTTAAAACGCCTAAAAAAAGCCACAAAGTTAAGCAAAAATAGCGCTGTCCGCCTAGCCGCTTTTTTGTCTATTCTAGATCCAACAGCAGTAAACAAAATCTCTTCGCGCCTACGCCTTCCAAAGGTTTATAGTGATATTGCAATTCTTACAGCGCGAAATTTAGAGCATTTTCATAACGCCACAAAGCTAAGTGCTGAAGAAATCATAACCTTTTTGGAAAAAACCGACGCCTTTAGACGCCAAGAAAGATGGGAATGCTTTCTTTTGGCATCTGAAAGTTCATCTCCTAAAACCCCCTCCGCTAACTTTCAGCATCTTAAAAAAGCCCACAAAGTCGCATCTTCTATATCCGGCGCCGCTTTAGCGAAAAAGAATTTAAGCGGACTTGAGCTTAAAGAGGCTTTAAGAAAGAAGCGCGTTTTGGCGCTTAAAAAGAAAAGATAGGGACACTTATAAGCGAGTTATATGTGTCCCTAAAAATGCGATAACAAACTCTTACTGGACGACTGTATAAACCAAAGTGCAAGTTCTTGGATCCCCTTTGTTCATTGCAGTACAACCCTTTTCACTCCATTCTTTAGCAGTTGGGTTATTTTCATCTCTAAAATCTACAAATGCTTTATCTCTCACGCTATTTAGGTCGCGCATATCCTGGATAGCCAATGGAACAACGAAACTACGTATAGTATCTGTATATCGACAAACTGTATGATTGTTATCTAGAATATCATTAAACATTAATCCTTGGAACTTCTCATAATGAAGATTTGAGTCTTTATCATTGTAGCAGGTCTCACCAGCTCCACCGACAGTAAATTTACGATCAGTGGTCCAATTCCCCTCATAAACATCAGGAGACCAATTTGACGCATCGCCTTTCTTCATACAAATCTTAGTTGCATCAGCATCTGGGCAGCGCAAAAAGGTCCTATGATACGCCAATTTATTTGTATCTGGCGCTATAGCATGCTCCATAGTATCATCCGCAGAAGCTCCATTATAAAATCTAATAGCAGCATCTCCATATGGATGAGGTGGGGTGGTTAATTTAATTTTATTTCCAATATGGCTTGCACCTAAAGCTGCATTATTATCAAATTTTCCGCTTAAGCTAGAAGCGAAAGGGAAATCACCACTTTGATTCTGCAATTCCAAAGTCACTTCTTCATGGCCAGAAACAATAGCAGACCTGTCGGTAGCTCCTGTCTTAGTTGCAAAATCCGTATAGCTTATACCAACATAGTGCAATTTGTCTTTGTCTTGCAAGATTGCTGGATCAGAATGTCCAATAGAAGTAGTTACTTTTATACTTCCCAAAGAACCAGAAGTTTTAGCGGTAGAAAAAACTGGAATTGCGCTAAGTGTTATATTTGTATCGCTGCTCTTTTCCCTATCAATTACAGCCTGCAAATCATCACCATCGACCGTTACTTGGGTGTTAGAATCCTGCCCTCTTAGATTCTTTCCAGTAATTACTATCTCAGAATCAGTAGGTAAAATTCCACCCCCATTCAAAACATAAGGTGTTTTAGTATTCCTTGTTACGCTATCTACAACTGGCGCGTCGGAATACTCAAAAGCTGGGTCAGGTAACACCTTGGCTGAATCAAGATCACCATTTGTAGTATCAGTGTTTATCACCTTAACTGTTACCTTACCTCCCAAATCGTGTTTTGGGGTTTTCAGAGTAATACTTGTTGTTGATTTAGGTGAGATCTCAGTCGCAAGAACAGTACCAAAATCGACCACAAATCCATCAGCATCAAAAACTTCCGCCGTTGGATCGGAAGCCGTAATAGTTACATCTGTTCCACCTGCCATAGGACCAACTGTTTGAGAATCAGCCGTAAACTTCAAGTCATAATAAGTAAATTTTTTCTCTGCAACAGCAATAAAATTATCCTGAATAACTTTTATATTTTGAGCACTACCACTTGCGATACTAGCTGGTTTTTCTGGAACTACAGCGGTAATATGCGTAGCATCTTGCACTGTTACTTCAGTTGCCGGGGTATTACCAATTTCTACTTTAGTCACCACTCCAGAGTAAGTGTTGAAATGATTAGTACTATCCCCAGTAATAGTTATTTTTTTCTTGCTCTGACCGGTAGATAGCGCTGCAGTTTTATCAACATCAGTAATTTTAAATGTGTTGTATGTAAACTCACTCGGTGCCACAGCGCTCTCTTGCCACTGAGCATCTTTATTTTTCACTATTAAATCAACAGCTGTACCTGGTTTCACTTTAGAAGGCACTGTACCCACAATATCGTTATTTTGTATACTGATAGCATCTACAGAAACATGCTGTCGATCCGGTGTTACAAACTCTACATCAGGAAGCACACTGCTACTAAATAAGCCTGGCACATCCACTAATTGGTTATTAGCATCTTTACCTTTAATAGTTATAGCCGTACCAGCAATACCTGTATTCACCGTTGCTCCAACACCATAATAGGTAAAGGTAACAGTATTTGAACTCACTCCTTCCGGACTCTTTACATAAAAATTCACTGCTCCTTTAGCATGACCTTGGGCCGTAAAACTCAAAGATTTCTCAGGATCAGCTCCAGGTGTAACCGACGCAATTTGAGACTCTGTAGTACCATCTTTCATCCAGACTGTACTATCTTTTAAATAGTTACCATTAATAGTAATAATTTTTCCACCGCTAGTTAAACCAACCGCAGAAGTTCCCGACAAGGGATCCAAAACTGGAGCAAGGCCATATGTGAAACTTGTAGTAGCGCTATCAGTAGCCCTATCTTGATTTTGCACTGTTACTGGAACTGTTTCTGCAGAATTAGTATCTAAATTTGGCACATCACAAGTAATAGTATGACCATCTACTCTATTTATGTTTTCTGCTGACTTCGCACTTGCCCCAGTACCAAAAGTTACATTCGGATTCGGAGCAAATAGCTCGGTCGCGGCAATATTATCCGTCGTGATCGTGACATGAGTACCAGCATGACCATGCGGTAGGTCAATAGTTAAAGGATGGTAATTTATAGCAAGATCACTTTCCGCAGTACCACCTGTTGCATCAATTTTTATATGCGCTAAACTTGGTTTGGCAGTAGATGTAACTACATCTTCGATAGTGATACTCTTTCCGTCATCAGCTGCTTTTGCTACACCATGAGAAACATCGAAAGAAACGCTCTGCACTCCAGATAAGTGATTACCGTAGATAGTAATTGTTCTTTTACCACCATCTTGCAACCAATCGAGAGTTTGTCCAGGATCAATAGAAGGCGGAAGATCCTTGACCGTTAATGTGGTACTAGATGTCCACACTTTTGACCCATCATTAAAAGTAGCCTTAACTTCGGTACTTCCACCTTTCTTACCTGTAGCGGTACCAAGCCCATCAATCTCAGCAACCTTGGGATCATGAGAATCCCAGCTAACATTATCTACAATGTGTTGAGTCGTCCCATCAGTGAACTCTTTAAAAGCTAAAAATTGCTTTATTTCATCTACCATTATGGTTGGATTAGTGGGACTTACCAAAATACCCTTCAGTACTGCCGCTCCAACTTGTACACTAACACTATTGGAACTCTGGCCAGATAGATCAGCTGTAATAGTTCCCTCGCCTATATTATTTGCATGAACCAAAACTTTTTGCTCAGTGGCACTATATTTCACACTCGCAACCGTCTCAGCACTTGATGCCCAATGAACCTGGCTAGAAATATCCTGACGCGGAGAGCCATCATTATATGTTCCGTAAGCACGCAATGTGTTATCGGTCGCACCTTTGGGTAAACTGATTAGTGTCGTTGGCTCTACTTCGATTTTTGTTAACGTAGCATCTGTAACTGTCAACGTTGCATCATTTGATGTAATTGAACCGTCGGAATTAGTCGCTGTTATAGTTGTACTACCTGCCTTTATGCCCGTAACCGTACCACCATCAGGATCACCTGCGACAGCCTTATCACTGGATTTCCACGTAACCTGAGTCGTAATATCTGAGGTAGTTCTATCTGTGTATGTACCTGTAGCTGTAAACAATTGCTTCGCCGTCTGACCTGTGTGTATACTGGCAGTCGCTGGTGTTATATCTATTTTCTCTAGTTCAGGAGCTGTAACCAACAGTGTACCTTCATCTGACTTACCATTAAAAGTAGCAATAACCGTAGCTTTTCCAGCTTTTATACCTTTCGCTTTACCAGGAGCTACTATTTGGGCAAAATCTGCGCCAGTGCCTATTTCCCACGTAGATTTATCTGTCACATCTACATCTTCTGCAATTTGTTCTCCCTTAAAATGAGCCTTAGCAACAAATGGTTCTTTCTGCACCAATCCAGCAGCTACACTTGTTTCAGAAGGGGTAATTATAATGGATTCTAAAGCATCATACGTAAAACCATCCTTCAATGTGGCCACTTGCCCGTCTTTCAATGTCACAACAACATCAACTGCACCTGACGCATGAGCTAAAGTCTTCCCTGTAATTTCTGTTTCAGAAATAACAGGATCCGCTAAAGACAAACCTCCAATCGTTACATCAGCAACATCCACAAAATTAGAACCATTTATAGTCACAGAAGTTCTACCAATTTCTGGTCCATGATTTGGAGTAATACTATTTATCTTCGGCGTCTTAGCTCCATATTTAATTGTAAACTTGGCAAAATCTCCCGCTAACATTGTAGCAGTAACATCAAATTCAAAAGCTTCATTTTTACCAAATTGCTTATTGGTAGGCGGGGCTTTAAAAGTTATTTCAGTTGGAGATACATAAGTAATATCAGTACCATCACCAGAAGTTCCATCTTTGAAATCAACTTTTATTGTTTGAGGTAACTTATCTGCGGCAAAAATATCAGCATCAGCTTTAACATGCACAGTATCGTCAGCTTTACCAACAAAATCTGAGCTTAAACCGATACGATTAACCTGGATAGTTTTATCCGCTTCACTCTCTCCGCCCGGTGTGGTAACAACCACTTGGTGTGTGCCTTGTGCTAAGTTAACATTTTCAATAGTAACTGAAGATTCACCCGATTTTGCAATGGTATACTTATTACCATCTATGGTTAACTTACTGGATTCACTTAGGCTCTGACCGTTTAAAGTAACTTCTGAAACCGCGCCATCTTTTAACCAAGTAAATTTCTGGTCTTTGTCAATAGCCGGCGTTTTAGCTGCATATTCAATCGACGTTAATGCGCTATCTCCCGCAGGATTAGTTACAGTTACAGCAGCACTAACTACTTCGTTAGCACCTTGTTTAATTGTTGTGGGCGCTTTAAAAGTTAAGCTTTTACCATCAGATCCCACACTCAACACTGTCGCTGCTACATCATGGCCATCAAAATCAAAATGTACATTGATTGTTGGCCGCGCTGTATCTGAAAACACTGCACCTTGAGCTTTTTGAGCTTTAACCGTAACAATTCCATCTTTCACTTTACTTGGAAATTCACTTGTAATTGAATCACGGTGAATCGTAATATTTACTGGATCACTATCACCACCAGCAGTGTGGACAACTACTGCATGCGATACGCTAGTTCCAGTCAAAGAAGAAATACCCTTAATTACTATTGTGCTATCATCTTGAACAGTTTGTATCGAACAGTTCGGACAATCTGCGATTGTTACTTTATCCGCCCCAGTTAAATTACTACCCTGTAAAGTCAAAGTCTGATCGGCACCAATAGTTTCTAACCAATTAAATATTTGGTTACCGTTAACACTCGGCTTTTTACCTTTGTACTTAAATATTATTCCACCACAAGAATCTAAATGCGTAGTAACATCTTTATCTAAATTCGTCACAACAACGCTTGCTTCAGCGCCTTCTTTACCATTCCATACAGGAGCATTAAATTTTACAGTCTTAGAATCTACTGGATGTACAGTTGTTTCAACGCTAGAAGAATCAGGTAAAGTAACCTTTACTAAAACTGAATCTGTAAATGAATTAGATTGATCGGCGTTTAACTTAACTTCTTGTCCACTTACAACTTCAGCAGTAGATTTATCAACCTCTACACCGCTATAAGTAAAGCCCGCTAGATCTGTTTCCGCCGTAGTTCCACCTTCCGTCGCTACAGTAGCCTTAAAAGTAGCTGAGCCTGGATCATGTTTTGGCATGGAATATTTGAAAGAGATATGAGATTTGTCAGTATCTTTCGGATCTACTGCAGACGTAACATCTACACTATTAAACCTAACCGCATTTTGTTTTAAAAGATGCGCCAGGTTATTTCCCTGAATAGTAACTGTTTTTAGACCTCCATCTCGCAAAATCGTTAAAGGCTTAGCATCTACTAAAACTGGCTTGGCTGGTAAATAAGAAAACGTTGCATCAGCACTATCTGCAGCCAAAGAATCTTGTTTATTCGTAACATTTACTGCTACCGGAACGTCGCCAGTATTTTTAGAATCTATATCTGGAATAGTAAATGAGATCTCACCTGTACTAGTGTCTACAGTACAAGGCGCATCTGGAGCAGATGAACAAGTAACTGGATCTTTATCACCAAATTTAAGCATTGCATCGCTGCTAAACAAGTTAGCCACAGCTTGTGTTGTCTTGCCAGTATCTAACGAGCCTCTAATGTAAGCTTTTTCATTTGGCATGTGTTTAGATGCATCGGTAAAACCAAGCCCATAATACGTTAACTTCACTGGGAAGCTCTTACCACCTGGATCCTGAACTGTTAGCTGAATCTCGCCTTTACCGGACGGAACCTTGGTAATGACAATTTTGGATTCGCTAACTGTGTATGTAATTGCATCTTGAGGATCTACACCATTAAATAATATGTGTGTTTGATGTTTACCCATAGCATCAAGAGTAAAACCATTACCCAAAATAGTTATGGTTCTGTTTCCACCTTTTTCCAAAATAGCGTTTGGTGTAATCGAAGAAACTTCCGGCGGAGCATCATAACTAGCGCTACCAGCATCGGCATTACCACCTTTATTCCTAACTATCACTTTGATCCTTTGACCGTTGAGAGCTCCCAATATAATAGTGCTGCCATCGTCACTGACATGCACTAAATCTGGAGAAAAAGGTTCCGTTTGGCCATCAAGATAAATTTTGGGTGCGGGATCGAGAGTAAATAAGCCCGAAACTGGATTTGGCGCATCAGCTGTAATTGTTAAATTACCAGTTGTGTCATCCAAAATCGCTATAATACCGTAATATGTCAATGTGCCATCTACTTCTTGCCCTACAATACCTGGCATATTCACTTTAACTTTAAGTGGGCTTTGCGTAGAAGCACCAACGTCAGACACATCTGGGGTTACAAAGCTCATTTCGTTTGGATCAGTCTGACTTGGTGTAACATTAGTAATTTCTTTGCCATTTATTATTACAGAATAGCCACCTGCATTATTGGCATTATTTTGAAAACCAGTACAACGAACCTTAAGTGCCTTTCCGCCCTCATCTAAGCTAACTTCTTCTTTAGTGCTAGCATTGGATCCTTGCAATTTGTTATTTGCCGCCGATTCGTCCACAAACACACAAGAACCGCTATTTAAAAATTCATAGGCATTTTTTAAAGTAACAGTTTCACCTGTTGTACGCGTTAATGTTACATCGACTTTACCGGCCGGATGGGCTGGAGTTTTATAAGTAACTTGTGAGCTGCTATCTTGCGAAACTTTACTTCCGCTCAATCCACCAAAAATTACAGAAGCAACAGAATTGTTATCGCCAAAACCGCTACCCGAGATAATAACCGGCGTGTTGCCTGCACAAGGTCCTGAAGCAGGGTTTAAAGCACTTAAACGTAACACCAACTCATCTTTAATGGCTAAAACCTGCGCCATACGCACAGCTGGGGTCTTGGTCCATTCCACCAAATCATCACCCATAGCTTTACGCGCACCTAGCTTGCCATAAACAGCATGCTTACCCGATGCAGTATCAGGATCTAAACTATAATTAATATTAAGACCAAAATTAGTATTGTTTGGTAATCCACTGCTACCAATAGTGTGCCCACCGACTAAAGCCATTTCAATACGGTTTCCTGGCAGAGCTGGCATGAGCCAATCTATTTCTGCTTGATATTGTTGATTAGGTTTGCGGCTGCTGGCACTAAGTTTAACCTTCAAAAAGTCAGTTAAAACTTGTTCCAATTTAGCAGTTGCACCAAGTCCTGAACGGTCTTTGCTGTTACTGGAATCATATTTTGTATTGTAACGAAGTGAATCGTAATCAAGTTCCAAATTAACTAAACTGCTATCAAAAGGCAAAAGATCAACGCCAACGCTCGCCATGCGATCTTCGCCGCCAGCAATACGTCGATAATCCGAAATACCTAGAACGGAATCGCTTATCGTACTTAAAGTTTTGCTATCTGCTTTACTGTAAGCAACATTTAAGTTAATAGCATTAACAATACCCTTGGACAAAACATATTGATAAGCCAATCCGTACGCCGGCTGGCCGACCCATTCAGAAACTTTGCCAGTTGTAAAATCGAAATCTAAATTTTGTGTTAGATATTCAGCAGTAAATTTTAAACGTTGATTGTCATTAAAAGCATGCCCGAAGGTGGCGCTGTAACGACGTTCGGACTTAGCTAATTCCAAATCCAAAGCATAAGCGTTATAAGCATTGAGGCCTTGCGCTAACTTAGCTTGCAAGCCGTAATTGCCGAGCTTGCTATATTGCGCGCCAATAGTAAAAGGTAGTTTCCAACCCAAATCTTGATTGCTAAAGGAAAGAGATTGCGAACCATTGGCGCTGGAAGTATCCGACATGCCGCTTACAATAGCAGAACACGAATCAGCTCCATCTCCATTCATTTCGCCAAGCTGGCAAATCTTTGCTCCCATAACTACTGGGTAAAGTAAAACTAACCCAAAGACGAGAGAGAAAATCTTCTTCATCATATTTTTACTTCTTTTACTCATATTTTCCTCTAGTGGTAAATCCGTTTAAAAACCATTTATATTACATTTCCCTGCAACCTTGCAAGGAAGACTTACCCGAAAACTTAACCTCAAAACACAACCCTTTGATTTATAAAGAAATCATGTAGACATGTTTTCCTGCCTTTTTAAGGGGCAGGCACAAGGCCCGCCCTTACGGTTTTTCTTCCGCCTTAATTCGACGCATGCAGCACTGTTGTTGCAGGCGGTAGCGGCACTGTTGCTGATGCGCCCGACCCCGAAGACGCAGTTGTAGCTGTCGTCGCCGTAGTTGTAGCTGTTGACGTGGCCGAAGCTGCTGCTGGCGTTGACGTAGTCGTTGTTGCAGCAGGTGCTGTCGATCCACTGCCACCAAATAAAGCCGATGACCCGCTTCCTACTAACGAATGAGCAAGCGGTGCATTTGGACCGCTGGATAAACTTAGAGCCGCACTACTGCTTGGCGGTAGTGCGCTAGATTGCGTATCCTCAACTTGCGATTCGCTTTCATCATCATCCCCTTCTGCGGGTTCTCTCGTGGTAGGGCCAAGTGATAATCTATCAAGCGCTGCAGCAGTTTTCTCCGCCGCTGTATTTGCATTAGCAACTGCCCTATCTCCTGCAACTATTGCATCTTTGAACCCATTGTGAGCTCGTGTTAAATTAGCCTTAGCTTCTTTTACCACAGAAGAGTCAACTGATACATTTGACGCCGGAGCAGCTGTTGAACTGGAGCTGCTGCTACTCGAGCTGCTAGAAGTACTTGTTGGCACTGTATGCTGTCCTTCAGACGCTGCAGCAGCTCCGCGCTCTGCCCTCACTTCTCCCACTATCCCTTTAAGCCTCTCTAAGCGTAAAGTAGTTGGACTTTGGGAAGATGTAGAACCAGTCGAAGAACTAGATGAAGTTGCCGTATTAGACAATGAAGAATTTGCAGTATTAGAAGCTAGTATGGGTGACGGTGGCGCTTGACGTGTAGGTGGTGCAAATCTATTAGCACCAAGCGCTCCCGATAAAGATGGGCTTGGGCTAGAAGTTGAACTTGAAGAAGAGAATCGGCCTGCTAGTGTGGCAGCCGGCGTAGTTGTTGCATGCGCACTCCCCCCCGACAAAGCTGAAGCAACTGTACCAGCACCATCTCCTCTTACACTTTGAGCATTATTCTGTCTCGTATTTGTATTATTAAATGGCGAAGCAAATGGACGCTCACCTACTACTGCGGTGGAACTTCCCCCTTCCATGCCATTCATTTGTTGAGCTATCTGACGAGATGCCGAACCATTCGGCCCACTCTTTTCCAAATGACGCCTGTAACAATACAGACCAAACTCTATAGCAAAAATAGCACACACAGCTGCCAAGGCCGCTGGAGCATACTTACCTACAGTACCAATAAAGCCGGTGTATTCACCCAGTATCCCGTTCGCCTTCATTTGAAGTGCTGTTTCTATTCCGCAACCAACAGCTGGTTCAGAACTGGGAGAAACTGCACAAGGATTTTGCGAATCTAAAACCCAATTAATTATTGTAGATAAGACCGAGCGAGTAATTTGTCCACTTTCACGATAAGAGACAAGGGTGCTCACAAGCATCGCAGCGTGCGTCAGCAATGTAAGGACCTCTGGAACTCCTCCTTTCGCTAAACCAAGAAGTATACTTTTACACTTGTTTCTACCTTCTTTATCACCTTTTCTAAGTTCAGAAACAGCACCAGCAAGTAATAAAGTGGTATCACCCAAAACAGTAAGTACATAATTAGCCATAGGCCAACCATTTACCTTACCTTCAGAAAAAGGCAAACAAGCATAAGCCCTGAAAGCATCCTGCCGTAATGTCACTATTGTGTCTATAAGTTCAGGAACAAAACTAGTCAATTTTAAGGTACACGTTGTTACACAACTTTGAAGATAAGTAGGGACTTGCGCTAGAAAATCAAAGGGTTTGGTAGTAGAAGGCATACCTAAGGATATAAGTTTATCTGCCAAAAATTGACAATCTCTCAACTCTGGTGCACAAAAAACGTCCTGAGGGATACGAGCAGAACCATTTGGATTGATTAAATCCTGCAAACTCAAATCATAAGCAGCCTTCTCACCAGCGGAAGCTGCGACTCTTACCAAAATTGAGTTCATAACAATAAGAACCATCCATAGCCTAGGTAAAGTTACAGCACTCACGAGTGTTTGCAAACAAGTGCTAGGAGCTGGTTTTGGAGGCTCGGCTACTACTCTTTGCGACACTAGATGGGTACGCTCATCACCAGTTTCATCGCTATTTGTGCTACCATAGTTATTATGCTGCACGTTTGCATGCCGCGGAAGTGACACTGGTTCATTTTTTTTCGCTTCTTGTTCTAACTTGGTCGACTCATTTATCAATCTTACAACCTTACCTCCGTCGACTCTTGGGAAATTATCACTTTCAAATATACCCATCAAAAACGTACCCCAACCCTGGAATACATTTGTCTTTAAACTAACAGGAAAACTCTCCCATCTGTGGATAGAGTCTTCTAACGCCATATTGTAAACGGCGAAGGCACCAACTATGGCCTGCCTTGCTTTAATATCTCCAAAATCAATACCCCTTATTACTTGTCCATAAGCAGAAGCACGTTGCCTCTGCCATTCTGCTTGCGCAACTTTTAGGAAAAGTTCGATAATTGAATAATTTGGATGATTGCGAACAGCCGCAAGTTTTATATCTCTATCTGTGGGTGTGACCGAGCTGGAAGAGCCGCCGGATGAACTAGATGAAGATGAGCTAGATGAAGCCGGTGACGAAGTAACATTATCAATACCACGAGCTAAATCAAAAAAAGACTTATTCGACGAGGAAATAATGGTGCTGGTACTAGACGTTGAGGGCTGTTGTACTTTTCGAAGCTCACCTAGAAGTTGTTTAGCCAGGGACCTTTCTTCCTCTTCAGTATTTCCCTCATGAACTGCTCCCGGCCCAAGTACAGAAACAGGAGTAGGCGCAGGAACAGAAGGATCTTGGTAAACCTCCAAAAGTAATCCACTTATCAATTCCTGGATCTTTAGTACTTGTTCCATTGCCACAGCTTCCATTGCCACAGCGTTTTCATGCTTTGGCACCAGGGCGACAGAACTCAAACCAGCAGCCATCCTGGGGTTACCAACACCTGCGAGTCTACTCGCGGGGACAGGGGAACTCGTTGTGGTGGTAGTGGCAGCAGGACTAGACGCGCTGGATGCTGTATGGCTCATTATCAAAACTCCTATTTAAATCAAAATTAAACAAATTTTGTAGTTTAAAAACAAAACAAAAATTTTCCTAAAGAAATTTGGTACATCATAACAGAATATTCTTAAGGTAAGCTTAAGAAACAAAAATATTTACACTTTTCCCTCCTTTGAAAAACCACCACATAAACCCACCCATATCAATAGGAACATTCCCGTATATCCGCTCAAAAACATGTCTACACAATTTCTTTAAAAATCAATATGTTTCAAAAATATTCCTTCTTTACATGCATCTACATTGGAGAATACAACCCTGCGCTATCTCGTTGACTTGCTCCGGATGCAGAAAAGACTAGCTGATCAATGGATGTATCTCCGTCTCTTCGCTTAACTACCACCTCCGTTCCTTGTCCACTGGACAACTTCTCTAGCCCTTCTTCTCCTTTTTCTGCCCTACGGATATCCCCTTCTGATGCTAACTTTTGATATTGATTTCTACCAAACAAGCTGTTAAGCCATCTCCATGGTCCTATAGTATGTCCTACTGGCGTATTTCGTGTTACAGACAGTGGTTTAACTAGCAATGGTTGTTCTTCCGGACTAACATTCGGATTGGCTGCAAGAGCTCGAGTAATGCGTAAGGTGGATTCCACCCCTGATGACGAGGAACTGGAACTTGAGCTTGCAGAAGAAGTTGTTAAAGACGCAGCTGGACGAGAAGTCAATAAGGACTGCATCTCAACATCAGGTGACGGGGTAGCGTTCTGATTAGGAAGTGAACCAGAAGACGCTGTTTTAGCCGTAGCTAAGCACTCAGCTAAAGCAGGCCTCTTATTGAATAATCTAAACCAAAAACTGTCATACTTACTATGACGTATCGATTTACACCCTGCTGCAGATTTTTTCTTTTCCGCAGCGGTTTCATAAGCCGTAAAATCACCACCATCCACAGTTGAAGACGAACCAATTACAGACCCGTTACGATCATGTGTAGATTGAGTGGAATGATATTTTTGAGAAAATTCTTCTCTTTTTTCTTTAGTATCCGTATGGCTTGGAACTGTCCCCTCTTTAACAAAACTCCGACTGCGCGCACAACCTGTTTCCTGTTTATCATTTGCTCTATCTGAAGCGCTTAAGCATCCACCTGCAGTGCCTCCTTTCATGGTATGAGTAAGACTCAGCTCGGCATCAGCCTTATCCCGACTATATCCGTGCGTGTTTTTACATTTCAAATTAATGCACTTTAATTCCACTGCATCTAGAATCATTCGAGCATAGTTCGTTTTATCAACAGCTATTAAATATTTCACCAAATCGTCCATTGCTTTCTTAACTTTAGCATCCAGATTTGTAGCGGGACTATGTAAAAACCTTCGAATAGTATAAAAATTCTCTCGCCATTTCGGTGGCAATTTATGCGACAATGCTTGCAAGTGACGCTCTGCGTGGCTCACTAATTTCATAGAATCTTCAAAATCGCATGTGCGCTTTCTTGTAAATGTTTTCGACCAATTAACACAATCATTAACATCTAACATATCCAGTTCAATGCGAAGAAATTCTGGTGAAAGTGGATTTGGAGGATTTAATTCGACAACGCCCTGTTTTCGGTTCAAATAAAGTTTATTTTTTTGAAAAAAATCACGAGCATACTGAATACCCTCAGCTTTACTGGACAATAAAGACCAATTCCATCTTTGAAAATTGTCAGATATTCCTATGAGACTGATTAGTAATATTGGAACTTTTATACATCTTTCATTTGCCGAATTTTCCTCTGCTAATTCATCTAAATCCTCATGCCAAAAGGCGCAATACTCGCTCACAGCTGTTTCTGCACAACTATAAATCTCAGCTAACACATTCTGCTTAGTTGCTTCTTTCCGCTCCGCAGGGTTTTTCATACTATATGGCTGAGGTATACCAGCCTGTAGATGGTAATCAGAATGTTTAACAGTGTGAGTATCCGCATCAAAAATCACATTCCCGGTGTGACAAGCATTACTCGGATTTGGTATGTTGCGATATCTGGAAGTTGTAGCTTGTTTGCTAAAATCCCGCAATCGATCTGAAAATAAATTTACAACCCCCGAACCGTACTCTTTTTGAATATCTGTAAGCCAATTATTGTCTTGTTGCCCCTCTCGCCAGACAGAAGGGAGTTCATTAGGCAAATCTACTACCATGGGGGTTGTCCAAGAAACGGCATCATCTTTATATAAAGACCAAACACTTTCAGCATTTCCATCTGCATCAAACTTAGACTTTGTCAACAAAAGATCAGTTAAAAAGCCTAATCCTTTAGCACGTTTTTGAGGGTCAGTGATTTTTCCGCCTGTATCACAATGTTTATACAAAAGCTCACTTAAAACTTGACGGAACTCATCGCATAAAGCACTAGCTTGCTCGTAGTTTTTACCTTGTATCTCAGCATAGAACCACTTTAAGACTCCTTTTAACTCATCTGTTGCTTTACTTAATTCTCTTGGATCCCCTAAATATTTACGATTCAAAGCTACTGACACTGCTCGTGCCATTAAGATGCCAAAACCAAAAGCGTCCGCGTAATCATCGGCGTTTTCTTCACCGTACCTTCGAGGTGGATAAACTCTTACCGTGCCCCATTCAGCAACACCAGTCAATTTAACCGACTTACGATCTAAAATCGCTTCGTGAACCCTATGCAAAAATTTTTCCAAATCCATCTCTTTATCAAGTTCACGAGAAAAACCACTAAAAAAATCATCCCAAGCTACCGTTTGTCTTTTACAAATTTCCTGAAAATTGTGTTTTTCCAATGCACGCAACATTGCTTGCTCACGTCTTTTTAATACACTGGTCACGGGTTTGGTTTCGATAGCAGAAAGCGGCGTGGCAGACACCATCTTGGAGGGGACTGGCAAGCCGAGTTTTGGTAATAATATTTCTAAGGTTTCGCCTGACTTGCGTTTTATTGGATTCAAAACTTTTGCCACAAGCTCTTGTGTGCTTCCTCCTTGAGCAGATTTAATCATTATACCAGGATGATCAGCAAGATATTGACCTATTGTCAATTCTTCACTAACTTTTACATCTTTAATTTTTTCTAAAAAATAAAAATGCTTTAGTCTTGTGGCAGCAGATTCAGTAATGTCAATATCAAAACTACTAAACATTTTTACAATGTTAGCCGCAGATAAACCTGACGTAGCTCCTTTATTCTTATCGCTAAGTTTTCTTTGAATCTCAACGCCATGCAATAATATCTTCTCCCACTCTTCCGCCCCAAAAGATGCTGCTCTATCTTTGAGCCAAGTAGCAAAAGGACCGTGAAAAGGACTTTCTTTTACATCTATAACATCCTGGCGGAAAGCGGAGAGATAGTCGTCATATTCAACATTGAATGTGCGCGCCTGTTTACTAACTATTCCGTATATTTCTTGTAATCCAGTAAGAAACTGACTTGAGCTGGACGAACCCCTTGAAGGGGGAACGCTGGGGGTTGGCTGAGAAAACTCCAATTTCTTTAGATTTTTTATTATTTCGCCAAAACACAACTCTATCTTTTGCCACGTTCCGTTGAAAGAGAATATTCTACTATCTATACCCTTGACATCAGGGCCTGGCACAGCCACGCTCCCTACAGTAGGAGGCCAACCTTCAATAGGAAAATCCATATAAGGCGTATGACAAAATTTCTCCAAATCTTTATACATCCCAACAGATAGCCCATGCGTAGCTAGCACTTGTCCAACTTCTTCTGTCTTAAAAAACCCAATCACCATAGGAATGACTTCTAATACTCGAGCAATTTTGAACCGATTTGGATCTAAGGATAATTGCTCAATAAATGGTTTTAATATGTCCAGCGAAGCTTTAAGCGATGCAGTAGCTGTTTGAAGTTTAGTTATTCGCTCTTGCACTACTTGGATTTGTGCTAATTGAGCCAGAGTAAGGGAAACACCTAAAGTTGACTTACGTTTCTGCACAAATTCTGTTAGTTTTGCTCTTAAATTTTCCGCTACTAGCTTATATCGCACCAACATATTGACGGCTTCTTTTAGGTTACCAATCACTTTAGTTTGTGCTTCATCTCTCGGATCTAACGCTGGAGTATATTCAGCGATAGCAGCTGCCACACGAGCCGCGTTTGTTGGAGCAGGCGCACTACCACTAGCCGCGGTAGCTGGGAATGGCAAAGGAACCGGCAGCGAACCAGAACTAGAAGCACCAGCACTAGGTGGTGAAACAGATGCAGCAGGAGGAGGTAAAATTGCCTCTAATGGAGGTGTTGTGGTTGTTAGACTAGGCGCTGGCTCTAGCGGTATAATTATGGACGGATCCTTCTCGAAAATAATAGCTTCCACCAAACCTGTATTATTGGTCAATAAATCGCCTAATCCTAAATTATCTAAGTAATCTTTAACTTGTGCTGGATTGTTCGCACTATTGAGTCTAAGAATAAGCTCTTTAGTACTGAGCACACCCTTTATCTTTTTGATAGATATTCTCTTTTTAGCAGTACTAGCTACATCAATGGCTCTACGTAGTGACTCACTTTTAATCATAGAAAAATAAAGGGCTTCCTTTATTTTCCGAGCGTTTTCTCCTTCCCATTCAATACCATATTCTTTTGCTAGGTTGGCTATATTCTCACTTGAACTTCCAAAAGTTCTAAAAAATTCACTAGACTCTTGTACTAAAAACCAAAGTTGATTACTGGGCATGTCTGCAGCACGCGACATTAATTGACCTTTAGTATTAGGAACGCGCTCCAGCAGCCAATCTCCCATCAATTTATCTAATTTACTAGAGTTAATTTTATCTCTAATAAAAGCATCTCGCATTTCACCTTGCTCCAGATTTATATTTGTAAGCAAAGTGTCTATCTTTCCTTTCGCAGCAATAAAAGAAGCAATAATTTGAGACGTAATCCCATTACGCTCACAAAATTCTTTTTTCTCTTCTTGCTTTTGAATTGTCTCCTTGCCATCAGCTGCAGATACAATGTCCTTAGCTATTGTATCCAGCATTAGTGTTATACGCGAAGCCCATTGAATTGGAAAAATACATGCGTTATGTATCATTTCTTTATATGACCACGGCGCTCCTTCGAGTCCATCAGCGCGAATTTGTTTATACTTACCTGATATGCTCTGTGTATTTTCCCGCGTAACTTGACCGTCTACTTGCCACAAAATACCATGACAGTGAAGTATTTGGTTTTTAAAATGGCTACTGGATATTTGCTCTAAAAATTCAGTTAGCTGTGTAATACGCTCCGGTAGCCCTAGGTTAGACGGTGTTGCCAATGACTGAGATAGTTTTGCCCCCCCTTCGTTCAATACTTGCAAGAATCTAGAAAATCTTTGCAAATTGTTTGAAAAGCTTCCAGTTAAATGGTTGTGCGACTGCCTCAAATGACCAGCAAACTCTTCTGACATAGCGGGATAACGAGACCACATACCAAAAAACTCTTTCAAGGCAAAAGAAAGATGTGGTTGTTTGGCAGCTTTTGAAACTGAAGCAGCCCCTGTTGTCACCGATCCAGAAGACGAGCTTGAGCCACCTCCATGGGATGGATGGGAAAGACCTTCGGGCCCCGAAGGTGGCGGTGTTGGCGTGGTAACCGGCACCGCTGGCAAAGGCGCAGAAGATACTGGCGGTGTATGACTAAACGATGGCGAAGTGGGTGGAGTGATTACTGGCGAAGCTCCTGCCGGCGGAGTTGTCGATGGCGACGACCCAGTTACTATAAACAAAACCGCTGAATCTGATTCCGGACTTGAGTCTGCGGGATTTTGCCCACGTTCACTTTTAGGCGATGAGCCTAAATTTGCTTTGCCTGGAAAGCACAGCAGTGGCTCTCTCTCATCAGATGATAATTCCGGAGAACCGCTCGTTTCTCTATTGGCAGCAACGTTTGACTTACTTTTACCCACTTTTTCAACTCTTCTTAAGAATATTTCAAAAATAAAAGCGCGCATTTTAGCACATAATCATTGATTGTAACACCTGAAACTTAAGATATTATTAAGATAACTCTTGTGAAGTGAAATATTTTTCAATATGAATTAATTTGAAAAATCGGACCAGCAAGCTGCCAAGATACAGCCTTAAGAAACATAAAAAATCTTATAGAATATGGCGTCATGATCCAAGAACCAGACGGTGGACGTAGCACAAGCTATAAGCGGAATATCTATAACGCGGTTTAGCCTCGATTTTTGTGGCCATTTCTAATACTAGAATGCTAATGGCTTTACAAATATTCATGTTAACTTAAACGCTTTTAAGTTAAATCTATTTAAGTTAAACCTTTTTAAGTTAAAATGATTTAAGCTGAAACTACAACTTAAAAAGTTCTAGAAAAACGGGACTACGTTGAAAAATCAAGCAATACATTCTTTATACTGAACCCTGTTATAAGCAGTACCTTAAAGATGCTCTATAGTGAAATTCTAGATTATGCTCGATAAGACATATCAGTGACTTGCCTATTTTGTCATCCCGCGACTTGATCGCGGAACCCATAAGCTAATCATTTGATTTATAATGTATTTTCGTAGACATGTTTTTTGGTATTTGGCGGAACGCTATTCGCTTCTTTGCCTTCTATCTTCCGACTGCAGACTTCCCCAAGCGCGGCAGCTTGGACATTGCCAGTAGAACATTTTGCCAGCAAAACCGCAGTGAACACAACGGTAATTTGGCTCTTTCTCTAAAAGCTCTGCAAACACCTTTTCCAAAAAGGCCAATTTTTTTTGTACATCACTCTCGCTATCAGCTAAATAAAAACGCAAAAGATAATGCGCGCTAGTCCAAGAAATACAACGCGGAATTTGTTGAAGCAGAAACGAATAAGCATCTTCACTTCCATAAAGTTTTTTGATTTTTTCGGCTAAAGTTAAAATAAGCGCAGTTTGGACACCACTTTTCAGGCACTTCTTAAGATAATCGACCAATTCTTCTTCCTTGCCTAAACTCTCATAACACTTAACCAATGAAGCTAAAACTAAAACCAAGGCATCAGGATCTTGTTCTTCAACTTTGGTATAAAAACCGAGGGCTTTTTTGTAATCTCCCTTACGCATCGCATCATCGCCATAAAGAATACTAGCGCGTACGCAGTTTTTATCGTGCGACAAAGCTTTTTTCAAGTACCCTTCTGCTTCAGAAGCCAAAGATTTCTGCCAAGCCACTTCAGCCAATTCGCAGTAATAATGAGCAATATCACAATTTAAATTATTATCCTTGCTCTCCATTTTCTTAGCAATTTTAATAGCGTTTTCCCAATCTTTCTGCAGTTGATAAATGCTCAAAAGATAGTTGTAGCTTAAGTTTTGATCAGAACTGCTGGTGGTCATCTCTAAAAATATACTTTCTGCACGATCTAAAAATCCCGCTCTAAGATAATCTTGCCCTAGCTCGGAGAGAGCCCGAATGCGCTCTTCTGCTTTCAGGTTGGGACGTGCAATAATATTTTGATGAATGCGAATAGCACGATCAACTTCGCCACGTTTGCGAAAGAGGCTACCCAATGCTAGGTGAGTTTCGACTGTGTCGTCGTTAACGTCGAGCATTTTAATAAAAACATCGATGGCTTTGTCGTGGTTATCGTCGATAAGGTAATTTAAACCAATAAGATAGTCGGCCGGAATGCGCGGCTGCTTTTTGCTTTCGCCTATTTTTTCATTATGTTGCTGCCTAAACCCCGCAAACCAACCGCTGGCGGCAGCAACAGGAAGAAGCAGAAAAAATATCTTAAACACAAGTAGCCTATGGCCCTTTAATTGGCAAAGAACGTAGATTAGAAACTTCTTGTTCAGAGTCTCGCAACCGCGCTTTGAGACGATAATTCTCAGCCTTCAATCTAATCCAATAAAAAGCCGTGAAAAGAAAACCTAAAAGAATCCCAACCCCAACCGCGAAAATCAAAAGCAAGGATAAGGAAATTTGCTTAGTTGCAAAATAATAATTAAAAGCAACCGGATTGTGATTTAGAAAAGCAAAAGTTAGCCCTAAAACAAAAAGTAGTAAAAAAACGATAAAAGAAAAAATACGCATTTTTGCCTCCTTTAAGTGACAGAACCCAACTTTAAAACATAACCTATTGATTTATAAGGAAATCACATAGACATGTTTCTTACTGTGGCTTTATTGAATAAATCAATGTATTTCTTCTGATCGGTAGCCGCAGGCTTTAGCCTGCGTTTTGAAATTCAATAATGTTCAAGTTCTTATCGCAGGCTAAAGCCTGCGGCTACCAAACAAAATGTAGCTTTTTACCATTTATTCAACAAGGTCTTTACCAATTCATCTTCCTATTCTTCGCTTTGATCTTCAATCTGTTCTTTCAATAAATCGCCAAGCTGAGTGTTTACCGGAGCTTCGCCAAAGGCCTCTACTTGTAGTTCTTTAATCGACAAGTTGATATGGCGAGTTTTTCTATCCATACCCAAAACTTTCGCTTCGATTTCATCACCAACGCTCAAATATTGAGTTGCATCTTGCACTCTTTCACGACTTACATCGCCCGAACGGATTTTACCTTCGATGCCTTCACCAAGATCAATTGTAGCCTCTTTGGCATCAACTGCGGTCACTTTACCAGTAATTACGCTACCTTTCGGATGAGCCTCTAAGTAATCAGTGTAGATATCGCGCTCTAATTGCTTCAAGCCGAGTGAAATGCGCTCGCGATCGGTGTCGATATTTAAAATCACAGCTTCGATTTCTTGGCCTTTTTTGAAATTACGTATCGCTTTTTCGCCTTGATCAGTCCACGACAAATCAGAAAGGTGGACTAAACCATCGATTTCGCCTTCTAAGCCAACAAACAGGCCAAAATCAGTGACTGATTTAATGGTCCCAATGATCTTCTCGCCTTTTTGATGATTGGCAGCAAACTCACGCCATGGATTCGGTTTACATTGTTTCATACCCAAAGAAATACGACGTCTTTCTGGATCGATTTCCAAAATCATTACTTCAACTTCCTGACCAATTGAAACCACTTTAGCTGGGAATATATTCTTATTGGTCCAATCCATTTCGGAAACGTGAACAAGACCTTCGATACCAGGCTCTATCTCAACAAAACAACCATAATCGGCCAAATTGGTAACTTTACCAAATACGCGAGCTCCACTTGGGTAACGTCTTCCGATATCTTTCCAAGGATCGTCTGCAAGCTGTTTATAGCCTAAAGATACGCGGTTTTTGTCACGATCGAATTTTAAAATTTTGACTTGAATTTCTTCGTTAACTTTCAAAACTTCGCTTGGATGACGGATGCGACGCCAAGAAATGTCTGTGATATGTAAAAGACCATCTAAGCCGCCCAAATCAACGAATGCGCCATAATCAGTAAGATTTTTCACCACACCAGTTACTGTGTCACCCTCATGCAACGCATCTAAAAGTGCTTTGCGGCCAGTATCGTTCTCGGACAAAAGCACGGCACGGCGCGAAACGACAATATTGTTGTTCTTTTCATCAACTTTGATAACTCTAAATTTAAGTTCCCTGCCTTCCAAAGAAGAAGTATCAAATATGGGTTTAACGTCTAAAAGAGAACCTGGCAAGAATGCCTTAACTTTATTAACATCAACGGTAAAACCACCACGAACACGCTCGGTGATTACACCAGTAACATCTCTTTCCTCTTCGAAAGCAAGTTTAATATCCGCCAAAGCTTCAATGCGTCTAGCTTTTTCGCGGGATAGGCGCGTTTCCCCAGCGCCATTTTCTAACATTTCCAAAACTACATCTACTTCGTCATCAACGTTTATGTTAAGTTCCCCATTGTTATCTAAAAATTCGTGACGGGGAATACGAGCCTCTGATTTTAAGCCAGCACTCACAACCACACATTCGGGTGTAACTGCCACTACTTTGGCTTTTAACAAAGTTCCTGGTTTAAAATCCGTTTCGGCTAAAATTTCTTCCAAGAGGGTAGCAAAATTTTCATTAATAAGATGTTCAGTCATAAAGAATTATAAAGTTTCAAAATTTACACCATGCTCCAAGTAGCACAGCATTGGTTTAAAAAATGCAAATTTATCTGTCTTTACAAGAAAACATGTCTATACGTTTTCTTTATAAATCAAAGAGTTGTATTTTTAAGTTACAATTCCGTAATTTACCTTCGACAAATTTGCTTCTTTTCTGCCTCATCCATAACCTTTTGCAAAACTTCCTCGATGCTTAACTTGGTAGCATCAATGAAAATTGCATCAAGCGCAGGCAAAAGTGGCGCAACCGATCGCTTTGTATCGCGCTCGTCTCGCGCCAATAAGTCCTCCAAAATCTTGCTGAGACTAACACTAATCCCTCGCTCTTTCAACTGTTTGTGGCGCCTTTGGGCGCGAATCTCCGCCGAAGCCCAAAGAAAAATTTTAAGTTTGGCATTTGGAAAAACCACGGTTCCCATATCTCGCCCATCGGCAACCAAACCTGGTTCTTTAGCAAATTCCCTTTGCCACCCTAAAAGAGCTGCTCGCACTTTTGGCTCTACAGCTATCTTCGACGCCATGATACCACACTCTTCCCCACGCAAAAGCAACGTCACATTTTCACCGCGCAAAAACACTTGAGTGCACGCTTCTACTTTACCTTCCTCACAAGAGCATTCCACACGCAAATCAGAAATTAAAGCAGCTATATCCTCGTCTTTGTTCGGTAAATATTGTGGGGAAGCCACAAAAGCATAGGCCAAAGCGCGATATAAAACGCCGCTATCCAAAAAATTCCAATCTAATTTTTGCGCCAATAAACAGCTAATCGTTCCCTTTCCCGATCCGCTTGGTCCGTCAATTGTTATGACTGGTGCGCTTTTTTGGTTTTTTGCTTGCATTGCATTCCTCCCCCAGGGCTACGCAAGTAAACTCGCCTCCCCTTGGGCTATTCTGTCCCACCCTTTCAGGGCTATTTATTGTTTATCAACTATATGTTAATGTTTTTATTTACTATACTTTAGTGCTGTAAAATAGTCATTCCCATAATAGCATCAATGTAAGTGGCCGGAACATTAATAAAGCCTCCTCCAACGTTAAGCGGCGTAATTACTGCTTTTCCGATAACCACCCGACCGGAATCTCCACCCAAATAATTTATCGTGTGCAAACCCCAGGGAGAGTGCAAAGCATAAACTTCTCCATTTCTATTGCCAACATAAAGCATAATGTGTCCTGGCATCCAAAGCAAAGTAAGAAAAGGCTTAGCGCGCCAAGTGATAACTTTTTCTTTGTTGTCGTTAGAGTAATCACTCAAATCTATATATTTACCCTGATCAGCTTGGGCTCCCGAGTTACGCGGCAACCAAATAGCAAAAGGCAAAAAAAGATCGAGCATAGTTTGCGAGCAGTCGCGATAACCATACAAATCGCCCCAGCCGTATGGTTTACCTAAAAAATTATTAGCTAACTTAGCGATATTTTTTTCGCTTAATGGAAGCGGCCAGGGCTGTATGGCTTTTTTATCTAGTTTGGCTATCATAATTTTCCCATTTCCAAAACTGTCACGCATAGCTACCTTCACTAAAGCTACCTTGCTTTTAAGACCAATTCTCGGCAAAAGCTCGCCTATACGAGTAGCGCCATAATAACTCTTTCCTTGTAGAAAAATTGCTTTGTCATCCTCTAGAGCCACCAGAAAATTTGTATTGCGCCATTTTTTTATAAAATCCGCATCAACATAAGCTAA
>Ga0265297_10001278_pt1 | contig 60713 bp, 66 predicted proteins | sample Munlanlwell13791_FD_192502 | JGI IMG/M metagenome (GOLD analysis project Ga0265297, IMG submission 192502) | Leachate microbial communities from a municipal landfill in Southern Ontario, Canada - Leachate well 137-91 | ecosystem: Engineered > Solid waste > Landfill > Unclassified | place... | reverse complement strand
AAAAAATATTTTTTGGGGCCATTTTGGTTATTGGTATTTTGGGAAATTTGTTAGCCATTGATAAAATATTGTTTGGTCGTGAGTATGGCGGTCAAAATGTTATTGTTAATACTCAGCCATTAATTTTGGCTGTCCAAGATGCAAACATTGATTCAAGAACGGATGTTATCGCTGTTGGGGTCCATCCGGCCGCGATGGGCGCTTTAAGCTATTATACTGACAAAAACTACGTTTATTTTGACCAAGAAACAATTCAAGGATTAATAAAAGAAGGAAAACTTTCGTCTGCCTTCAAATCGTTTGGTGTTACTTATGCCATTGGCTATGAGGATAGTATAATGCAAGAAATTTCTAAATCAACCGAAGTAAAAATTATTAAACCGGCTGAGCTTTAATTTTTCTTTTCACAGATTATAATATTGTTAAATCCCAAAACCGGGATTTTTTTGTCAAAAATTTTTAAAACCGGTAAGGCCCAGGTTGGCACTTTATTTGGTAAAATTGCGCCATGGCTAAAGGCTTTGATTATTTTTAAATCGTTTTGCTCTAATTTATTTTTGAGATAGTTTAAAGAAAATTTAAGCGATTTTTTTTCCTCTTTATTTATTAGACCAAAAAGAAACATTAGGGGATTATTGCGGTTTGGTTCAAGAATAACTAAATATTTTTTGGTTACTCTTTTCATTTCTGAAATTACTTGGTCAAGGTTTTGGACGTGATGAAGCATTCCGGCTTCAAAAACTAGGTCAAATGAATTATTCTCAAAATTCAATTGAGTAGCGTTCATTACCATTTTATTTTTAACTGGATTTAAGGCAATCATTTTTTCCGAATAGTCAACGGCTGTTAGGTTACCAAGAGTTTGCAGGTAATAAGAAAAAAAGCCATTACCAGCGCCAACATCCAAAATTGTTTTTATCGCTTCGCTGTTAAGGCTTTTTTTGATTTCATCAATTTTTTTAGTGGCAAAAGCCGCCACGACCGGATGGTTGGGTTGTCTTCGCTGGTCCAGATTATCTCTTTCCCAATAAGTTTTTTGGAATATTTCAGTCATTAGCCTTTAAACGAATAGGTTTTTTAAGCCAGAAACTAAAGCCGAGGATTGCCGTAAATAAGCCAATTGAAAATTGAAGTATGCCTAAAGCCGTTGCCTGTTCAACTGACAAGCCAATTAGGCTAAAGAAAAATATAAAGACTGCTTCTCTGGTGCCTAAGCCATTAAAGCTGATGGGCAATAAGCTAGTAATATTGGCAACCGCGATCATTGGAATTAAAAATAAAAATTTTAAATTTAACCCCAAAGCTAAACTTAAAAAATAAATTTGGAGAATGTAAATCAGCCAAGCCAAAATAGTTAAGATAAAACCGATTAAGTAGCTGGAGAAATTATATTTTTTTAAATCAGCAAAAAAATCACGCGAATGTTTGATAAAGGTGTCCTGGTATTTTTCGGGGACTAGTGAGCCAATCAAACGATAATAAAGTTTAGCTTTAATAAAGATATAAAATAAAATTGTTATTCCGATACCCGCCAGGCTCAAGTAAATGACTTCTTGGGCAAAGTAATGAATGAAAATTATAAAACCAATAAAGGCGAAGATAAATAAAAAAGCCAAGTCTAAAATCCGATCTAAAATAATTGTGATTAATGATTGTCTGATTGAATATTTGTCTTGGTGGAGATAAAATATTTTTGCCGCTTCGCCAATCTTGCCGGGCGTGACTAAGCTTAGGAATATGCCGACTGAGTACATTTTAAAGCAGGACCAAAGCGAATAATAAATATTTTGTTTTTTCATCAATAGCTGCCAGCGCCAAGCCTTAAAGCCGACTAAGGGAAAACAGAGGAGAAAGACTGGCAAGAAATACCACAAATTTGTTCCCTGGATTGTTTTTAGCAGTACTTTTGGATTAACAACAAAGAAAACAATAAATAAAAATAGGAAAATTCCCAAAAGGATTAATAAATTTTTTGTTTTTTTGAGTTTTATCACTAGGATTTTAGACTCTAAAGAGTAAGTTGATGCCGGCTTTGAATTTGGTTTTAAATTCATGCCAAGAGGTAAGTTTGAGTAATCTTTTTATAATGTATGATGGCCTAAAATAAAAAGACCGGTAGGCTTTTTTAAGCAAAGCAACTAATTCTTCCCGGTTCAAATTTTCTTCCCAAAGCATTGGGACGAAATCTTTGGTTGGATTTTGGGCAAATTCCTGCCAGTAATCTTTTGGCAAAATTCCATTTTCTAAACCTAGTCGGTAAAGGTCAGTTGCCGGAAATGGAGTCATGATTGAAAAATGAGCAAAGTCCGGTTTCAATTTTTTAGCGACTTTTATGGTTTCTAGTATATCCTGTTTGGTTTCAGTCGGTGAACCGATGATAAAATAGGCCAGGGTTTGAATACCTACCTTTTGTGACATAGAAAAAGCGGCTTTGGCCTGGTCTAAAGTTATGCCTTTTCGCAAAACCTCCAAGATTTTTTTGGTGCCGGCTTCAACCCCAAAATGAATTCTTTCACAGCCGGCTTGTTGCATTTTTTTTAATAACTCCAAATCAACAGTATTGACGCGCGCTCTAACATCCCAACTAATTTTTAGGTTTCTTTTTAGAATTTCATCGCAAATATCAATCACTCTTTGGCGGTCAACAGTGAAAGTGTCGTCATAAATAAAAATTTCGGGAATACCCATTTGAATTATTTTTTCCATTTCATCAACTACATTGGCGGCAGTCCGAAAACGAAACATTTTACCAAGATGGGGCCGATCACAAAAAATACATTTGTAAGGACAACCGCGGGAAGTAAACATCGTCGTAACCGGGGACTGTTTGGCCAATACCGAAAAATATTTTTTGTACACCGTTAGGTGCCGAGCCGGAAAGGGGAGTTCATCTAAATTTTGAATAAAATCCTCGCGGCCGTTATTAATTATTTGTTCACCCAAGCGAAAAGCAATCCCTTTGTTATTCTTTAGTGCCTCAAGATTATTAATATTTTCCAATAAATTTATGATTGGCAGTTCACCTTCACCCAAAACCACGAAGTCAACCTCTTTAATTTTTAAAGTTTCTTCAGGGTAAATATGGACATGAGGTCCACCCAAGATTGTTTTGATTTTTGGATTAACTTTTTTAATTATCCTTAATGTTTCCATGACATCAATTAAAGTAAAAGTTAAGGCAGTAATACCAATGATGTCAGGATTTTCCCGGGTAATAACATTTTCCAACTGAGAATAATCTATTCCTTCAACTTCGCAGTCAATAATTTTAATTTGATGGTTGGTATTTTTTTCAATATAAGCAGCAACGTACATCAAACCTAAGGGTGGGATATAGCCAACGCCTTCCTCAACTAGCTTGGGTACGTTAGTAGTGATAGTATGTTCGCTGGGGGGATTAATGAGTAGAATTTTCATTTTATTTTATTTCCCGTCTAATAGCTGCAATTTGGTCAGCTAAAAGACCAAAGAAAAAGATTAAGACGGTTGAAATCATTAAAACGATAGTGATATCAGTAATATTAAAGTTAATCAGATCAATAATACCAAAAATCACTGCCGGGATTAATAAAATTAAACTTATGGGCAAAAAAATTCGGAGCGGTGAAAAAAGCATTATAATTCTTAAAATTAGCATAAGAGTCCGGCCAGCATCGCTGATTTTGACAGTGCTTTTGCCACCTTGGCGTTTGTTTATTTCAATCGGTACGTATTTGACATTTAAACTTTCTTTGAAGAAAGCCAGGGTAATGGTGGTGGTCCAAGAAAAGGCTTCTGGTAAAAGATGGGCATATTTCAAAAAGTATTTGGTTTTGATTAATCTTAGGCCGGAATTAAGATCAGCAATCTTTTTTTGAACCAAGTATTCAGCTACCCAATGCAGAATTTTTTTGCCCGGTTGGCGAACTATCGGACCTTTATAACCCTGCCTGGCACCGACAACCATATCAAAACCATCGGCTGCATCTATTAATTTTTTAATGTCTTCGCATTTGTGTTGGCCATCAGCATCAAAAACTAAAATCCAATCCATGGTTGATTGTTTGACGGCTGCCTTGACGGAAGCGCCGTAACCTTTGTTGTAGGGGTGTTCAATGATTTTTAGCCCATCAATAGCTTTGAGAATATCACTGGTTTTATCAGTTGAACCGTCGTTGATGACAATGATTTCATAGCGGCCAGAAAAATTACTATGAAGGTAACTTTTTAATTCAACTAAAACTGCAGTGATAGTGTCTTGCTCGTTATAAGCGGGGATGATTACTGAAAATTTTATATTTTCCATAAAATTATCTTCCTTGTCGGCTTAAAACTATTCGGCTAGTTTTAAGTAAAATACTTAAGTCTAAAAATAATGATCGGTTTTTAATATAGTAGAGGTCATATTGTAATTTTTCCAAGGCATCTTCTTTTGAGGCGCCGTAAGGAAAATTAATTTGGGCCCAACCGGTTAATCCCGGTTTTACCAATAGCCGTTCCCGATAAAAAGGAATTTCTTTTTCTAGGAGGTTAACAAATTCCGTTCTTTCCGGCCGTGGTCCAATTAGACTCATTTCGCCCTTTAAAACATTAAGCAGCTGTGGTATCTCATCAATTCTGGTTTTCCGTAAAAATTTTCCGACGCGAGTCGTTCTGGGATCATCTTTTTGGGCCCATTGCGGGCCGGCCTTTTCGGCATCAATTTTCATTGACCTAAATTTTAATGCTAAAAATATTTTTCCATTTTTGCCAACCCGATATTGTTTGAAAATTATTGAACCGTGGCTATTAATTTTGATGGCTAAAATTATAAATGGGATAAAAATTAACGACAATAAGCCAATAACTAAGGCAGCAGAAATATCAATTATCCTTTTTAATCTTTCATATAGCCGTTTATCATTTTCAGCTAGGTTTTCTAAAAACCAACTTTGTTTGATAACCGTGACTGGAATTTTACCGGTGTATTTTTCGTAGAAATTAGCATAATCAAAAAAATTAATCCCTAAAGCCAAGCAAGTAAAGATTTTATCAATTAATTCCGGATAACGGGAAGTATCAATCGTGGCAACGATTGTATCAATTTTTCTATTATTTATATCTTTGGTTAAATCAGCCGGGTTATCAATAACTTCTATACCGTCAGGGAGACTAACTAATTCATCCTCCTGGCTGCGGATTACTATACTTAACCGATAACCAAGCTGTGGCCTTTGCCTGATTATTTTAATAATTTCTAAAGTTTTGCTATTCAAACCGATGATAGCAATATTGTTTGACCAAGCTTTGGCTTTAACCAAGTGGTTGAATGAATTACGCCAAATTATAAAAAGGCAGGTAAAGATGACAATATCTAAAATTAAAACGGTCTGAGGTCTTAAATTAGTTAAGCGGCTGGCGGTAATATAGAGAATAATAATGGCAATAATTATATTGAAAAGCGAAGTGGTAAGAAGGCTTGAGTAGAAAGCCATATTATTTTTGGCTGATTTTAATTCATAGTAACCATTAATAAAGAAAATCAGCAGCCAGGCGATAAAAATTAAAGTAAACGGCAGCAAGTGTTCTTGCCAGGTTTGAATATCAAAACTAAAACCTTTCCGAACGTAAAGGGCTAGCCATAAGGAAAAGTAGAGGATAAAAATATCTCCCGACAATAGTAGCGCTTTTTTTAATTTGTTTTTTAAATCGTTCATTCTAAAATTGTTTTAATCTTTTGGGCAATAAAAATATCAGTGGCAAGTCTGGATTCATAGGTTAAACCGCCAACATGGGGAGTAATAATCATATTGCTATTATTTTTAGCGTACTCAATTAGGCTGTTCTTTTTTATTTTTTTTACAAACAGTAATTCGTCGGCCAAAACGTCAGTGGCATAGCCGGATATTTTTTTCTGCTTTAATGCTATTAACAAATCTTTTTCATTAACGATTTTACCTCTGGCGGTATTAATCAGTAAAGCGCTTTTTTTCATTTTACTAAAAACTTTTTGATTAAAAATATTTTCAGTCTCTTTGGTTAACGTGGCGTGAATAGAAATAATGTCGCTGCTAGAAATTAATTTTTTGAAATTAACCAGTTGATAATTCAGCCCTTTGATTTTCTTTTTGGTCTTTAGGTAGGGATCGTAAGCGATGATTTTCATGTTAAAACCCTGGGCATATTGAGCCATTAATTTGCCTAACCGGCCAAAACCAAAGATTCCTAAAGTTTGGCCGGATAAATTGTGGCCGATGAATTTATATCTTTCCCAGCGATAATTTTTTAACGATTCAGTGCCGGGGATAATATTTCGGGCTAAATTTATCATTAAGCCGAAAGCCAGTTCGGCGGTGCCAGTTATTTCTCTAAGAAATTTTTTTTCACCCTTTAAACTGATAATCTTTATTCCTTTTTTTTGAGCGTAATTAACATCAATATGATCCAAGCCGGTTGTTACCGTGGCAATGTATTTCAATTTTTTACCCTGGTTAATAACGGTATTATTAATATTGAGTCCCAAACCAACTATCAAAATTTCGTATTGGCCAATTATTTTTTCCAGTTGTGGCTGGTTTAATTTTAGGTAATCAATCCGACCTAATGAGCTCAGGATTTTTTTGCCTTTCGGCGCAAAGTCAGGAATTGCGCTTAAAATTTTAATTTTTGCCATAGTGATTTTTTTTGAACAAAAATTCGGCTAGCTGAAAATCAAAGATGCTATTAATGTCAATTGATCTTTGGCCGGGCATTATGTAGGCTTTGGAAATTTTGCCAAAAAGATCGTTTTTTAAAATAAATTGAGTTTTAGTCAGATAAACCGCACAGTTGCGGCGATAAATTTTTTCCGCCGCTTGGCGACGGCGAGGCTGTTTAGCTTCCTTTTTTAACAGCGGTATAATATTGCCATTCTTTTGAATTCTTTTTAATTTTGGCAAAGAGAAATCAGTTAGTTCAACCATGCTCATAACGGAATCGGCTTTAGTATCAACTATTTTTTTGATACATTGATCAATATCTTTAGCCGTGCGCAGGGGAGAGGTTGGCTGAAGGATCATAACGTAATCGTATGATTTTTTTTGGCTGGTTTTTAAAAAATTTAAGGTGTGATTAACAACTTGAATTGAAGTGCTGGTATCAGTGGCTAGTTTTCTTGGTCTTAAAAAAGGCACGGGTGCGCCGTATTTTTTGGCGATATTGAAAATTTTTTGGCTGTCAGTTGAAACTATAAAATCAGTTAAATATTTGCTTTTTTTGGCCGCCAAAATAGTGTAGGCAATCAAAGGTTTACCGGCAAAAATTTTTATATTTTTTTTAGGGATATTTTTTGATTCACCGCGAGCAGTTATAATTCCTAAAATTTTTTTATTTTTGTACATTAAGTTAGTCTTTAAATTTTTTCTGCCAATATAATTTAATTTTTGCCAAAGTTTCAGTGATATTTTTAGCCGTATCCGGTTTATGATAAATTGAGCTAGACGGGTATTTACCATGTTTAATTTGATTCAAGATGGCATTTTTGATTTCTTCTTGGTCGTAATTTACATTTGTTACATTTTCTGCTTGTAGCCGCCCGTTTTGCCGGGTACCGATATTGACTACTGGCACACCTAAATAAGAGCATTCTTTGATTCCGGCCGAAGAATTACCAACCAAACAAACAGTATTTTTTAGCAAACCAATAAATTCTTCCGGCCCTAAATATTTGGTAAAGCGCATGTGTTTGGGATTTTTATTTTCCCGAAAAACTCTGATCCCTTTGGCCACTTCATTGGTGCCGGCATCGTCATTGGGCCAAAAACAGATAGTTGGTATTCCTAAATCTTTTAGTGTTTCTAGCGTGGTATCAATATTTTTTCGGTTTTGGTCAATTTCACTGGTTACCGGATGTTGCATTAAAATTAGATAAGGCTTATTAATATCAACGATATCGCCAACGCCCAATTTGTTTATTAAGTCATTTGATATTGAATAAGAATTTCTGGCGACAAATTCCAAGTCGGGAGAGCCAAAGTCAAAAACATAATCAGGATCTTCACCCATTTTTAGAACGCGCTGTTTGGCTTTTTCGTTCGTTGTGAAATGGATATGGGCTAGTTTAGTGATTGCATGCCTAACACTTTCATCAATTGTGCCCGTGACATCGCCACCTTCAATATGAGCAATTGGAATATTGAGATAAGCCGCGGCAATGGCGGCAGACAAAACTTCATAGCGATCGCCTCTTAGCAAAACTATGTCTGGTTTTAAATTATCAAAAACAGTTGTAAATTCAATAACCCCAATACCGGCAGTCTTTGCCATGGCTACTGGGTTACCGCCTTCCAGCGTCATAGTAATTTTTTCGTCACAGACAAAACCATCTTCATTCATTAAAGTTATGACGTCGCCATAGTTAGGGAGAATGGCGGAGGCACCAACGATAATTTTTAACTCAACATCATCACGCTTTTTTAGTTCCTCAAGGATTATTTTACTGCGGCCATAATGAATTTTTGAGGTAATAACAAAACAAATTCTTCGTTTTTTTGCTTCCATAATATAGAAAATTAGATTTTTTCTCTTATTTCTTAACTTTTATTTTTTGAATTGACTTTTTAAATAATACCTTATTTTATGGGTTTTTGTCAACTTTGCGTTTTTCTTTTATTTTTGGTAAAGTTAATTTAGTTTTATTAAAAAAACCTTATTATTTTAGTTATTTTTTATGGCTTTATTTGAAAAAATCGGGAAGTGGGCAATCAAGCTAGAATTATTTACAGTTTTTGCTCTGCCCCTAATTTTTATTTCCAGTTTCTTTTTTCCTTTCATTGTTCCTAAAAATTTGATTTTTAGAATAATTGTTGAAATCGCTTTTGCCATATATATTGTTTTAGCTTTGAAATATCCGCAATACCGACCCAAGGTTAATTTTTTGAATCTGATGGTTTTGGCTTATTTTGCTATTTTAACTATTACTTCTCTAACCGGTTTGTATTTCCCTCGGAGTTTTTGGGGAAATTATGAACGGATGGACGGATTGCTAAACCAATTTCATTTTTTGTTGTACTTTATTATTCTAACTTCAATGCTTAAAGAAGATAAAGACTGGTATGAACTATTTTCTTTTTCTTTGGGTTCCAGCTTTATCATGAGTTTATTCGCTTTGGGTCAAAAACTTAATTTTTCTTTTTTGGTTCAAACGGATAATGTCAGGCTGGCTGGCACCATTGGTAATGCTGCATTTTTTGCTTCTTATCTTATTTTTCATTTCTTTTTTCTAATTTTCTTTTTGTTTAAACCAAAGCGTTTTCAAATCACTCCATTTTTAGCCAGTTTTTTCTCGTTGGAAGCAATTTTTATTATTAGCACTTTGCTCAAGGGGACCCAAGCTTTTTTTGGCATATTTTCGGATTGGAATTTTTTGGTTTTCTTTTTAGTCAGTAATGCCTTAATGGTTTTACTTTGGCTTTATCATAAAAATGAAAAAATTATTTTTGGATTTTTGGCCCTATTTTTGACCCTGAACTTTTTTGACTTGTTTAACAGTGGTACTCGCGGTGCTTTGCTCGGGATCGTTGTCAGTACATTTTTATTTTTAGTTTTTCTGCTGCTCAAAGGAAAAAAGATTGAAAAAATTATTGCCGGTGGAATTCTAATTGTGGTTTTAAGCTCAGTTTTAGTGGTTTTCCTTGGTCGCAATACGGAACTGATAAAAAGTAATCCAACCTTACAGAATATTATTACTACTTCTTACACCAATATTACCGTTGAGTCTCGCTTATTAACTTGGCAATCCAGTTGGCAGGCAATAACGGCCAGTCCGTTTCGTTTTGTTTTTGGCTATGGTTTGGAAAATTTTCATCTTTTGTTTGATAAGTATTTTAATAACAAAATTTTTAGAGATGGTGGTTCTCAAGTCTGGTTTGATCGGGCCCACAATATAGTTTTTGACTTATGGACTACTTCTGGCATTTTTGGTTTGGCTGCTTTCTTAATTATTTTAGGGACGGCAATTGTTTATCTCTTTAAAGTCTATCAAAAAAATCAAGAGGCTAATCGAGATTTATTTTTGGTTTTTTCGGCTTTATTCATCTGTTATTTTATTCAAGATTTATTTGTTTTTGATACATTGAATACTTATATTTTGATTTTTTTATGTCTGGCTTTTGCTAGTTACGCCTATGCCAATGAATTTTTACCTAAGTTTTCATTTTGGCCGCAAAAGAGCATTAACATTGGAATTTTTTCTGGGTTTACTGTAGTTGCAATTTTGTTGTTGGTGGTTTGGATTTTTAATGTCCGAGTGGCAATCGCTAATATGGATTTAGTTAAAGGAGCGTTGGGCGATCATTTTAATTTATCCAAACAACAATCTTTAGAATATTTGGAAAAATCAATGTCTTATGGCTATTTGGGTCGATTTGAGACAACTCAGCAGCTGATGGGCTTTAGTTTAAATTTAGCCGCTGATAAAAATGTTTCTTCTGATTTTGCCTTCCAGGTTGCGCAAAGAACAATCAAAGAATTTGAAACTAACATCGAGATGGATCCGTTGAATGTTAAAAATTATTTATATTTAGCTAATTTTTACAATGATGCTTTGCAATATTTTAATGGACGGCATGTTGAAACTAGTCAGTGGCCGCAAAAGTCAATTGAGCTAATTGATAAGGCAATCCCATTGAGTCCAACCCGGCCGCAGTTGTATTTTGTTAAAGCTCATGCCTTGTTTTACCAGAAAAAAATTGATCAGGCTTTTGCCATTTTTAAATATGGTGTAGATTTGGCACCTTGGGTGACTCAGTCGCATATTGACTTAGCAGTGCTTTATATCGTTGGTGATCAACCCGATTTGGCTCAAGAAGAATTCAATTATTTAACTCAGCGGGGAATTAATTTAACCGAAAAGGATTATTTGCGTTTGGCTAATGTCTATAATGCAAAGAAAGATTATGCCAAGATGGCTGAATCTTTCATTAAACTAACTGAATTAGTACCTGGTAATGTTTCTTATTATGCGCAAGTTGCTGGCAGTTTTGCTAGGTTAGGTGATAATCAGTCAGCAAGGGAGTGGGCAGGTAAAGCCTTACAGGTTAATCCGGCGTATGAAGCTGATATAAAACAATTTTTACAGGATTTGGACAATGGAAAATTTAAAGAACAATAATTTAGCTTAGACAAGTTTTAAGTTGTTTGACGAATGAAAAAAGTAATTAATTTTATCGTAATCTTTTTTATTTTGGCAGGGAATTTTTTATTTTTGCCTAATTTTAGTTTTGCTAAGGCGGTAGCAAAAATCAGCGATGCTAATTCTCAGCCAACAACCTTGCTGGTTAAATTAAAAGGCAGCGATGAGGTTTTAAAATTTGAATTTGCTAATTTGGTTAATTTAGAAAAGGTAATTGCTGAATATCGCAGGAACGACGCAGTTGAATATGTTGAGTATAACTACAAGTTGAAAATGACTGCTTTTCCCAATGATCCTGATTTTCTTTTGCAGTGGTATCTTAACCAAATTAATATCAAAGATTTTTGGTCAGCTGATTTGTTAGTCAGACAACAGGAAAATATTATTAATCAACATTCGGTGATAGCAATTCTGGATACTGGTTTTGATACAAATAATCCTGATTTGAAAGATAAAATTTGGACTAATAAAAAGGAGATAGCTAACGATGGTTTGGATAACGATAAGAATGGTTACATTAATGATTTGCATGGCTGGAATTTTGTTGACGGCAACAATAACATTACTCCTTCTTTTGAAGGTAATTATGATATTAACGCTGTTAAACACGGCACGATTGTTTCTGGTATTGCTGCGGCCAGTGTTAATAATAACGAGGGGATAGCCGGGGCCAGTTGGTTTTCCCAAATAATGCCTTTGCGAGTTTTGGACAGTACTGGTACGGGTGATGTTTACTCGGTAGTCTTGGCAATTGATTATGCGGTAGCTAACGGAGTTGATGTAATCAATATGAGTTTTGTGGGTACTGGTTTTAGTCAAAGTTTATATGATTCAATCAAACGGGCTTATGACAAAGGTATCTTGGTGGTAGCCGCTGCTGGTAATACTGATCCGACAGTCAACGGAACTGATCTAAATACAACTAAATCTTATCCGGTTTGTTATGATGGGGTTAGTGGTGAAAATATGGTAATTGGTGTTGCTTCGGTAGGCAAGGATCTAAGAAAATCAAAATTTTCTAACTACGGCGGTTGTATTGATTTAGTGGCTCCGGGCGAAGAATTTTTTTCAACTCAGCCGTATAATAAAACTATTAATGGTTTTACCAATTACTATGATGGTTATTGGTCTGGTACTTCTTTATCCGCACCGTTAGTCAGCGGAACTTTAGCCGCGATCAAAGCCTTGCGCCCAAATTTTTCCGCTGACGAGATAAGAAATTTTGTTCTCAATAACACCAAAAATATTTATAGTTACAATACTGAATACCAAGGTAAGCTTGGCCATGGTTTGCTTGATGCCAGCAAAGCCTTGGAGGCAGCCTTGGCCCAGAAAGTGTCAAAAAGTAATAAAACCGTCAACTATTATTTATTGGCTGGTTTAGGTTTAAAATCGTTTCCGCAAATTAAAATTTTGAAAACTGACGGGACAGTATTTAAAGCATTCTTTGCTTATGACCCAAAATTTAATGGGCCAATTAATGTTGCTGCTTGTGATGTCAATGGCGATAATATTGACGAGGTAATTACCGCCGCGGGAGTTGGCGGTGGGCCGCATATTAGAATTTTTGATATTAATGGTCATTTGCTTTTTCAATTTTTTGCTTATGAAAAGAATTTTCGCGGCGGAGCTAATGTTGCTTGCGGCGATGTCAATGGCGATAATATAGCCGAAATTGTAACGGCCAAGGGCAAGGGCAGCTTACCGGAAGTAAAAATTTTTGGTGCCAGCGGCAACCTAGTTAATAAATTTTTAGCTTATGATAAAAGTTTTACCGGTGGGGTTAAAGTGGCCTTAGGTGATGTTAATCGTGACGGTAAAGATGAAGTAATAACCGGTAATGGCGTTGGCAATGGCATCGGGCCTTTGGTTAAAGTTTTTTGGCCCAGCGGTGTGGAAATTTCCAAGTTTTTTGCCTTTAACAAAAATAGTGATATTGGTGTTAATGTTGCCTGCGGTGATATTCACGGCGATGGCCAGCCAGAGATATTTGTTACCAGCGAACAGACGTCTTCGCCTGTTGTTAGAATTTTTACATACTTAGGCAGCCAAGTTAATTCATTTTTTGCTTATCCGCCGGAGTTTTTGACTGGTCTTAATGTTTTTGCCGGCGACATTGATAAGGATGGAATTTCAGAAATTATCACTGGCCCGGTCGTTGGCGGCAAAGCTAATATTAAAGTGTTTAATAAAGACGGCGGACTTAAATTTGAGATCTCGGCCCATAACAATGATTATCGTGGCGGGGTGCGGCCGGCCATCATTGGTATCAATAATTAATAATTTATGGATTTACAGGCTTGGATGCGCAATTACTTAATTAAATTTCCGGTTTTAAAACAATTTATTAAATTTTGCGTTGTCGGCGGGATTGCCGCTTTGATTAATTTTGGGGTTTTATATTCTTTTACCGAATGGCTAGGGATTTGGTATTTGACCTCGGCGATTTTAGGATTTTTAATTTCCGTGGTTTTTAATTTTTCAGCTAATAAATTTTGGACATTCCGTAATTCGCTAAAGGGCAAGGACGCTTTTGGTCAAATGGGAAAGTTTTCGATTGTAATGCTAACTGGTTTGACTATTAATACTTTAATAATTTATGGTTTAACTGAACATTTTTTATTAGATTATCGGTTGTCTTGGCTTTTTGCTACGGGTGTAGTGACTTTTTGGAATTTTATTTTTAATCGGCTCTGGACTTTTAAAAAAAATTTTTAGATTATGAAATCTAACAACTACAAATTTTGGGAAAAAAAGATTGGTAAAAAGATAAACCAGTTATGGCAACAAAGTGATAAATTTTTGCCTTGTCATGGGCCCAAACATCATTTCCGGGTTTGGCAAAACGCTGAAAAATTTGGCAAAAAAGTTGGTGCCGATTTAGAAATTTTGGTTGCCAGTTGCTTACTTCATGATATTGCGGCCTTTAATCAGCTGCCAATTGAAAATCATGATTCCCGGTCGGCAAAAATTGCTCAAAAAATTTTGGCTGAAATTAATTTTCCTAAAGATAAAATAAAGACAGTAAGTAAAATAATTTGTGGCCATCGGTCAAAAAGCCAAGGCCATGGTAGTCTGGAAGGGGATATCATGAAATCTTTTGACAAGGTTGATGCTTTTGGCCAAATTGGTGTTTACCGAATTATTACACCAATGGCTATTCGTGGCTATAATTTAGACGTTATTATCAAATGGTTTTTAGATGAAGGTAAATTGGCGGCCAAATGGCAGGCGATTAAATTTCCGGAAATAAAAAAACAGTACCAGAAAGATTATTTGTATACTCTTAATTTTTTTAAAAAGCTGGCTAAGTTTAGGTAATCAATTAGTTGCCTAATTATTCAATTTTAGCTATAATATTAGCAGTTTTTGGTTTTAAGCTTTAACTTTTAAGTTTTACAAAATATGCCAATTAAACCAATTTTTGAGAAGAAAAACATTTTAATTACTGGTGGCGCCGGATTTTTAGGTTCTCACCTTTGTGACGAACTGGTTAAGACCAGCAAAGTCATTTGTGTTGATAATTTTATTTCCGGTGAAGAAGCAAATATTGATCATTTATTACAAAATCCTGATTTTGAGTTTATTAAATATGATATCAACGAACCGTTGAATTTGGAAGCTCTCAAAGAACTGGACAAATTTAAAATTAAATTTCAAGGGATTCAAGAGATTTATCATTTAGCTTGTCCGACTTCGCCTAAAGATTTTGAAAAAACCAGAATTGACACGGTTTTAGCTAATTCTGTTGGGGTAAGAAATATTTTGGATTTAGCCGTCAAGTATAAATCAAAATTTCTGCTAGCCTCTTCATCAGTTGTTTATGGCGCGCGAGACATGCAAAATCCTTATTTTAAAGAAGATCATAAGGGTTTTGTTGATCAGATAAGCCCGCGGGCTTGTTACGACGAAGGCAAAAGGTTTGCCGAAACTTTAACTTATACTTATGGCCAGGTAAATAATTTGGACGTTAAGATTGCTAGAATTTTTCGGACTTATGGCCCAAGGATGAAATTAAATACCGGCCAGATGCTGCCAGATTTTGTTTATAATGCCTTGGAAAATAAAGATTTGATTATTTACGGTGATGACAGTTTTTCTTCATCTTTTTGCCATGTTTCCGACATGGTTCAGGCTTTAATAAAAATGATGAAAAGCGGCGAGACAGGCCCGATTAATTTTGGTAGCGATATTGATGTTAAAATCGTTGATGTTGCCAAAAAAGTCATTGAGCTGACTGGTTCAAAATCAAAAATTGTTTTTGAAAAACCGTTATTGTTTATGACGCCGTTAGGGTTGCCCGATATTAGCTTAGCCAGAACTCGGTTAAGTTGGTTTCCGGTGGTATTAATGGACGAGGGGATTAAAGGGGCAATTGATTATTTTCGGGCTCATAAATATACCTTAAGGCCGACTAGCAAAATAAAAACTTAATTTCGAGATTGGATTTATTTATGATTATTAGCACCGTAATCCCTGCCTACAATGAAGCCAAAAAAATTGGGCAAGTAATTAATGAAATTAAAGACAAAGTTACAAAAATTATAGTAGTTAACGACGGCTCAAATGATGCCACGGGCGAGATTGCCAGTCAAGGTGGAGCAATTGTTTTAAACCATTTTATTAACCGAGGCCAGGGAGCAGCTTTGCAAACTGGCATTAATTTTGCCTTGGCCAAGGGGGCTGATATTATTCTTACTTTTGATGCCGATGGCCAGCATCAAGCCAGTGATATTGATAAAATGATTCAGCCATTGTTGCTGGGCCAAGTCCAAGTGGTTTTAGGCTCGCGGTTTTTGGGCCAAAAGGCAAAAATGCCGTTTGTCAGAAAAGTAATTTTGAAATTGGCAACTTTATTTACTCAATTGTATACTGGCTTAAAGGTAACTGATACCCATAATGGTTTTCGCGCCTTTAGCCGCCAAGCGGCCGAATTAATTGAAATTAAGCAGGATGGTATGGCTCATGCCTCGGAAATTATTGAACAAATTAGAAAATATGATTTAAAGTATATTGAAGTACCAGTGGTCATTGAATATACAGACTATTCATTACAAAAAGGCCAAAAATTATCTAATTCGTTTAGAATTGTTTGGGATTTAATTTTAGGAAAAATCAGCCGATGATTATCAAAGTTATCATTGTTATCTTTGCCTTGTACGTGATTTGGAAAACGATTTTGCGTTTTCAAAAAGGCGATATTACCAGCCGGGAGCTGACTCTTTGGACGACTTTTTGGCTGTTGGTTGGCGGTGTAGCCTTGGTGCCAAAAAAAACCGATGCCATTGCTCAATGGTTGGGAGTTGAACGGGGCTCAGATTTGTTGGTTTATCTTTCAATTATTGTTTTATTTTTTATTGTTTTCAAAATCGTTGTTAAATTAGAAAAAATTAATCGCGACATCACTAAAGTTGTCAGAAGAGAAGCGTTAGAGGAAAAGAACAAAAATCATGAATAAAAAAGTATTGATTATCATTCCCAGTTATAATGGTACCGGCTTTTTGCCGGATTGTTTGTCTAGCCTGGCAAAAATAACTTATCCTAAAGATGATTATGAAATTATAATTATTGATGATGTTTCCACTGATGGTTCTAGGGAATATATCAGGAACAACTGGCGGGATATTAAATTGATTATTAATGAAACCAATCTAGGATTTGCGGCAACCAATAATGTTGGCTTGCATTATGCCATTGATAATAATTATGCTTACGCCTATTTATTAAATCAGGATACAGTAGTCAAACCCGATTTTTTGCAGCAGGCGGTATTGGTGATGGAAAACGATAAACAAATTGGCGCAGTACAGTCAAAATTGCTTTTGTACCAAGATCAAGGAAAAATCAATAGTGTTGGTAATGAAATTCATTACCTTGGCTTTGCTTTTGCCGGTGGCTATTTATTACCTGATACAAAAATGGCAATTAAAGAAATTACCTATCCTTCAGGAGCCTGTACTTTATTTAGGGTTGGGGCTCTAAAGGAAGTTGGCTTATTGAACAATGATTTTTTTATGTATCATGAGGATACTGATTTGGGCTGGCGTTTATGGTTAGGCGGTTATAAGGTTTTATTGGCTCCGGAATCAGTGGTTTATCACAAATACGAATTTTCCCGAAGCATTAAAAAGTTTTATTATATGGAACGCAACCGCTACTTAGTGATATTACAAAATTATAAAATCGCGACTTTAATTTTAATTTTGCCGGCGGCTTGTTTGATGGATATTGCCATGTTTTTTTATTCGTTTTTGGCCGGTTGGTGGCGGGAAGAATTAAAAGTCTATAATTATTTTTGCCGGCCAAAAAGTTGGACTAAAATTATTAAAACCAGAAAGTTAGTGCAGCAAAAGCGCCAAGTATTGGATAAGGAAATAATTGCGCGGTTTACCGGTAAAATTGAATTTCAAGACATCCAAAATCCATTGTTAAAATATATTGCCAATCCGGTTCTTAATCTGTACTGGCAGATTATAAAAAAATTAATTTGGTGGTAAAAAAATTGTAGAGGCGCATTGCAATGCGCCTCTACAATTTTATGATTATTATTTTGTTACGTCCTTGACCCAATTTTCGTATTCCTTATTGGCTTCAAATTTAATTTTTTTAATGCAAGGCACTTGGTAAGAGTGCATTTTTTTAATTTCCGTTTTTGTCTTTAGCCAATTTTTATTCGTGGTTATTAGAAAGGCAGCAATTTCTTTAGATCGGCTTAACTTTCCTTGCCACCAATAACGGCTGGTGATGGGAAAAAAGGTAGCACAGGCAACTAGCCGATTTTTTAAAAGCTGATTAGTGATTTTTTCTGCCTCAAGCCGATTGGGAAAAGTAACGTAAATTTCAATTGGCATATTCTATGATTGCCAAAGTCCGTGCAAATTGCAGTATTCGCGGGCAACCAAGTTGTCGGAGTAGGGAATACAGAATTCGGCTTCTGGAGCGTCGCCGGGTTTTAAGTATTGGCGGTAAGCGGTATTGCCGGCAATAACTTGAATCCATTCAATGTAGTGTTTAGCTTCCATTGGATGAGGCTCGGAACCAACTTTGACTTTAATGCCTTTATCGGTTTTTTCAATTACTGGTACGTGCTTTTCTAAACTGGCATCTACGGTGTTTTCTTTTAGCAATTGCATTGGTTGGCCGCAGCAGACCAGTTCGCCAGCACCATTATGCAAAATTTGGACAATATTGCCGCAGATATTACATTTGTAGACTTGGTTAATTTGGGTCATACATTTAGGATTAAGAATTAGGAATTATGAATCAAGGATTAGCAACCATTATTCTAAATTCCTGATTCATAATTCTTGTCTAATAAAGAATTTAATTATTCTGTCGCCAGAACTTAATAATTGCAATGGACCATTTATTTTTTTACAAACAATCCACACCAACACCGACCCAAATTTTTCCAGTTGTCCTGAGCTTTAAAGTTGCACGGACAAATTAATTCTAGGTCTCTTTTTCTTGAGCCATCGCGGAGGCGGCAGGGGCAAAGTTTCAGGCCGTGTTTTTGGTCGTTAGCTAAAACGCCATCAGCGACTGAATCAACATGGCCTTGGTCATTATTGAGGGTAAAATCTTGGTTAGTGGCAAATCTTTGCCAAACTTGCTTTAGTTCTTCTTTGGTCATAATTTTATAGGGCCATTATGGTTTTAGCTTCTTGAAGGCTAACTTCAAGGTAGGCATTTTTAGTTTGGCAAGTTGGGCAAATTTCGGGAGCGTTAACGCCGTAATGAATATCATTACAAACGTTGCAGCGGTAGAATTTTTTATCTGGCATAAATTTGATTATTAATTATTCTTTAATTTTAGCCCAAAACCAGAAAATAGGCAATTGACAAAATTGTTATTTTCTGGAAAGATTCTATTGACTATCTGCATTATGGCTGAAACTAAAGAAAAGGGAGAAACACGTATATGAATGTTCAATCAGTTAACCCAAAGGAAAGATTAAGGCAAACCGCGCAGCAGTTTGCTGACAGAGTCAAGGGCCTTTTGGCAGTTGCCCAAAGAGAGGTATTAGAAACCTCGCTTTTAGCCACTGGCATCGTTGCTGTCTTTGGCTACCAAAAAGAAGTAGAAGAAACCGAGGTTGATCCGCAAGATTTGGCGATGCAGTACCTTATTTACTACGATTTGGCGCTCTGGAAGCTGGTTTCTGATGCAGACCAGGCAGCAGTATCAGATACTCCTTTTGCCGTAGTTGGCATTGGCTTGCTTGACCCGGGTGGAATTAACAGAGTTGAGCAACTGTGTGAATTTGCGCAGCAGCATTTGGAACCAAGACAAGTAATTGCCTGGCGCAATGAATGGTTACCTGCTGAAACCAAACCAGTCAGCCAAATCCAGTAAGGAGGAACTATGCAATGCGATTTTCTGATTTGATCAAGCAATTGAGGTTTCAAACCTCAGCCGTATTGGCAGTTTGGATGCAGGAACTTGCTTTTGGGGTGGTAGCAGTTCAGGAGCCACCTCAAGGTCAAGATTCGCTAGCCGGCCGGTTTTATCTCTACTTTAATCAAACAGAGTGGGAAATGGTCCATCCAAATTTGGCCGAGGCACTGCTGCTTTCCGGAGAGGATGTTTCCGATTTTACCGAGGAAAATGTGGGTATCTTGAACTGTTTGGGCTGTCAATCAATTGATGAGGTGCGGCGATTTGCCATTGATCATCTCAGGCTAATTGCGCCGTGGCATAAAGAGCCACTTGCAGTTGAGCCGCCCAACCTCCAGGCCGATTTGACCTAAAAATTTGTTCTCTTACGTCTTGCTTACCATTGTGTTTGCAAGACTCTTTTTTTACAAAAATTCTTGTTTTTTTGTTCAGAATTAGATAGAATTATTGTATTAATACTATGAAAATCGCAATTGTTAGTCCAACTTTTCCGCCTTATGCCGGTGGCATTGGCAATGTCGCTGCTTTTAACGCCAAGGAGCTGGTTAAACTTGGCCACGAAGTAACGGTTTTTACGCCCCATTATCATGAGCTTAAGGAAGAAGTGACCAATATTAAAGTTAAACGCATCCAACCGCTTTTAAAGCATGGTAATGCCGCTTTTGTGCCAGCTTTGAGTTGGCTGCTTTTGGGTTTTGATATCATTCATTTGCATTATCCGTTTTTTGGCGGAGCCGAAGTTATCTGGCTTTATCAAAAGAAGCTTAGGAAGAAAGGGGCAAAAATTATTTTGCATTATCACATGGATGTTATTGGTCAGGGTGTGACCAAATGGCTTTTTAAATTTCATAAAACTTTTTTATTATCCCGAATAATTAAAATGGCTGATAAAGTAATTTTAACTTCTTTGGATTACGGTAACAGTTCAAATTTAGCCAAGCTGATTACTAAGCAACCGCAAAAATTTATTGAAGTGCCAAACGGCGTGGATAGTAATAATTTTTTACCTCAAGGCAAAGACCAGGAGTTTTTAAGCCGTCACGAAATTGGTGCTAGCGATAAAATTGTTTTGTTTGTTGGTGGTTTAGATAAAGCCCATTATTTTAAAGGGGTAGAGTATTTAATTGAAGCCATGAGCCGCTTAAAGCAGGCGCCATACGGTTGGAAATTGATTATCGTTGGGCAAGGGGAGCTAAAGCAAGAGTATTTGGATTTAGCCAGTCAGTTAGTCATTGACAGTAAAACTATTTTTACCGGCTATGTGCCTAACGTTGATTTGCCAAAATATTATAATTTAGCCGATGTTGTAGTTTTAGCTTCAGTTGATAAATCCGAAGCCTTTGGTTTAACTTTGGTTGAAGGCATGTCTTGTGCTAAACCGGTGGTGGCTTCCAATTTAGCCGGCGTGCGTAGTGTTATTGAAGATGGCGTTGATGGCTTACTATCGGAAGTTAAAAACGCCGACGACTTGGCAACCAAAATTAATTATCTCTTAAGCAATCCGTCCGTGGCTACTCAATTTGGTTTGGCGGGCCGTCAAAAAGTTGAAGCGAAATATGATTGGCAGATTATTGGCAAGGAGATTGACCAGCTCTATCGAAGTTTATAAAATATAATAGTTTTGTCATTCTGAGCTTTAAGTAAAGTTTAAGCGCGAAGAATCCCTTTGAAATAGTGGATCCTTGCCGCCGCCTTGAGTAAAGTCGAGAGACGACGGCAAGGACGACAGCAGTTTGTCTGTATGAAAATTTCAAACATAACAAAAATTATGATGAATTGGTTAGCCGTAATTTTGTGGCTAGCTGTCGTTTTTTATTTCTCCGCTCAGCCGAATCTGAAGTCAGAATTTGAACCGCTTTGGGATTTAATTTTACGCAAAGGCGCTCACATGGCTGAATTTTTTGTTTTAACTTTTTTATTTTTTCGCGCCCTCAGTCCATATAAGTTTAAATTAAGCCACTTATTTCTGATTTCTGTTCTCTGTTCTCTGGCTTATGCTATCTTTGACGAATTTCACCAAAGTTTTGTTGGTGGCCGAGTGGCTAGCCCTAAAGATGTTTTGATTGATAGTTTTGGGATTATTGGTTTTGTGGTTTTGAAAGTATTTGAGAAAAAATAGAATTTTTTATTTATGTCAGGCTGTCTTGCAGGACAGTTTTTTGTTATCTTGACATTACTGCAAAAATCATGTTATATTATTTTGTTCGTAAACAATTGGCAACCAGGACAACCATGATGAGGTGAAACAATATGAAACAGAATAAAACGGAGAATCTTAAACCCGGTGAAATCGCTGGATATTTAGATTGGAAACAATCGCAACTAAATGCCATCAAGACGAAAGGAAATGAGTTGGCCCAAAAGCTGTTGGCAACGGTGCCGGAGGCCTTAAAGGTGCTTTTTGGTAATGACCCAATTATTGAAAATCTCTTGGAGTTTGGATTATCTGAGCGTAAGTATCGAAAGAGTGACGGCCCAGATTACGGATTTACCAATCTGACAATTTTTGAGCGGCGGCTACGGGCATTGGGAGTTACCTGGAAGGGTATTGTACAGATTGACATTGAGCGGTCAGACGGGCGGCTTGATGTCATCTTTTCTTCGGTTATACCAACCAAATGAGAGGGAGACTGCCTTATGGATATAGGTGAAGCAATGCAGATTACGCTGGCTTGCAGACAAGGAAGTAGGCTCTGTCTGAGGTTTAAGCCGGAGTTTGACTCAAAAACAGAATCGGCTTTGGCAGCCTTAGTGAGTATGAATGATCGGTACTTCACTTTTTCTTCCAAAACTACTCTCTCCACTCTGCAGGTAATTATGGCCAAACAAAGTTTTTGTTCTTTTAGACTAGTGGTCACTGTGGAAGTATTTTCCAATTTTCTTGGCAAGCGCCGAGAATTTTTGGCACCATTGGTCGCTGCCCTAGAATCAATCACAACCCATTAGGCTGCAAGCTTTCAACTTGTCAGCCTCTTTTTTTTGGGTAACAGAGAAGGTAAATCTAAGAATTCTCCCCCCTTAATTTAAGGGGGAGTTAGAGGGGGTTATTAGAAAGCCATAACCCCTCCCCGCCAGAGATGGGTCTAAGAAAAGCTTTAACAAAAAACCGCTTTTGACGGTTTTTGTAACTTACTGAATTAAATTTAGTATTAAGCCAAGAAATAAAAAAGACCAATAGTAATTTTCGGTTATACGAATTTCCTATTGGCCTGTATTTTACGCCATCTCCACATAGGTGCTAGTCTTGCCAACCACCTTAAAGTGTAAACCCCTCTTATCTCGAGAAACGAAACGCAGGAGTTCGACCGTATTAAGTTCGACATTATCGCCATATAAATGGTGCGCTTTTTTTTCCTCCTCTTTTGTGGGCGGTCGACTAAGCACTACATACCTGCTTGTGGGAAGCGAATTTTTATGGTACATTCTTTCCCAGTTTTTTCCTGGGTTTGATTTCGCTACGACGATGACGTCCATATCTTTGACGTCAGCACAAGTTCCAACCCCATCGCTAATACCCCAAATATAGATACGTTTGCCCGTTGTCAGGAAGAGACGATGATCGCCAATATCTTTCGGTGGCCGACTGGCGCCTACGCGCAAGCGCTCAATTGCTCGGCGTTGCATTTGGACAGTAAATCCCATTGTTATTCTCCTTTTTTTGTGATGAGAGTTTGAGAGCGACATTTTGTCGACGATAGATTGTCATCGACAAAGCAATTGCGCCCAATAAAAAAATCCTTCGCGCTTGGCGAAGGGTTTCGTTGCTTAGTTGATGTATTTATTTATCTATGTAAACACATTAAAAACGCACCTTCGCCGGAAGGGTTCATCATCATTACTTGTGCGTTTATATAGTTTTGCATAACAAATTGAGTTTATCTCATAGTAGCTAAAATTGTCAAGAAGGCCGCCAGTGTCTTCTAATTAAAATTTTATTTATATTTCAATTTTAGATAAATCAGAATTACTGAGAGCAACAGCGGTAGGGCGTTCATGTAAACGATCATTGCGTTCGGTTTGGCCAAACCATAAAAAATTAAAAATAACGCTTGGAAAAATAAAATAATAACAAACCAAAGGGATAAGTCTTTGGTTTCTTTAATTTTTAGGCTGCGGTAAGTTTGGGGAATTAACCGAATTAAGGTTAAAACGCCGGCAATTATGCCAAAAATTGTGGCTAACATATTTAAATTATTTACCGGCCAATTCATTTTTTAACTGATCAAGAAATTTTTTTAAAAAGGCAGTTCGTTTTAGGGCAATTTTTTTGGCTGATTTAGTGTGCATCCGGTCTTTGACGACAAGCAGCCTGGTATAGAATAAATCCAGGGCAAAATGGCTGCTATCTGGCTGGCGGTTTTTGCAAAACGGATCTTTCTGATTATAAAAAGGTCTTTTATATTGGCCGGTAGAAGAAAAGGTTCGCATAATTGAAATGGCACCGGTGGCTTCCAGTCCGTCGGCGTCCTGCAAAATTTTGGCTTCCAAGAAATCAGGCACAATCGCTTTGGAAAATGAGCATTGTTTTATTGCCGTATAAACTTTATCAATTTTATCCTGGGGATATTCTTTAATTTTTTTTAAAATTTTTCTGGTTACTTCAGCACTTTTGTCAGAAGCATATTTGGCCATTGGACTATGCTTTGGGTAATTAATAATGTCGTGAAATAACGCCGCGGGAATAATAATATCTAAATCCGCTTTTTCTTCTTTGGCAATTCTTTGAGCATTAGCCAAAACCCGCAAAGCATGTTCAAAGTCGTGCGACGGGTCAGAGTTAGTAATTTTATTTTTGGCTAAATTAAAAAGTTTGGTTCTTAAGTTTTTATTCATGGAATTAATTTTGCTTAGTGAGCACAAATCAGCTAGCCAGTGTTATGTGAAGAAAATTTAATCCGATAAAGTTCCTTTTTCGCTTGCATTGCTAAGAAGTTTTTTTAAATCATGGCCAGGGATTATTGGACAATATTGACCCCAAATCCATTTGTCCTCAGCCCCACCTATCTTGCCAACTATATAATATCCAATTCGATATTCTATGTCACCCTCTTGCCAAGAATTTGGATAAGCCATTTTACTTTTGTCACAAATATATTTTTTCAGTCTTTCGATTATAAAAACTTTTTGAGCCAAATTGGATTGAGGTTCAAACGTCCATGCTTCTCTGACGAAGAACATTCTAGTCTGCCTGCCTATGTCTTTCATGTCTATTAATAATCGTTTTGCTATTTTTTTCCCATTTTTTATTCTTTTGTCATATTCATTTTTTTTATCACTAAACTCTTTTTCTTTTCTCTCGATGAAATGTTGATTAGTTTCCATTGACTTAAATTTATTTTATTAGCGGAGCCATATAGACCGTGTTAGCTGAAGTCAAATTTTAATTTTTATTTGTTGTGAAGTTATACAGTATTCTTATGCACCAATTTTATTTTTTTTGAACTGGCTAACTCTAAATGCCTTTAATCTTGGTTCTTTTATTTACTAAGGCCGCTATGGACACTAGTGCAGCGGCTAGTAAGTCAAACATGAATCCTGAGTCAATATTCCAATATGCCCAAAGCAATATTGCATTAATTTTTGACCGCATGTGTACGAGGGCTAAATCGTTTATAATTATAATCGCCTGGTTGTATAGTGTGAAGAAATACGGAATAAGTAATGCTAACCATAATAATGTAGCTAATATGGCCATAGTCACAGTGAAGACTTTACTGAAAAACCTACTGCCCCTCCAATGCATAATGGTGCTTGGCAAAAGTATAATCATAGTTAGTAATATAAGAGGCCAGGCAGATGATTTACCATCAAGAAAATTAGGCGAAAGGAGATAGATACTGTCAAGCCAGCTAAAAGCCGCTGCCATTATGGCCAAAAGTAGCGGAATTATGATTTTTTTCTCATTGTAGGTCATATTTTGTAATTAGCTAATAATCAAAATTATCTAGTTGCTAATAATTTGATCAAGACCATTTTTATTCAAAATGAAAACCAAACAATTCAAGTATTAGCATTGATAATATTAGTAAGATAAAAAAAATGAAAATAGTAATAGCTACTCTTTTATGCCCTTTCTTTCTTTTCTCCACTTCGTCAATTAAGTAGCTTACATCATTGGAGCAATTAGTACATTTTAATGAGCTATTGGTTTTACTTAATTCGAAAATGTCTCCAATAATACTTCCACACTTATTACATTCCTTAATATTTTTGTTATATAAAGAATATTTTTTGTTCTTAAGTAGCTCATCTATTTTTGCGCTAAGAGATAATTTATCGTTTAAGTATGTGTTATCAATAACTAATACCTTTTCAACTCCACATTCCTGACATTGTAATACCTTAGTATTTTCCAGTCTGCCAATCGGCATAATATTGTATGCATGGAGATTCTTTTTTACATAAAAAAATTTATGAAATGTTACTTTTTGACAATTTGAGCAAGAGAAATTGCCCTCGTGTAACATTTTCGTTTTCATTTTTTCGTTTATTGATACGTAGATAAACATACTTTTGGTGTTAAATGAATTTTTTTTGATTAAATTTATTTAGCAAGGTAAATCAATTCAGGTATAAGCACTATTTAACAATATATTAGCAGAAAGCAGTTTATCCCCAGGCATTAGAGAAATCAGGCTAAAAATTCAAATTTGATTTTAACTAACTAGTTTTATCCTAAACTTATTGCTTTTCCCGCTAAAATAAGTTAAAATTTAACTGTAATTATTATATTCCCAGAATGAAAATCTGTCTAATTCACAGCTTATATCAGCCATATACTCGCGGCGGGGCGGAAGTCGTAGTGGATATTTTAGTTCGGGAATTTTTGAAAGAAAATCACGATGTGGTTTTAATTACCCTGGGCCGGACTAATAGCGTTACGCACGAAGGTAAGCTGACAATTTATCGGATTAAACCGCTTAATATTTTTTCCTTTTTGGATATTAATAAAAAACCGGTTTGGCTGCGGTTTATTTGGCATCCCTTGGATGTTTTTAATTTAAGCAGTTATTTTAAAGTTAAAAAAATTTTGGGCAAGGAAAAGCCAAAAGTGGTCATGACTCACAATCTAAAAGGGTTAGGTTATTTAATCCCGCTAGCCATTCGAAAAGTTGGCATCCGGCATTTTCACACGGTTCATGATGTTCAGCTGTCTCGGCCGTCGGGGTTGATTTTGTATGGCCGGGAAAAACCCTTTTTGATTTTGGATAAAATTTATGAAAAAACTATCAAGCGGCTGTTTGGCAATCCGGATGTGATTATTTCGCCGTCGCGCTGGTTAATGGGTTATTATCAAGCGCGGGGATTTTTTTACGAATCCAAAAAAATGATTATGCCTAATCCCGTGGTTTTTAAAAAAGTTGATAAGTTAGAAACAACGGCCAAAACCGATGGCCAAGTGACTTTGTTGTTTGTCGGGCAGTTGGAAGGTTTTAAGGGAATTATTTTTTTAATTAATGCTTTGAAAAAAGTAGTACCGCAAAATTGGCAGCTTCTTATTATTGGTACGGGCGCAACGGAAAAGTATGTTAAGCAAATAATTGAGGGGGATAATCGCTTTAAATTTATTGGCCGAGTTGATCAACCGACTCTGATTGATTATTACCGCCAAGCGGATTTTACTGTCGTGCCTTCGCTTTGTTATGAAAACTCACCTAAAGTCATTGATGAAAGTTTGGTGGCTAACGTGCCGGTTTTGGCAGCAGACATTGGCGGGGTATCGGAAATTGTTAAAGATGATTACAACGGTTTTACTTTTGCGCCGGGCAATGAAAAAAATTTAATTGAAGTTTTGGAATACTTTTTAAATCATACCGAAAAGATAAGCGAACTGAAAAAGAATTGTTTTGTTTCGGTTCGTAATTTTTCCGTCGCTAATTATATCAAACAACTCTTTGGGTTGATTTAATTAAGTTTTTCGTAAATCTGCCTATTTTTCTCGGCAGTTTTTTAGGTCTCCTCCCCTTAAGCTAAGGGGAGGTTGGGAGGGGTTACGGCTTTTAGCTTTATTTTCCCTCTCCTTTTTTTTGGGAAAAAAAACTTAGTTTTACTAAGCGGATGAGGGGTATACGTTTTTCAAGGCTCGCAGGCTAACCATTATTTGAGTTGGACGTGGAGGGGTTATGGCTTTTAGCTTTATTTTCCCTCTCCCCCTTGGGGGAGAGGGACTTAAGTTTTACTAAGCGGGTGAGGGGGGGGGTAAAAAAGACGACCACCCTGGCTTAATAAGTCAGAATGGTCTTGGGTTAATACCGAGTTTGGTGATTTTCGTAGATTGCCTCAAGGATAGGGCAGGTGCCTCCATTGTAATCCTCGCAATGGGCGAGTAAACAAATGTTGCCATCACTTGCCAACTGGGCAATCTCATTGGGTGGGACTTGTTGAGCGACTGGACAGCCAGTTTCTGCTAGTTCCTTTAGGGTAACCAGGAAAGTGGTTGGTAGAGACTCATCTTCTTCAATAAAAGCAGTATTTCCAGGCATGGTGCAATTCCCTCCATGTTGTATTCTGTTCTGATGTTATACTTTGATTTATTTATTGTCAACTATTGGTTGGCTAATTTTTATTGAGGTATTGGAAGATATAAATTTTACCATTATCAATTTTGTAGACATTATCGGCCGAAGCACTGGCTAGCTTAACAGTTTGATTGAAATTACCCCAATAGCTATTCAAAACCAAATAGCCTTCTTTGACGCCGGCCTCAGTCATGGCTCTTTGCATGGTTTCTCGTTTTGCGCCCTGATAAACCATTTCTAAAAAGTCGTTATAAAAATTTTGGGGCTGGCCCATGGGCATGGAATAATAAAATTGATTGTTGTAATATTTTTTAAATCCGGTTTCTCGGATAGCGGCAGCTCCCACCATTTGATTGGCCAAAACTATATGATCGGGCGCAGCGATTTGTTCAATTAAATCAACGGCTTTGATGTCGGAAGCCGAAAGGCTGAAAAAATTAGCCGGTTCGTATTGGTTTAAACGGGGGTAAGAAAGATAAAGCGAAATAGTAACGGCCGTTGCCAAAACAAAAATTAAAAAAGTTTTGTAATATAAATCTTTTTGCCAAAACTTTTTAGCGAGCCAATAAATTCCTAGTAAAAAGAAGGGCAAAAGAACGTAAAAACCTAAAATCGCTAAGCGGCTGATGAAATCAGTTTTGTCGTTGTCTCTGAGGGCCGGGAAATCAACAAAATATTTTACGATAAAAAAGTCGGCAAAAATAATGAACGCAGCAATTAAATAACCGGCGTTGTTTTTAAGCAGTTTGTTTTTGCCAATATGTAAAAGGCCGGTGATAATTAGCAGAGTACTTAAAAAGACGGCGTTGAGTTTAACTAAATAGGCTAAGTTCAAAAGCAAATCAAATTTATCAATCCAATGTAAGAAATTAAAATCAGACAAATGAAAAGCACTGGGCGACAAATTTAAGGTTGAACCGCTAGCCAAAAAAGCCAAAGGTAAAACCAAAATAAATACCAGCGAAGTAAAAAAATAAAGACTGAGGTATTTAATGTAGCTGTGGTAAAGGACTTTGAATAAATTAAGAAGAAAAACTGTAACTAAAAGCGGTAAGCCGGCCAAAGGATGAATGGCGCATGTGGCAAGGGCTAAAAGATATAAAACCAAAGCGGCCAGTAAATTTCTGAAATAAAGCAGGGATAATAAAATGGTAATGATAAAAAATAAATTGGCTAAATTTTGCGGGGCAGTCATGATAAAACCGGAGTAGGGAATAACTAAAAACACCAGGGACAAAACCAGGGCCAGGTTTTTTCTTAACCAATGGCTGAAAACGTAAAAAGTGGTCGTGGGAATAAAAAGGGAATATAATACCGGCACCAATATTTTATCCAGGAAAGTTAAATCAATAAAAGTTAATTTGTTTAAAAAAACGACGATGGCATATTGGCCTAAATAGTAAAGCGGTTTGGGTAAAATTGTGCCGGTCTGAGAAATAATTTTTTCCGTGGCTTGGTGAATGAACGGATCAAAGCCGTAACCGATTTGGTAAACAATCAAAGCCACGGCGGTACTTAAAAAGGTGTGAATGATTATTAAAATTAGCGGTAATTTAGTCCGAAACGAATTAAAAAGATAAGTTAAAAGGCAAATGGTTGCTAAAAAGTAAGCCGGGATAAAGAAACGATTAACCACTTGCCAAGGCGATTGAATTGATTCCTGGGTTTGGCCATGGACCAAAAGAAAAAATAAACCGCTGGCTAAAACTAAATAAATTAAAACGAGAACAATATTGGTTTTGGATTCTTGCCGTTCGTTGAATTTATCCAAGTAGTTTTTAACTGTTCGGCGCAGGGAAAAATTTTCTAACGGTTGGGCAAAGTAATAAGGGGTAATTAGCATCGCGGGAATGATGAGGATTAACAGGATAAAGGTGTAATTGTTGAATTGATAAAGATAAATTAAGCCGGCGCCAAAAATGGCAATAACTGCTAAAAGCCAAAGCAGGCCAAAAATTATTTGCCAACCTTTTTTGGCCACAAAAATTGAACCAAAGATAAAACTGTAAAAAAGCAGGTAAGCCAAGCCGGCCACTAGGCCAATTAGCCAATTTTGCCAAAATAAAAAATTGCCAATGACTGCAAAACAAAGAATGGCAGTTATGGTTACATAGCGAAGTTGGCTTATTTTTTCCTCCATAGGTTAGGATGATAGTGTCTAAATACAGTTTAGCACAAAAGGCCTAAATTTTGCTATAATATATTCAGGTTAATTTTAAGCTATGACTAAGAAGTCCAACATTGCTTTGGTAATTTTATTAGTTTTATCAGCGGTTTTTTGTATTATTAATTTTTGGTTGATTACGCCGGTTAAAACTAACACCAATATTTTGGCGCGTTTTGACTCGCCTGACGAGACGGCCAATTATTTTTGGGCCAAAAATTACGCTCAAACCGGCCAATTAAAGATCACTGAGCCGTTAAATAGTATTGCCAAGAATCAAATTCACCCCAGAAGTTTTAACGTTATGGCGGATGGTTCACTCGTACCCGGTACTTTTTTGGGGTTAATTATTCTATTTGGCTTGATGGCAAAAATTTTTGGTTTGGGCATAATAATTTATCTGACGCCGATTCTGGCGGTTTTTGGTATTTTGGCTTTTTACGGCATTATTAAAAAAGTTTTTAATCCCGAGATTGGCTTTGTATCGGCCGTGGTGCTAATTTTTCATCCGGTTTGGTGGTATTATTCGGTAATTTCTCTTTATCCCAATATTGCTTTTGTTTCTTTAGCTTTAATCGGTATTTATTTTTTATTAACCGCCGAGAAAAAATATTGGTGGCTTGTATTGCTGGGCGGTTTGAGTCTGGGTTTGGCTTTGACGATTAGAATGTCGGAAGCCATTTGGCTGCTTTTCATTGTGGCAGTAGTTTTATTTTGCCGGAAAGAAAAATTGAATACTTTAGTCATTCTGCCGTTTGCCGTTATTGGTTTAGCCATGGTTGTTGCTTTGCTGTTTAATCAGCAATTATACGGCAGCTGGTTAGTAACCGGTTACAACCAATTACATCTTTCAACTAGTACCTGCCAAACTTGCCAAATTTTTGGCGGTTTGTTTTTGCCTTTTGGTTTTCATCCGTTATTGGCGCTCAAAAATTTTTGGCATTATTTTGTCTCGTTATCTTGGTGGCTAATGGCTTTTGGCCTAATCGGCTTTGGCGTTTGGCTAGCCAAGCTTAAAAAAATCCAAACTTCGGAATTAGTTTTTGTTTTAGTCAGCATTGTTGTCGGCGCATTTTTAAGTCTTTATTACGGCAGCCTGGTTTATTCTGATACCATTATTCAGCGGTTTAATTTAATCGGACTTTCTTATGTTCGTTATTGGTTGCCGTTATTTATCTTAGTTATTCCGTTTGTGGCCATTGGTTTAATTTGGTTGGGTCAACGTTTAGGTCGGCGTTTAAAAAATTATGTCATCGTGTTATTTTTAATTATTCTGCTGTATCAGTCCGCATCTTTAGTGGTATTTTTGGGTGATGATAGTCTAAACGCTATGCGTAAACGAATTGCTAGTTACAAAGAAATTTCAGCTCAAGTGACGAGCCTGACCCAACCCAATGCCATTATTGTCACTGTTCGGCAGGATAAAGTTTTTTTTCCTGACCGAAAGGTTATTCATACTTTTGAGCCGCTTTTACAAAATCAAGAGTTAATGGGAATTTTGCCGGCTTTAGTTGGGGTGGTTCCGGTTTATTATTTTTCGCCCGAGGTTATTAGGAATCAAACGGCAAATGGTATAAAATTAAATCAAGTGGCAGTTATTAATAGCAGCGTGCTTTATCGGCTAGATAAAGCCGAGGCTAATTAAATTAATGAAAAAAAAGATTTTAAAAATTATTAGAATTTTATTAATCATTGTTGTTTTGTTATTTTTGCTTTGGTTGGTTGATAAAAATTTTCCCGTCACCAAGCCTTTGAGTTTTGAAGTGAATTTCAACCAAGATCAGGCGGCAATTTCTAAGTTAAAACCCGTCAGTCGTTTGCTTAAGCTAGGGGACAACCAAGTGATTTTAGGCAGTCCGGTTTATTTTAATTTTCGGCCAATTCAATTTTATCGCCTGGCTCGATTCGAAATTGTTTATCAACAAAACGGCCGAAGCCTTACTGAAATGGGCGGCAAATCTGGAGTGGGTTGGAGCTATAATTTAGAAAAACCGATTTTGATTTCGGATGTTGGCAATGGTTGGCAAAAAGCCATATTTGATTTTGATTTGACCAAACTCTACCGGCCCAGGAATTTTATGGAGTTTATTATTAATTCAAGCGGTGAAAGCAATCAAACCATGGCGATAAACCAAATTAAAGTAACGCTATACCGATGAAAGTAAAAATTAATCTTTTTCAACTGCAATCTAATTTTTGGCTGGAGCTAAACCAGTTGGTTTTTCGGGCCAGTTTTATTACCTTTACGATTTTATTTGTACTTGATTTTTTACTGCCCGGTTTTGTGACCAATTGGTTTAACCCGATTTGGCTTTTGCCAATTGTTTTAATTACTGCTTTAATTCAAAGGGAAAAATAATTATTAATTTTTTTATTTATGATTGATGGTGTAAAAATTAAAGAACTTAAAGTTTTAAATGATGATCGCGGGTTTTTAATGGAAATGGTAAGAAACGACGATGAAATTTTTGAAAAGTTTGGCCAAGCTTACATGACCGGCGTAAAACGGGGAGTGGCTAAGGGTTGGCATTATCATAAAATCCAAAATGACCATTTCGTTTGTGTTTGGGGCAAAGCCTTAGTGGTGCTTTATGATGCTAGAGTTGACTCACCAACTAAAGGCGAAGTTCAAGAATTTATTTTAGCCGCACCCAGTGTTTTGGGCCAACAATTAGTACTAAAAATCCCCAAAGGAGTTTATCACGGTTTTACCGCTGTTGACTGCGATGAAGCTAGAATTATTAATTTGCCAACGGAAAAATATAATTATCAAGAACCGGACGAACATCGCTGTGCTTGGAATTCGCCCGAAGTACCATACCAATGGCCAAAAGAAGTAACCATGGGCGGCTAAGTATTATGAAAAAAATTTATAAAAAATTAGTTCGTGATAAAATTCCTGAGATTTGCCGCCAAGAAGGGGGAGTGCCGCAGTATCAGGTTTTAAACCCAAAACGATTTGGTCAAGAATTAAAAAATAAATTACTAGAAGAAGCTCAGGAATTAGTTTTAGCCAAGCCTAAAGAAATAAAAAATGAAATTGTTGATGTTTATGAGGTTTTATTAAGTCTGGCTAAAAATTCCAAAATTTCTTGGCAAAAGATAGAAAAATTTAGATTAGAGAAAAATAAAAAAAGAGGCAGTTTTAAAAAACGTTATTTTTTAGTCAGTAATAAAAAATGAAAATTATCAATCTTGAATCAAAAAAAATTACCGTCATCTTTTTTTTATTTTTGGCCTTGCTAACTGTTTTGCTTTATTGGTCAAATTTAACGGCTTACTTTGCCTCCGATGATTTTGATTGGATTAATTCTTCCATTAACCGAAATCCGTTAACTTTTTTTATCACTAATTTCGCCGGCCAAATCGGCAGCGGCAATTACGGTCCGATAATCAATTTAATCTATTATTTTTCTTATTCAATCGGGGGTTTGAATCCCTTGCCTTATCATTTGTTCAGCTTATTTTTTCACTTGGGAAATATTTTATTGATTTATTTCTTGGCCCGCCAGTTTTTTTCCCAAAAGTCGGCCCTTTTGGCCAGCTTATTTTTTGCCGTTTATTTTAACAATGCCGAAGCCGTTGATTGGGTAGCCGCCATTCCTCATGTTAGTGCAACCTTTTTTTATTTGTTAGCAATAATTCTTTGGCTAAAATTTTTGGCGGTTAAAAAATGGCATTTATATTTAATTAGCTTAATTTCGTTTCTGGCGGCTTTGTTTTGCAAGGAAATTGCCATTAGCCTGCCGGCAATCATGATTATTTTGTTTTTTGTTAAAAGACCGATTAAAGATTACAAAAAATTACTGGTTTATATTTTGCCGTTTTTGGTAACTTTTTACGGTTATTTGCAATTGCGGCTTTATACCACCGGCGTGTTGGTTGGTTATTATGGCAAAAAAAATCTGACTTTTGAACCAAAACGCTTAGTTAAAAATGTTTTGGAATTTTTATCGGCCTTTGTTTCCAGCGGCGATTTTCGGATTTACCTTTTTCATTTGATTGAGAATCGGGCCTTGTTTATTTCTATTGGTTTGGCCGTTTTGGTTTTAATTATCATAATTCTTGGCCGTAAGAAATTACTGCCTTTAATTTGTTGGGCTTTAATTTTTGGCTGCATTTCTTTTCCTTATTTAAATTTGCGACTTAATCCGTTGAGTAATGAGGGCGAGCGCTATTTATATTTGCCGCAAATTGTGGTGTTTGTTGCTTTGGGTAATTTAGCTTGGTGGCTTTTTAAAAAATGGCGTTTAGCTCTTAGCCTGGGTTTGTTGGTAGTGATTATCACGTCAAGTTTTATTTTATATCAAAAAAATCAGGTTTGGGTTTTGGGTTCCAAAATTGCCCAAAAGATTATTGTTGATTTTGGTCAAATTGTTGATACGACAAAACAACAAGGCGTGGTCTTTTTGTATTTGCCGGACAATATTAATGGTGCCCAAATATTTCGCAACGCAATTCGCGAAGCAATTAATTTTAATTATCCCACTTATCGGCTTTCGGCTATAGTTTTACCAATTTACGTTAGACTCACGCCGCAAAATTGGCAAAACCATATGTTTGACTGGGCCAATCACGGCCAAGGAAAAATTTTAGGTCAGGCCGTAGATAATAAAAAAATTATTTTGGGGTTTGACCGGCGGGAAAGTGATGATTATATTTTTGAACTCTGGGGTTATGATTACCAATATTATATTACCAATAAAATTTATTTTGCGCCCAAGCCGATTTTGGCCGATTCAATGAAAAAGGATAAAATTTATTTTTTGTATTATGACCAGGGTGGTCTAAAACAACTTGATACTTCGGTTTTTCAGCTCTAATAATTTTCTTGCCAAAGGTTAAATATTTTGTTAAAGTTTGAAAGGTGGTATGCAACCATCTTTTGCAATTAAGACTAAAAAATATGGATCAAAACTGTATTTTTTGTAAAATTGTTGCCGGACAAATTCCTAGTGCCAAAGTTTATGAAGATGAAAAAATTTTGGCCTTTTTGGATATTGCCCCGGTTCATGATGGCCATGTTTTAGTCATTCCCAAAAGGCATTATGCTAATTTAGAAGCTATGCCCGAAGACGAATTATGCGTACTAATAAAGGTAGTCAAAAAAATCGGCCGAGGGTTAAAAGAAGGTTTGCAAGTTGCCGGCTATAATGTGACGGAAAATAATGATCCAGTGGCCGGCCAGATCATTGGCCATTTGCATTTTCATATCATTCCGCGAAAAGAAAATGACGGTTTGCATTTATGGCCGCAAGGCAGATACGGCGAAGGGGAGATGCAAGCCATAGCGGAAAAAATTAAGAAAGCATTATAATTTTAAATTAATATGAAACTATTAGTCACTGGTGGGGCGGGATTTATCGGTTCAAATTTTATCCAGTATTGGTTAAAAACTCATCCTCAAGACGAGATTGTTAATTTGGATAAATTGACTTATGCCGGCAATTTACAAAATTTAAAAGCGGTTGAAGCTAATCCCAATTATAAATTTGTTTTAAGCGATATTTGCAATATTGATATAGTCTCAACTTTGGTTAAGGATTGTGATATCATTGTTCATTTTGCCGCTGAGTCGCACGTTGATCGGTCAATTATTGACTGCGGCGAGTTTGTAAAAACCAATGTTTTGGGCACCCAAATTTTATTGGCTGCGGCCAAAGATTACGACAAGCGCTTTCATCATATATCAACCGATGAAGTTTTTGGCGCTTTAGCTTTGGATTCCAAGGAAAAATTTAACGAAAATACGCCGTACAATCCGCACAGTCCGTATTCAGCCAGCAAGGCCGGTTCGGATCATTTGGTCAGAGCGTATTTTGACACTCATCAGTTGCCAATTACCATTTCTAATTGTTCCAATAATTTTGGCCCCTATCAATTTCCGGAAAAACTTATCCCTTTGGCAATTACTAATTTGTTAGCGGGTAAAAAGGTGCCGGTTTACGGTGACGGTCTTTATGTTCGTGATTGGCTTTTTGTTACCGATCATTGCAAAGCGATTGATTTGATTTTAGAAAAAGGCCAAATTGGCCAAACTTACTGCATTGGTGGCATGTCTCAAGATATCAATAATTTGGAAATTGTTAAAAAGATTTTAAAGATTTTGGGTCAGGATGAAAAAATGATTGAATTTGTCAAAGACCGGCCGGGTCATGATCGCCGGTATGCCGTTGATTACTCAAAAGCGCAAAAAGAATTAGGTTATAAACCAGAGCACGATTTTGATCAATATCTTAAACAAACCGTTGAGTGGTATCAGCAAAATCAAGATTGGTGGCAAAAAGTAAAATCCGGTGAGTACAAAGAATACTACCAAAAGCAATATGCCCGGTAGTGAAACTTTGATGCTTTTGTCGGTGGTGAATAAAAGAGTCAAAATACTAAATTAATTAATTTTTTATATATTTATTTGTAATTAATTACAAAATTCTGAAATGAAGGCGAGTGATATTGCTAAAAGAATTTATCCGTCAGTAGTGACTTTTCGGGGGGATTGGGAAAGAATGATTAGAGACGTTAAAAGATTGAAAATTTGTGAATTTTCTCTTTTTTTAACCGGGGCTAACTCCACTGTCAGAAAAAGAATTTATCAACGGCTGGAAAAATTAGAGATAAAAAGAATTGTTCATGTTCATTTACGTCACGATATGACTGAAGCTGAAATTAAATATTTGGCTTCAAGGTACGGCGTTAAAGTTTTTACTATTCATTATTCGCATAATGAAAAATATCAGCCCAGCCAATTTTGCCGGCAAATGTTTGTCGAAAACAATTGGCTAAAATATTTAGAAATAAAACAGCCTAATATTAAAAAATTTGGGGGTATTTGTTTGGATTTGTCCCACTTGTTAGTTATTATGGATAATCGCCCGGGGAATTTAGAGACGACAAAAGAAGCGATAAAAAATTATAAAATTGGCTGTAACCATGTCAGTGAAGTTAGAAAAAATTTAGTTAGTCATCATCAGGCGACTTCATTTCATGATTTTGATTACTTGGCAAAGCTGCCAAAGAAATATTTTTCAAATTATGTCTGTTTGGAAATAACAAATTCCATCCCTGAGCAGCTTAAGTTTAAGAAATATATTGCAAAAATTTTGGCGAAGAACTGGAAGTGATTAAGCACCAAATTCAAAATCTCAGATCCCAAACAAATCACAAATTCAAAGCACCAAATTATAAACGTTTTGAATTTTAAGTTTGCGATTTGAAAAATATTTGGAATTTGTAATTTGAGATTTGTAATTTACCATTATGCCCCAAAAAATCCTTATCCTCGGTGCCAACGGCATGTTGGGTCACGAGTTGGAAAAAGTTTTTGCCGATAAAAATCCGGTCATTTGGGACCAGGCTAATTTGGATATTACCAAAGAGCAGGAAATTAAAGAAAAAATCGGTGAGCTTAAACCAACCTTGATTTTAAATGCCGCAGCTTATACTGACGTTGACTGCTCCGAAAAAAATATTAGTTTGGCTAATGCCGTTAATGGTTTAGCCCCTGGTTATTTAGCTTCAGTCAGCAAGGAGTTGGGTGCGATTTTAGTCCATTACAGCACCGACTATGTTTTTGACGGTCGGCAAAAATTGGGTTACATTGAAACCGATTTACCCAATCCCTTAGGGGCTTACGGTAAATCAAAGTTATTAGGCGAACAATTGGTCCAAAAAAATGGTGAGATGTATTATGTCATTCGTTCGTCTTGGCTTTTTGGCGAATTTGGTGTTAAGAATTTTGTTCAAAGAATTTTGACAAAAGCCCAGATTCAGCGTAAATTAAAAGTGGTCAATGACCATTTTGGCAAACCAACTTTTGCCAAAGATTTAGCTTTAAGGACCAGGGAAATTATTGATGGTTCAAAGCCTTACGGCATTTATCATGTGACTAATGAAACGCCCCTAGGCGGAATTACTTGGTATGATTTGGCTAAAAAATCGATTGAATTAAAAAATTTAAAAAACGATGTCGTGCCTTGCAGCTCTGATGAATTTCCTCAGCCTGCCCCGCGGCCGCAATATGCGGCTTTAATTAATACTAAGCTGGAGCCGACGAGAAGTTGGGAGGAAGCTTTGAGGGAGTATTTGGTTAGCTTGTAGGAAGTAGATTAAGGATGGAATTAACTCTATTAAAATAATGAAAATATTTTTAAAAGCATATTAATTTATAGGTCAGCTTAGTTTTTGGTAAACCTACCAGCTACAAGCTACTAATCTACCAGCTAACTTATGAAAGGAATAATTTTAGCCGGGGGAACCGGTTCGCGCCTACATCCGCTGACAAAAGTTACTTCCAAACAACTTTTGCCAATTTACGATAAGCCGATGGTTTACTATCCATTGGAAACTTTAGTGGACGGAGGAATAAAAGATATATTGATAATTTCTGACTCGGATAATATTGATAAATTTTCTAAACTTTTGGGCAGCGGCAAGGATTTTGGTATAAAAATAACTTACGAGATACAGGACAAGCCAGAGGGAATTGCTCAGGCATTTTTGATTGGGCAAGATTTTATTGGCGATAATAACGTGACCTTGATACTCGGAGATAACTTATTTGTCGGCGATGGTAATTTTTTGGACAATGCGATACGGAGTTTTAAATTCGGCGGCCGGGTTTTTGCCAAGCGAGTGCCTGATCCGAGTAGATTTGGGGTAGTGGAATTTGATAAAGACGGCAAGGCAGTTAGTATCGAAGAAAAGCCAAGCAATCCAAAGAGTGATTATGCGGTAACTGGTTTGTACATTTATGATAATACCGTGATTGATAAAGCCAAAAATTTAAAGCCTTCTAGTAGGGGAGAATTAGAAATCACAGATATAAATAATCTATATCTAAAAGAAGGCAATTTAGATGTAAAAGTATATGAGCATTATTGGTTGGATACAGGCACTTTTGATGCCCTGCTGGAAGCTGGCAATACTATTGCTCGGCTAAGGAAAGAAGGGAAATAGTTTGGTAAAAGCGGTAAATTTGGTAACTGGAAAAAATAACAATTGATTTGGCTGAGAAAACCAGATTAGACTCAAAATTCTAAATTACAAATCCAAAGCGATTTAATGTTTTAAATTTGTAATTTGTTTAGAATTTAGAGTTTAGGATTTCTGATTTAAAAAACCGGTTAATCCCGGTCTTTTTTGTTAATATTCTTATTTATTGTATTTCTAATTGGTAAATTCCCTGTAAGGCACCAGCCTGGCCGACAAAATAAATATTTTTTCCGGCATTATCAATAATGAAGCTGGTAATTTTTTGCAGCTCAGCAATTTTTAGGTCATTTCTTGGCTCTTGTGATGATGTTTCAATTATCCGAATGGCATTTTCAACCTGATAAACCAGATATTTATTTGTTGGATACCAAGCGGCTTGGTTTATGACGCTGCCGTAGCGGGTAACTAAACTTTTTTGTTGGGTATCAAGGTTAAAAATTCTAATTTCCAAATCAGTATAGTACAAAAGATTTTTATTATCCAGCGACCAAATAATTTTTTGGGCTTTATCTTGCAAAACGATATTTTTATTAATATCGCCATCAATAAACACTTTAGTGTTAATAATAAATAAATCGTTGCTGTTTTTGTCTAATAAAATTACGTAATTAGCCGGCGAATTTTGCAAACTGAATTTGGCGCCAGCGATTAGCTTAATTTTTTCTACCTGATCAACAATTTGGGCCGGCGGGGTTAAATAAAATTTATTCAGGTATGATTCATTCTTAATGGTATTAATGTAATAAATATCATTGCCCCTAGTCTCAAAGTCTTGGATTTCGTTGGGCAATATTTGCTTAGCGGAATTATTAGCCAAATCAATTTGGTAAAGTATTTTTTTACTTAAGCCATAAAGATAGTTTTCATTAACACTATCCCAAGCCACTTTATCAAAATTTAATCGGGTAATATCAAAAAGTTCTTTAATTTTTAAGGTATCAATATCCACCACTAAATACTTATTAAATTGAGCAGTTTGGTTTTTTACCAAAATTTTGTTTGGATTTAATGACCAACTAATGAATTCAAGTTCATCATTTTTTTGTTTGTTGAAATCTTTAATTAGAAAATCAGTTTTATTATTCAAGTTAAACAACCTTAGCTCTTCAAGATTGTCTTTAATTATTGAATAAATAATTTTATCTTGACTGGGGGAGATAACAAAGATATTGATATCACCTTGAATAATGTTAATTGGTAGATTATTTTTAAACAAAACAATATCCTTACCAAAGGTAGTCAGGTTGCTTTTAATTTCCAAATTTTTTTGCCAGGAATGATAACCTTCTTTTTTAACCTCAACTTGGTAAATGTCAGGTAATAAATAAGGAAAGCGGGCCGGTGTTTTGTTTTGATATTTGCCATTAATAAAAATTTGGGCACCTCTTGGTTTGGAGTCCAGGTATAAAATACCGGTTTTTTCAATCCGGTGCTTTTTTAAATTGTAACGGTAGCCCGCCGCGTAGAAGGTGACAATCGGAGTAATAATTAGAAATAGGGCAATAAAGGAAGAATAGAGAATTCGGCGATATTTTAGGTTCATATGGCTTGCAAAACTTGGTATATTATAGTAGAATTAAAAAGTCTAGTCTAAATAGATCTTATCAGAATTTTTAAATATTTGCTAATTTTTTATGAGTAATTATTTAATTACTGGTCGTCAAAAATTAAAAGGAAGTTTGGTTACCAATACTTCAAAAAATGCCGCTGTGGTTTTATTAAATGCAGCGCTTTTAAATAAGGGAAAAACTACTTTAAAGGGAGTACCAAAAATTGAAGAAGTCCATAGAATCATTGAAGTTTTGCAAAGCATTGGCGTAAATGTTAAATGGCTTGGCAAGCAAGACATTGAAATTTTGCCCCCAAAAAAATTTAATTTAAGCAAGATAAATTATGAATCAGCCGTTAAAACCAGAAGTATTTTGTTTTTATTGGCGGTAATGGTTCATTGGCAAAATAAATTCGTCGTGCCCCAACCCGGCGGTTGCCGTTTGGGCAAACGAACGGTCAAGCCTCATCTTTATGCCTTACAAAATTTTGGCATTGAAATTAACACTTCGCGTTGTTATTACGAAGTCAGTGCCAAGAAATTAACGGCCGTAAAGAATTTGGTTTTATATGAAGCCGGTGACACGGTAACAGAAAACGCGATTTTAGCCGCGGCAAAGATTGGGGGTAAAACCGTGATTAAATTTGCCTCAGCCAACTATCAGGTTCAGGATTTGTGTTATTTTTTGCTTAAGTTAGGGGTTAAAATTAAGGGAATTGGTACCACCACTTTGGAAATTGAAGGCAAAAGAGATATCAATAAAAATATCAGTTACGATTTAACTGAAGACCCAATTGAAGCCATGCTGTTTCTCTCAATTGCCGCTACGACCAATTCGGAAATAACCATTAAGCGCTGCCCGATTGATTTTTTGGAACTGGAACTTTTAAAACTGGAAAAAATGGGTTTTAAGTATAAAATAATTAAAACTTATAAAGCCAAAAACGGTCAAAGCCAGTTGGTTGATATCAGGACTTTCAAAAGCAAGCTGGTAGCTTTGGAAGAAAAAATTTCCAGCCAACCTTATCCCGGTTTAAATATTGATAACCTGCCGTTTTTTGCGCCGATTGCCACCCAAGCCAAAGGTACAACTTTAATTTTTGATTGGGTTTACGAGGAACGGGCAATTTATTTTACCGAATTGAATAAATTAGGCGCTAAAGTCGTTTTGGCTGATCCGCACCGAGTTTATATCAGTGGTCCAACTAAATTGCGCGGTAATGAAGTGGTTTGTCCGCCGGCTTTAAGACCCGCGGCGATTTTAATCCCAGCTATGTTGGCGGCGGAAGGCAAATCAATTTTGCGTAATGTTTATTCAATTGAGCGAGGGTACCAAGATTTGTGCAGCCGCTTACAAAGTATCGGGGTTAAAATTGAAAAAATTGACTAATTTATTATTTAAAATAATGGAAAAAAATAAAATTAAAGAATCAAAATTAGTTTTTGGCGTATCGGCAACTTATTTAATCTTGTCGGCTTTTTTAATAATTTTTGTTATTGGTTTTTCTTTTGGTCATCTGCAGTCAGAAATCCAGCTTAATTTTGTTGGCGGTAAAGTGCTTAATGAAAATCAACCACTGCCGGATTACTTGAGTAAAGATGTAAATTTTAATGAATTTTGGCAAGTTTGGCAGTATGTTAAAAATAATTACGTTAAATCTGATGTGCCTGACAGCCAGTTATTTTATGGTGCCTTGGCCGGTATTGTTGGGTCTTTAAAAGACCCTTATTCGGTTTTTCTCAATCCCGAAATTTCCAAAAAGTTTGAAGAAGAATTGTCCGGCAGCTTTGAAGGTATTGGTGCAGAAATTGGGATGAAAGATAGTCAGCTGACTGTCATTGCGCCTTTACCGGGAACACCGGCTGATAAAGCCGGCCTGAAAGCTGGAGATAAAATTTTAGCTATTGATGGTAAGGATACTACCAATATCGCCTTAGACTTTGCGGTTAGTATTATTCGTGGGCCTAAAGGAACTCAGGTTAAATTGACTATTTTAAGCGAAGGCAGCAGTGGGCCAAGAGAAGTTTCTATTACTAGAGATAAAATTGAGATTGACAGTGTCAAATTTACCCGCAAAGATACGGCTGGCAAAAGTGAGACGGATAAAGGTTTTTCGCTTAAAGACGGCAACATTGCCTATATTCAACTTTCGTATTTTAACGAAAATACTTTGCCGAAGTGGGATCAAATTGTGCCTGAAGTCTTAGCTTTGAATCCCAAAGGTATAATTTTGGATTTGCGCAATAATCCGGGCGGATTTTTAAATACTGCCATTGAAGTGGCCGGTGAATGGGTTGATGGTAAAACTGTGGTTTCCGAAAAATTGCGGAGCGGTGAAAAAATCAGTCACAGTGCGGACCGCCAAGCTCGGTTTGCCGGTATCCCGACCGTGGTTTTGGTTGACGGCGGCAGCGCTTCGGGTTCGGAAATTGTGGCTGGTGCCTTGCAGGATTACGGTGTGGCCAAGCTGGTCGGTCAAACAACTTTTGGTAAGGGTTCGGTTCAAGATTTGCGCAATTTTTCTGACGGTTCAGCGGTTAAATTAACAATTGCCGAATGGTTAACCCCAAATGGTAAAAATATTAATCACGAAGGGATTAAACCGGATGTGGAAGTAAAATTTAGCCCCGAAGATGCTAAAAATCAAAAAGATCCTCAATTAGATAAAGCTCTTGAGCTTTTAAAAGGCTCAACTAAATAATACCTTTTGTATGAAAATAGACATTGACCCCAAAAAAGAATTATTTCGTTGGGGTCCGATTGATGGTAAATTAATTTACCCGGATTTTTTTAATGTTGCTTTTACTAAGTTTTCCAAGGAATTTGTCAGCTGGCCTGATGTTTTATGGTTGATGACTGAAGAAAAAATGACAGCAATTACTGACAATCAAGCCTTGGTTGACAATGGCAGCAAAAATTTTGAGCAGTCGGTTCTTAATGATAAAAAATTTAAAACTAATTATCAGCGTTGGCAAAATATTTTGGGTAATTGGTTAAAATATCAAAAGGCGATATCAGCCAATCGTTTAAAAAAACTTAGCAATCAAGAGTTGTATTCAGTGTTTAAGAAATGGTCGGATGGTTATTTGGATTTTTGGACTATTGGTTTATTGCCTGAAGTTGCCAATTATGGCGGGGAAATAATTTTAAAAGATAAGTTGGGAAAAATAGTACCGTCAAGCGATTTCATTAAAGTTTTTGAAAGATTGTCAGCGCCTCAGCGGTTGTCATTTTATCAAAAAGCCGATCTGGATTTAATTAGATTAAAGAAATTAATTAATAACAAAAAAGTATTTGATCAAAAAATTAATGAGTACCAAAAAAAATATTTTTGGATTTTGAACAGTTATCACCATACCCAAGTTTTAAGTGTTAAATATTTTGAGCAGGAATTATTAAAATACAATAAAAATGAGTTGAGAAAAAAAGTAAATGAGCTTGAATTTCATTCGGTAAAAGTAAAGCAAGAAAAAGAAGCCCTGGCTAAAAATTATAGATTAAATAATGAAATTTTAAAGATTGCCAACCGTTTAGCCTTTTGTGTTTGGTGGCAGGATTTGCGAAAATTTTATATTTTTTTGGCCAATCATTATATTGATTTGTTTTTGACCGAATTCAGCCGGCGTTATGATATTGATTTTGAGTCATTGCATTACTATAATTATTTTGAAATTTTGAGTTTAGCGGAAAAAAATAAAAAATTAACACCCGCGGAAATAGCCAAGCGGCGTCGTTATCTAATAGCTCATTATAGCCAAGAGGAAAATAAGCTTCAATATATATCTGGCGCTTTGGCCAAAAAAATAATTTTAGAATTTACCAAGATTAAAATTAACAAAAGCTTGAAAGAATTTAAAGGTTTAGTCGTGAGTCGCGGTAAGACCGTTTTGGGTCGAGCCAGAATTTTAACTTCAGCCACTGATTTTTCCAAAATGAAAAAGGGTGAAATCCTGGTTGCACCAATGACTGCGCCCGAATTTATTATAGTGATTAAAAAAGCCATTGCGATTGTGACCGACGAAGGTGGCATGACTTCTCATGCGGCTATTGTCTCGCGCGAATTAGGCATTCCTTGCATTGTTGGGACTAAAATTGCTACTAAAGTCTTAAAAGATGGTGATTTAGTTCAAGTTGATACAATTAAGGGCTGGGTTAAAAAAATTAAATAATATGACTACAAAACAAACTAATTGGCGAGTCTATGAGCGGGACTCAGTTCAGCCTCAAAGTGTTTCGGCTTATCTTAATTTAATCCAATTAAAACCAAACAAAAAGTATCCTTACTTGGCTAATCATTATGACGTTATAGCTTTTAAGAATGGTTATCTTTGGTGGGCCAGGGACGCTGATGCTATAGAAAAAACGGCGGGAAAGTGGATAGGTAATTGGCTGGTCTCAAAAAGAAAATTTAACGATTTTTTGATTTTTTTTAATAATTTAGAGAATCAAACAAAAAATATTTTGCCTCAGCTAAAACAGATAAAAGTAAAAACCATATCAGATCAAGAATTGTATAAATTGTTTAGCCAAACTAAAAATATTTTTTTGAATAATGTTGTTTTTAATGAATACGGCGTGGATTTATTTGATGATTTTTTTAACCAGATTTTTAGCGAGAAATTAAGAAAGATGACTAGGGAAAAAATTGATCAAACTGATCTGGTAAAACTTTTAATCCCAGCCCAAACGACCGAAAGTTTAAAATATCAAAAAAGAGTTTTAGAAATCTCTATGACCAAAAGTTATACATTGCTGGCTTTGCACCAATTAGTCAGAAATTTTGCTTGGATTGCCATGAGCTGGGATGGCAGCAATGAGTTGACTTCTGATCAAGTAAAAAAAGATTTAGCCAAATTAAAAAAAATAAATATCAATGACCGGCGAAAAAAATTGCAAAAAATCAATGGTTTTTCCGGGCAAGTTAAAGCCGAGAGGAATCAAATTTTAAAAAAATATAAATTAGCCCAGGCTGAGCTGAAACCTTATTTTAATCTTTTAGATACTTTTGTTATTTTGCATGATCGGCGAAAAGAAAGCCAAATGAGATGTAATCAAATTATTTTTTCTGCCCTCAAAGAGATAGCTAAAAGATTTGATGTCAATTATAACAATCTCTTGTATTATTTTGACGCCGAGATAAAAAATTTGTGTTTGAAAAGACAGAAGCTGGATTTAACTTTAATTCAAAAAAGAAAAAAGGGGATTACCTGGGTCAGTAAAAATGGGAAGGTTGAAAAATATATTGGACCCAAGGCAAATAAAGTTTTAACCAAGTTGGTTTTGGAGACATTAAAATCAAAACATTCTTCCCAAGTCACTGGTGAAATTGCTTCGCTAGGAAAAGTAAAAGGCTTAGCGTTTGTGACCAAAAGTGCCAAAGCAGCGGTTAAATTTTTAAAAAAAGGCGAAATTTTGATAACGACCATGACGGCAGTTGATTTTTTGCCTGCTATGCAGCGGGCCGGGGCCATTGTGACCGATGACGGCGGGGTAACTTGTCATGCCGCGATTGTCTCGCGGGAGTTGGGAATTCCTGGTATAGTTGGGACCAAGGTCGCTACTCAAGTATTTAAAACCGGGGATAAAGTAGAGGTTGATGCCAACAAAGGAGTAGTAAGAAAAATATGAAGAGGTATGCAAAACTTTGGTCGCGGGATTATTCCGTTCATTATAATGAAACTTTGCTACAAATTTTAGTCTCTCAGGCTGCAGGATTTAATTTACCATTTGCTTTTTTTACTTTTTATCAGGGACTTTCTGTTGCTGTAACTGAAGAAAAGATAAAGGAACGACTTTATTGGTCATTAGCCAGAAAATACTTGGCAGACCAAAAAAAATTTAGAGTTTTTAAAAAAGAATTTAATAATTCCTGCCAAAATTATCTCCAGACGGCAAAGAAATATAGGAATCTTGATTTTTCCGCTTCAAGTAATCAACAATTAGTTAAAATTTTACAGGATTATTATAAGCCATGGTTAGTTTTTGCTAAATATGTTTATTGGGCTTTTGTTTTAGGTGAGCACCAAGCAGAGATTGTCAATAATTTTATCGCAAAGCAAGCGGCATCTTTGTCTGGGTTGGAAAAAATTAATGATTATTTATCTACAGTTAATCAGCCAGTAAAAAAAGCATCAATTTTTATTTTTGAGCAAGAAATTGTTAAATACAAAAAAAGAGGACAAGCTATTCCGATTGATCGGCTTTATCGTAAGTATCAGTGGTTGCCTTATAATGATTTGAATGCAAAACCTTGGACCAAAAACGATTTTAGAAATTATGTTAAACAATTTAAGCCGGTTGATTCAGAAAAAATATCTTTTCTAAAATTAAAAAATGATTTAAAGATTAATAATCAACAGACAAAGTCTATCAAGATTAATCAGGAGTTGGTTTATTTGAGGGATTATCGCGACGAGATTAGGCGCAAAGGCGTTTATATATTTCATTTTATATTTGAGAAAATCAGCCGACGTTTAAAGATCAAATATCAGGACTTGATTTTATTTTCTACGCCAGAGATTATTGAATTTCTTCAAGGCAAGCCAATCTCTAAAGAAGAAATCCAGAGACGTAAGCAGCAAGGTATTTTAATTTTGCAAGAAGGGAGGCTAGCCTTTTTGACTGGTAGAAAAGCAAGATATTATTTAAATTTAATTAAGGAAAGCAGAAAAGTATCCCGAGAAATTAAAGGAATAACAGCTTGTGTCGGTCAGGCTAAAGGGAGAGTGAGAATAGTTAAGTTTGACCGCGATATCATTAAAACCAAAAAAGGTGATATCATGGTGGCAATTACGACTCATCCAGACTATTTGCCAAAGATGAGAATCTGCAAAGCAATAGTTACCGATGAAGGCGGAATAACTTGTCATGCTGCCATTGTCAGCCGGGAGCTGGGAATTCCTTGTGTCGTGGGTACTAAAATTGCTACCAAAGTCTTAAAAGATGGTGATTTGATTGAGGTTGATGCTAATAAGGGAATAATAATAAAATTAAGATAATTTATGAACAAGCAACAAATTGAAAAAGAAAAAGATTTAATGATTGCACAAATCAAGAAATATTCGCCAATTTTTAAACGATTTTTTGAAATTAATTTGACCTTGAGGCAATACTCTGATGGCATTTATAAATTCAAGCATAATCCGGTTTACGCCAAAAGGCAGGAAATTGTTAAAAAGGAAATGTTGAATAAGTTTAAAACATTGTTCGGAAAAGACTGTCAGAAAAAATTAAATATTAATTTTGACCAGCAGCTGGCGAATAATATTGTTGACCATCATCAGGTTTTAAATCATCCGTTGTTGATTTCTGACAACGTGATTGCCAACATTGGCAAATTTTTTCAAGACCAGAAGCCACCGGCGATCATCGTCATTTCCAGCGGCGACGTTCCGCCGAATAACTATTTTAGCAAAAATGGCTTTCAGCTCCATGGTAAGAAAGTGCCAATTTTTTCCAATAGCGAAACGGAGCTAAATTCCTGCTTGATTCCTAAACGGGATTTTGACTTTGTCGGGCGAATAAAAAAATCAAAACGCTGGAGTGAGCTTAATGACAAGGAACAACAATTTTTGGTCGGAGAATATGAGCGGATTAAATCTTTGGATTTTTCCAATTGTAATAATTATAATGACCAAATTACGTTGATTGTTAATGATTCCTGGCCTCGTTTATTTGCTTCTGAAATCAGAAAAAATTTACCGGAGCTTTTATATATCACCCAAGAAGAATTGACAACTAATTGCTTATTAAAAATTTTGGCGGAGAAAAATTTTGTTACTGAAATTTTGTTCAACCGGCAATATCGAGAAAAGATTTTAGCTGATTTTCGGGGCATAGTCGTGACGTGGAACGAAAAAGAAAACAAAGGAACTCACTTTTTTTGGCGCAAGCACCCAACAGAAAATAAGCTGCTAAGAATGTATGTCAGCGCTGACAAGCTTGTTCCGGGTGATGAGGAGTTTAAAAATTTGAGCGTAAATTTTGATCTAAACGAAATAAGAAATTTGCTTGAGAAAAGAGAAATTTTTCCCAGTTTATTTATGATTTTTGCCGTATTAAATTTTTACTTTGGCATTAAGCCGCTAGTCGGGCAAGGTTCAATTGTCTATTTAAATTTGATAAGAGATCAGTGGCTTAAAACGTTAGAGCAAACGGAATTCAAAGCAGAAATTGACAATATCAAATCTTATGAAATTGATTATATGGTTTCCGGACTGGCTTTGTTTTTTGAAAGAATCACCAATCAGATAAAGACTTTGTATGCTTATGACATTATTTATAATGGCGGAATGTCGGCTCAATACTTGAAACAAGCTTTTGAAATGAAATTTAGTGATTTGTTGGCCGTATCAGTTACCGGGACTTATGACTATATCGCGCAAAAATATATTCCAGACGATGAAAAAATTAAATACCAGGTGACTACCGATATCTTGGCGCAAGATTTAATTAATTGGTTATGAATTTATGGTAAATATTAAAAAAACTACCTGGGATCCGATTTTCACTCGTGAAGGCTTTAGTTATTTTATTGCCAGCCTGGCTTTTGATGGTTATATTAAAGACATGCCAAGAAGAATCGGTTGGGGCTATCGCGATCAGCTTTTGATTTCTAAAAAAAATATTTTGACTGTTTATGGTTCGCTTAGTGATCAAAAAAAAATTAACCAATTTTGTAATAAAAAAAATAAAAGTTATTTTTTAAAAGTTAACCAAATAATTTTGACTCAGCTAGTTGAAACGAAAAAAGTAATTTTGAAAGTCAACAAGCTGTTGGAAAAAAAGAAACTGTCAGTTCAAGAAATGGCAAAGGCCCTTGATTTATTCTATAACAGTTATCGTAGTTTATATTCAGTTTATCGTTTTTCAACTCTTTTTGACCATTTTTACCAGGGAAAACATAAAGTCGATTTAGTTTCTAAATTCGCCCAAACCAAAGACCAATGCGGTAAATTTTTTACCAAAACTGACAAAAGTACTTTAGAAAAAATTAAGCAAAATTTAGGCCAAATTTTAGGCATACCTAAAGAGTTGATTTTGGGTATGAATTACCAGGAGTTAGCTAAGTCATTGCAGAATAATTCAGCAATTGTTGGCATTGGTGAGTTAAAGCGGCGCCAAAATTTTTATATTTTAATAGCGGTTAACCGACAGATAAAATTTTTCTTTGGTCAAACGGCAAAATTAGTCCAAGCAAAGCTTAGTTTTGTAATCTATAAAGAAGAAACGAATGTTATTTTTGGCCAAGCCGCTTATGCCGGGCGGGTGGTTGGACTTGTCAAAGTGGCCTATTCGGTTACTGATTTAAGGAATATTAAAAAGGGTATGGTATTAGTTACGCCAATGACTACGATTAGTTACGTACCATTTCTGAACAAAGTTTTGGCCATCATTACTGATGAAGGTGGCGTGACTAGCCATGCTGCGATTGTTGCCAGAGAATTAAAGATTCCAAGCATTGTTGGGACAAAAATTGCGACTCGGGTTTTAAAAGATGGTGACTTGGTTGAAGTTGATGCTAATCATGGGGTGGTAACGATTTTAAAAAGAAAATAATATGGATTTAAATCAAGCATTAAAAGCAAAATGGTACAGTCAAGGCTTTAACTCAACTCTTGTTCATCTTGTGTCGGCAGCAGAAAGCTGCAAGGTAATGGAAAAAGAATTGGGTTTTACATATAGTTATTTTTTGTTGCTTTATAAAAATAATTACGGTGATTATCATTATTATGTAAACGATCTTGATATTTTAGGTCAAAAAATTATAACCAAGCTGAAAAAGGATAAGAATTTTTTTGTGAAAATTAGAAAAATTTATTTATGCCAAATGGCCGAATCGAAAGTATTTTTTAGAAAGATTGATCAAATAAATTTAGCCAAAATATCTAACAATGATTTAATTGGATTAATTAATGAAGGTTCAAAAAGAGAAGCTTTTGCGGTTGGTGTTGCGCACGTAATTGAGCCTTTTGTTTTGACTACTGATGTCAAGATCAAGCAAGAATTGTCCAAGTACTTAAATAGCCCAAAGGAACTGAATCAAAAATTTTCACTTTTAATGTCACCAATTAAAGTGTCATTTGTTAAAAGTTATGAAGACAATTTAAAAATTATCGCTTTAGAAAAAAATAAGGCTAAAAAAATAACCTTGGCCAAAAATCTTTTAAAAAAGTATTTTTGGGTTAGAAATAGCTATGCTGGAAAATATAATCTTACAATTGGTGAAATTCTTAGAGAATCTAGATCATTAATAAATTTAAAAAGAACCAATTTTAATGAGATTATTCAGCAGAAACGCCAATTAATCAAAGAGCTAAAGCTGCCTAGCTCTTTAGTCGAGTTAGTCAAAATTACTGAGTTTTTAACCAGTTTTCAAGATGAAAGAAAAGAAAATGCTTTACTGGCAATTGATTATTTAGACAGATTATTGGCAGTAGTTGCCAAAAGATTTAAAATTGATATTAATTACTTAAGATTTTCGATTCCTTATGAATTAACATTAGCAAATTTTAAATCTAAAGATTTTAGAAAACAATTAGTACGCCGGAGTAAAAGATGTGTTTATATTTATAATCAGAAAAACCCAATAGTCTTAACTGGTAAGCCGGCTCAGGAGTTTACTAAAAAGTTTTACCAAAAAAAGATAGCTGAAGTTAAGGAAATTACCGGTATGACTGCCTCGGTTGGTACGGTAGTTGGTCATGTTAAAATTTGTACGACATTGCGATCCCTTAAAAAAATTAAGTCAGGAGATATAATTGTTGCTTCAATGACCAGACCAGAATATATGCCAGCGCTGAGATTGGTTTCGGCCATCATTACTGATGAAGGTGGAATAACTTGTCATGCCGCAATAATTTCTCGGGAGTTAGGAATTCCTTGTATCATCGGTACTAAAGTTGCTACTAAAGTTTTAAAAGATGGTGATTTAGTGGAGGTTAAAGCCAATCACGGTTTGGTAATTATTTTAAAGAAAAAATAATATGTCCGGTAGTGAAAATTTGATAATTTTTATCAGTCCCGGGTTAATATTTACCATCTAACAATACGTTGTGAATAATTTTAATAATTAGTTAATTAAATTTCTACTACTGGATATGATAAAAACACTTTACCTTTGGGATCTGGCTGGGACAATTTTTTACGAGAAGTGGGATGCTAAAAAAACTGGTCAGCCAACTTATGATGCCTGGCTAGAGGCTCAGTTAGGCAAAAATATTTCTGAGATTTCTGACAGAGAATATGAAGAAATGCAGAAAATACCCTATAGTCAAGGTTGGTATTTTCAACTTGATTTGCAACCGGGCGCTAAAGAAGTTCTAGAGTGGGCTAAACATAATGAAACTTTTACAACTGGCACGCCAGAACAAATGGATTGGCGTGCAGAATGTTTGCTGCCAAAGACTGGTTTTGATTTCCGGCCGTATTTTCAAAAAATTAATTCAACTTTTGATTTTGGTGAAACGAACAAAAAAACTCCAGAAATGGTGGCAAACTATTTAACTGAGAAATACCAACAAGGTTACAGGGTAATTGTTTATACTGACGATAAATTGGCTAATTGCCAAATGTTTTTGCAAGCGGTAAAATCATTTCAGGATAAATATGTTGATTTTTCTTATCGAATTTATCATATTTTAAACAGTAACTCCGGTTTGATTAAAGATAATGAGTATTATCAAATCGGCAGCCTTTCCGATTTATTGGCTAATGAAAAAGAGTTAATAAAAAAATCATGAGTAATAATTTACCAAATCTAAAAATTGTTAGTTTGAACAGTTTGGTTTTGCACGAAGACGTTGATCCCTTGAGGGTTAAACGATTGATGGCAAAGATTAAACAGGATCGGATTTTTACCAATCCGCCGTTAGTGGCGCCAATTGGTAAGTCAAATAAATTTGTAGTTTTGGACGGGGCTAACCGGACAACGGTTTTTAAAAGTTTAGGTTACAAAGATATTTTGGTCCAAGTTGTAAATTATTCCCAGCCTGGCTTGGAATTAAAGACTTGGAATCATTTAGTCGTTGGTTTACCCGTTAAAAGTTTTTTTGCAAAAATTAGTAAGGCCTTACTTAAATCGGCAAGGGCCAATTTTAAGTTGCAGGGCAATAAGATAATTTGCTTACCGATAAAAACCAAAAATTTTTTTGAGCAAGTTCAGTCTTTGAATAAAATTGCCGCTATTTATAAAAACAAATATAAATTTTACCGTTTTGATAATGAAAATAACCTTTCCGTTGTTAGTAGAAACAAAACTTTGATTATTTTCCCTAAATTCAAACCTAAGGATATTATTTTAGTCGCTCAAAAAAATCTAAAAATTCCTTCGGGAATTACGCGGCACGTAATCAGCGGTCGCGCCTTGAGAATTGACATACCCTTAGAAATTTTAAAAAATAAAAAATCATTAGGGCAAAAGAATTTAGAACTAAAAAAATTGATTGCCAAGAGGTTTGAGGAAAATAAAATTCGTCATTATCAAGAACCAATTTTTATTTTTAATGATTAAAAATTTATGGATTTTGCCAAACTATTTTTAGACCAAGCTAAAACCAAAAAAAGAAAAATTGCCATTGCTATTATGCGGCCGATTCCCGAAACAATTGCTAGTCTAAAGAAAGCCTCTAAATACGCCGATATTGTCGTTGTCGGCGCTCAGATTGACGGTTTTGAAAATCTGGTTGAGCCAGATCAAGATCAGGCCAGCGAAGTTTTAATCAAGTTGTTAAAAGATAAAAAAGTTGAAGGCATTGTCCGCGGGCAGGTAAAAGACTCAACAACCCTAGATGTATTTTATCGGGAGTTTAACATGGAACCGATCCCCAGTAACCGCAAACTTTTTACAGCGATTATGAAAAAAGGGGATTATTCTTTTTTTGTTACAACTTGTTCGGTTTATCAAGGTATGACTTTGGAAGATAAAATCTACGAAGTTGAACATACCATAGAGCACATGAAAAATAAATTTGGTATGGAGCCAAAAATTGCCGTAATGGGAATTCTGCGGCCAACAAGCAAAAGAGGAAAATTTGAGTTGTTAGATAGTATCACCGAACAATGCACTAAATTTTATGAATATTTGATCAGCAAGGGTTATGACGCCAAGGAATACTATATGGAATATGAAACGGCGGTTTGGGCAGGCTGTAATTTAATTGTGCCATCAATTGGGACTGTTGGTAATTCCTGGATAAAGTCATTGCTTTATCTCGGTGGTTGGGAATTTTTAGCCTGTAATCAGTTAAATGTTGGTGATATTGTTTATGAAGATGGTACGCGTAATGAAAAAGATTTTTTTTGGCATATAATTCACGCCGTAGCTTTATGCAATAGCAAAAAATAATTATGGATTATAAATTGAGTGAAATTGAAAAAAGATTTTTAAGCGAAGCAAAACAAAAGTGCCGTAAATTAGCCATTGGTATTGTTGATCCCAGCCCCGAAGTAGTCAGCAGTTTAAAGCAAGCGGTTGATTATGCCGATTTAATTGTGGTTGGTTGTAAAATTGATGGCTTAAATTGTATTGAAACTAAAAATGAAACCGAGGCTAGCAAAATAATTGTTGACTTGCTAAAGTCTGAAAAAGTTGAAGGTGTAATTCGCGGCCAACTTAAAGACTCAGAGACCCATAAACTTTTTTTGCAAGCTTATAACCGGCCAGAAGATAAAGAAAAAATTCCGGTTTGTTTTTTAGCCAAGGATGGCCAGTGGTTTGTCACTACTAGCTGTTCAAACTATTCCAGCCTAACTTTAGAAACCAAGCGATCCGAAATTTGGCAGACAATCCAGTGGCTGGAAAGCAATTTAGGCATTAAGCCAACGATTGCCATTACTAGCACCCGGCGGCCCACTGGTCGGGTTGGGGAGTTTGGTTTATTGGAAGAAATTGCTGAGCGCTGCGAAACCGTGGCTAAGGAATTAAAGGAGAAAGGCTATGATGTCAAAGAATACTATATTGAATATGAAAAAGCCGTTTGGGAAGGCCGGACTTTAATTTGTCCTGCCATTGGTATGATTGGTAATACTTGGATGAAAGGATTAACCTATTTAGGCGGCTGGCGCTGGGTTGGTTTGGCCTATTTGAATCAAGGAGTTTATTGGAATAACACGCCCAAGAACAATAAGGATTGGCTTTGGCCAGTAATATTTTCCGTTGCTTGGATTAACCGAGGGAAACTTTAATTAAATATTAAATTTAATCATATGGGTAAATTTGCAGATTTTTTTGGTCATAATTCACCTGAAGAAGTAACTAGGGCTGGTTATAATCCAAGCGATGACGTTTCCAGTGAGGTTGAAAAACTCCATCAAAGTTTAGCCGAAATGGGAGTGCAAAAAGATGAACCAGTAATGGAAAGCGTTAATCCGCCGCCAGAAAATATGGAGTCATTGAAAAAAAGAGAGCAGATGCAAGTAGTGGCTAAAAATGTCATTGATTCTTTTGGTTTTGATCCTAATTCCGAAACCATGATGGTAATTACCGATACCGGTGTAATTGAAGCCCAGCCAGAATTAATTGCCGCTATTCAGGCCGATCTAGAAACCAGAACCAGCCAACCTAAAGCGAAGGGTAATTTTAGGATTCGAGTTTTGTCCGAAACCACAAGGTCAGCTCAAGATATGGGTGATTATGTTTTAGGCGAAATGGAAAGTTTGCGCGGTTCGCCAATTTTGATTATTACTTCAATGTCGCGCTCTCATTCAAAAGAAACCGGAGCGGCTATTCGTGGTTTAGCTGATCGCGAAATTTTAGATACGGCACTAAAAACTGCTAAAGGGCACGGTCACTTAATGGCTTTAGAAGACCAGTTGACTGATGAACAGTACGAAAAGTTAAGGCAGTTTGCCAGGAAGAATGCCTGCCGACTAATTTCAATTACCAAAGGAAAAAATCCTCATGATATTTTGACTAAAGGAGCGGTTGAAGCGCCAGTGGCTGAAATTTTAGAGCGAGATAATCGGATTAATGAATTAATGAAAGATGTAGAGAAAGTTCACATTACTTCCGCTCAGGGTACTGATTTGTGGCTATCATTGATTGAAGAAACTAAAGGTTATGAAAGTGAAGATTTTTCTAAACCCGGCTCTTTAGGCAACTATCCGATTGGTGAATGGGCTTGTTCACTGGACTGGAAAGGCAGTAACGGAATATTGGTAGTCGATGGGCCGATTGGCGGCGAGCATATGTTAGACCAGGTAAAAGCTAACGGTCCGCTTAAGCTGACTATCAGAGAGGGCGAAATTATTGAAATTAATGGTCAAAGCATTGACCAAGATTCCGGTAATCCCTTAGCCGAATCGGTCAAAGCTTATTTGAATGGCGGCAATAATGCTAAAAATGACGCTTACCGTTTAGCTGAGTTGGGAGTGGGTTCAAATCCTTTTGCCTGTGAAGGCAAGGATGACAAAGATATTGGTTCAAGCGAAGGGGAAAAAATATACGCTACCATTCATATTGCTTTTGGTAGCAACGGATCGCTGGGTGTGTCTAAAAAACATCCAAGCTATAATTCGGCCAAAGTTCATTGCGATATGATTTTAATGAATGATATTAGTGTTGAATGTCACCGAAAAGACGGCAGCCAGTTTTTTCTAATTAAAAACGGTAAACCCCAAGGCTACTAGGGATATTTTTTAAGATTTTATTAAGCACCCTCTTCCGAGAGGGAAAGGGTAAGGTGAGGCAATAAAATATGGGAATCCATCTTACTACTATTTTAAGAAGAAACCAAACTCCCTGGGAAGCAAAATTATGGAGTGTATTGAAAAATAGAAACATTGCTGATTTGAAATTCAGGCGACAATATAAAATTGATAAATACATTGTTGATTTTTGTTGTATTTAAGAATAAAATAGTTATTGAACTTGATGGCAGTCATCACAATGAAGAGGTAAATATAGTTAAAGACCAAGAAAGACAAAAATATTTGGAAAATAAAGGCTATAAAGTCGTTAGGTTTTGGAATAATGAAATTGACCAAAATTTAGAAGGGGTAATTGAGAAAATATTACTTTTTTTATAAATTAACGTGAGTTGCCTCACCCGTCCCGACGTAAAGTCGGGACGACCTCTCCGTTTTCGGAGAGGTGGCTGTAAATTTATGGCAAAATTTATTTTAAATTTTTTACAAATTAGCAAAGGTGACGTAAAAATTGCCGGTGGCAAGGGTGCTTCGCTGGGCGAAATGACGCAAAACAAAATTCCGGTCCCGCCGGGCTTTGTGGTTTTGGCTACTGCCTTTGAGCGGTTTTTGGCTGAAACTGATTTGAATGTTGAAGTCGAAACTCAGCTTAATAAAATAAATTATAAAAATATCAATGCCGTGGATAAAGCTTCAAATACAATTCGTGATTTAATCCACGATGCCAAAATGCCAAAAGATTTGCAGCAAGAAGTTTTAGCGGCCTTCAAAGCTTTGAATTCCAAATTTGTCGCTGTGCGTTCCTCGGCCACCGCCGAAGATTCCAGTCAAGCTAGTTGGGCCGGTGAGCTGGAAACTTATTTAAATACTACGGAAAAGAATTTGTTGGGAAAAGTTAAACAATGCTGGTCATCGCTTTTTACGCCGCGGGCAATTTTTTATCGTTTTGAAAAAGGGATGCGCAATTCCAAAGTTTCAGTCGCCGTGGTAATTCAAAAAATGGTTGAGTCCCAAGTTTCCGGCATTGCTTTTACGGTTCATCCGGTGACTAAAAACAAAAACCAAATGATCATTGAGGCGGGATTTGGCTTGGGCGAAGCAATCGTTTCGGGTCAAATTACGCCCGATAGCTATATTATTAACAAAAGCAATCTTGGTTTAGAGGACGTAAATATTGCCAAGCAAGAAAAAATGTTGGTGAGAAAAGGTGAGAGCGGTAATACCTGGAAATTAATTAGTAGCAACCAGTCAAGTAAGCAGAAATTAAGCGGCTGGCAAATTAATCAGTTGGCTAAAATTTGTTTGCAAATAGAAAAACATTATAAAAAACCTCAAGATATTGAATGGGCTTTAGCCAAAGGGAAATTTTATATTACTCAGTCAAGACCAATTACAACTTTGTAAATGAAAAAGCGAGTGGCATTAAAAATTTATGGTTTGGTCCAGGGGATTGGTTACCGTTATTCTAGTCAAAAAGAGGCTAAGATTAGGGGCTTTAGTGGCTACGTGAAGAACTTAAGTGATGGTAATATTGAGTTGGTGGCCGAGGGTGAACAGGCAGACTTGCAAAATTTTATAAACTGGTGCTATAATGGGGTTGGATCAGCAATGATCTCTAAGATTGAACAAAACTGGTCGCAAGCGACTAGCGAGTTTTCTGGTTTTGTAATAAGAGATTGAATTAAATTATGAAGAAAAATGTGAAAGTAATTTTAGTCAAAGATGTACCAAATTTAGGTAAAATTGGTGACGTTAAAGAGGTAGCCATGGGTTATGCTCGGAATTTTTTGATGCCTAACTGTTTGGTGATTGAAGCCACTAAACAATCTTTAGCCGAATGGGAAGCAAATAAAGAAAAAAGAGCCAAAGAAGCAGAAACCGATTTAAAGAACATGGAGCAATTGGTCCAAAAATTGGAAGGTCAGGTAATAGAAATTTCGGCCAAAGCCAGTGATGAAGGCACTTTGTATGCTGCCGTCTCGGCGGCTAAAATCGCTGCTGCGATGAAAGAAAAAGGTTTTAATGTTGATAAAAATCAAATTTCAGCCAGCCATATTAAAGAAGTTGGTGAACATGAAGTTTTAATCAGCTTAGATCATGGCTTGGAAGCCAGAATCACTTTGATTATTAATCCAGAGAAAAAGTGATGCCCGCATTAATTACAATTTATAATCATAAGATAATGACCCACCGCTAAGGTGGGTTTGTCGCTTTAAATAGGAATAATGAATTAGGAATTAGGAATTAGGGCAAAGTCATCCTGAATTTGTTTTAGGAGCCATAATTCATAATTCATAATTCGAAAATATGTCTAAATTTATCTTCGTAATGGGCGGAGTAATGTCCGGAGTGGGTAAGGGCGTAACTTCCGCTTCAATTGGAAAAATTTTGCAATCTCGGGGCTATAAAGTGACTGCCATTAAAATTGATCCTTATGTCAATGTTGACGCTGGTACGATGAATCCGACTGAGCACGGTGAAGTTTTTGTTACTGAAGACGGTGATGAAACTGACCAGGATGTTGGTAACTATGAAAGATTTTTGAATGTTGATATTTTGCGGGATAATTACATGACCACCGGCCGGGTTTACCAGTCAGTAATTTGTCGTGAAAGAAATTTGGAATATGGCGGTAAGTGCGTTGAAGTTGTGCCTCATATTCCCGAAGAAGTGATTAGGCGGATTAAGAAAGCCGCGAGTAAAGCTAAAGCGGATATTACCATTATTGAAGTTGGTGGCACAGTTGGTGAATACCAAAACATTTTATTTCTAGAAGCGGCTCGGTTGATGCATTTTGAACATCCTGACGATGTGGCTTTTGTTTTAGTCAGTTATTTGCCAGTCCCCAGCACTTTAGGGGAGATGAAAACTAAACCGACTCAATATGCGGTCCAGCAAGTTAATGCTGCCGGTATTCAACCGGATTTTATAATTTGCCGTTCAATTAAACAAATTGATGAGCCGCGTCGCAAGAAACTTTCCACTTTTTGCAATGTGGTCAAGGAAAATGTAATTTCCAATCCGGACGTTGGTTCAATTTATGAAATCCCTTTGATTTTAGAAAAAGAAAGATTGAGTGATAAAATTATCAAGAAATTAAAACTTAAAGCAAAAAGTAAAGATTTGCGTCAGTGGCAAAGAATGGTGGCCGCAATTAAGAAAGTCAAAAAGACTGTTAAAATTGGCATTGTCGGTAAATATTTTGCCACTGGAGATTTTATTTTGCCGGATGCTTATATTTCAGTGATTGAAGCTTTGAAGCATGCCGCTTGGATTAATCGGGTCAAAGTCGAAATTGATTGGATTAATTCCGATGCTTACGAAAAAGATGCTTCGTTAGTTAAAGAATTAAAAAACTATGATGGTATTGTTGTGCCTGGTGGTTTTGGCAAAAGGGGGATTGAAGGCAAGATTTTGGCGATTAAATATGCAAGAGAAAACAAATTGCCGTTTTTGGGTTTATGCTATGGCATGCAGCTAGCCACAATTGAGTTTGCCCGCCATGTCTGCCGAATGGAAGGTGCTAATACGACCGAAATTGATCCTAAGACTAAATATCCAGTAATTCATATTATGCCCGACCAGGCCGAAAAGTTAGCAAAAAAACAATATGGTAATACCATGCGGTTGGGCGCTTACCCCTGCGTTTTGACCAAGAATTCAATTAGTGCCAAAGCTTACGGCACAACTAGGATCAGCGAGCGCCATCGCCATCGCTATGAGTTCAATAATGATTACCGCGAGCGCTTGACTAAGAAAGGTTTTGTTTTAGCCGGGCTTTCACCGGATAAAAAACTGGTGGAAATTGTTGAGGTTAGTAATCATCCGTTTTTTGTCGGCACTCAATTTCATCCCGAGCTGAAGTCGCGACCATTGAATCCTCATCCGTTATTTAAAGCCTTGGTGACAGCGGCGGTGAAGAATAAGAAATAAGAAAACAGAGAACAGAAAACAGAGAACAGAAATAAGAGGTTTGGAGGCAGGTAGAAAAGAAAATAAGAAAATAATAAAAAAGATGACCCGGAAAGCTTTAGGCTTAACGGGTCGTTGGTTTTGTGCCTTTGCCAGTTTTTTACCGGCTGATGGCCATGACGAAAATTTCATTGTCGTTCTCGGCGGGCAACCTGCCGTACCGAATATGGGCGGACTGCCCTGAGGCAATAAGGTTGCTGACCAAGTGGCTAAATTTGCCAGCCACCGCGAGATGGGTGAACAGTTCGGCCTTGCTCGGCCAGGAAAATTCGTGCCAAGCCTGGATGATTGCTTCATTAGCGGCCACCGCCATTAGCAGCGGTTCTGAACAAGCCTTTGGCCTTGT
>Ga0265297_10001277_pt1 | contig 60745 bp, 52 predicted proteins | sample Munlanlwell13791_FD_192502 | JGI IMG/M metagenome (GOLD analysis project Ga0265297, IMG submission 192502) | Leachate microbial communities from a municipal landfill in Southern Ontario, Canada - Leachate well 137-91 | ecosystem: Engineered > Solid waste > Landfill > Unclassified | place... | reverse complement strand
GCGCAAAAGTTGCTGGAACATCGGCTGGAATTTCTTCTCTCTCACCTGCCTTCACAGAGCTTATAATAACCTGCGGATCAATATCGGCGTAGGGATCTTTACGTGTAGCAAGTTCCCAAAGAATCATACCCAAAGCATAAACATCGCTGGCTTCGGAAAACGCCGGGCGCAGTGAAAAAAGCTCCGGCGCCATCCAAGGAGTAGTACCAACTGATTTTTGTGTGGCCATAGTTGTATTGCGTGTCTCAGTTCGCACTTTAGCTAAACCAAAATCAGTAATTTTGGGTGAGTAATGAGCATCCAATAAAACATTTAAGCTTTTTAAGTCGCGGTGCAAAATAGGCGGCTTATGTTGATGCAAATGACAAATGCCCTTACCAATATTGATAGCAATATTCCAACGCAGTGGCCAAGACATATCTTCCTGACTGTGCAAAACGCTATAAAGCGAACCTTTGGACATATACTCCATCACTAAGCTATAGTGCCCGGGTTCTTCGCAGATACCAAAAATTTGTATGACATTGGGATGATGCAATTGCCACATAATAGCATATTCTTTGTCCATTTCGGTAGTGGCAGCTTGCGATAAACGCGGAGCTAAAAATTGTTTGATGGCAATTTCAGTATGTTGCCAAGTTCCGAGAAAGACTTCAGCATAAGTTCCCTTCCCCAGCAAGCGGCCATAAGTTAAATCAGCAAAAGGTATGATGCTGCGGTTTGCACCTTGAAGGCGCAATTTTTCTTGTTCAGCTTTTTGCCGAGCAGCTGTTTCTATTTCAGCTTTTTGTTGTGCTAATCGTAATTGGTCTGCAAGATGTGCCTTTTCGGCTTGTTCCCTTTGACTGCGTTCCTGAGCTTCTTTAGCTAAGCGTTCACGTTCTTCTTGCTGTAATCGCGTTTCTTGCATATCTTCTTTTGTTAACCGTTCTTCCTCTGCTTCGCAAGCTTGTTCTAGTTGACTTATCTCTTCATCACTTAGATCTTTTAGCTTTTCAACTTGAAAACTTCTAATTTCTTCTTGAGCTTTTTCTGACAAACGGTTAGGAGCAGGCGGAGTAGTAGACGCAGGATCTGGTGGATTGGCCGATGAAGAACCTCTTTGTGGGCTTAAGGCTACATTTTGAGATGTGCGTTTTTCTTGAGCTCTAACCGCCATAATCTCAGCATAGAGTTCTGGACACTCTCTACGTAAATTTGGTTCTACTTGCTCTAAACGTCCTTCGCGCTCCAACCTAGCTATATAATTGCGATCTCTTTCTTCCATCCATTTTTTATCTTCAGGTCCTGCATAGTAACGAACTTTACTTTGATTTGTATTAGGATCAACCCATGAGAATTGGCCATCGATAGGTAAGAGACGAGGTGGATTATCAGAATTAGTACCATTAGCGCGCTTATCCATAAAATCTGCAAGCGCTTCCCAGGGCGGAATCCAAACTTCGTTATCAGAATCACCAAAAGTAGCTTTTTTAAGGCTATGAGGATCACCACCGCCAGCAAGGAAGTTGCGATCTTTCTCGACCATCCAGAGATCATCGCCCGGACCTTCATTATAGCGCAGAGTTGCCCATTCCGATTGAGCCATATTCGGATTAAGAAGAATAAAGCTACCATCTGCCGGCATAGGTCTGAGAGGCTTATGTGAAGAATTTCCATTGCTTCTTGTTTCTTCATACTTCCTTAAGGCGCCAGAGATGGCGCGTGGGAGTGTCGGAAGATAGTGTAGCGGGATGAAGTGAGGAAGAGCGGGGCGCGGTGAACGGCTAACCCCAAAAGAAACTTTCTTCATTTTAATAACCTCAAGCGGCACGAGCGAGTAGAGAAGAGCTAATCGTCGAGCAGGGTCAAATTAAACGAACGGATCAAGGCGTCCGGATAGGCAGACACGTCCCCAGCCAGGCTAGAAACACTTCAAAGTTTTTCGCAGTTTCGATCCATACTAATAATAATTCAAAAGTTTTCAACCCTACAGCATGATGCCACCAAGGTAATTCCACTGGAAATGGAATTACGCGCCAACATGAAGCTGGCAATTAGAAGCAACAGTTACTGTGTTGAAAAAAGCATCTTAGTTTCATGAGAGGAGACTGTCAAGCGCACCCCAAAACATGTCTACATGTTTTCCTTTAAAATCAATGAGTTATGTTTTGAAGTTCAATTCTCGATCAAATCCACACCGCGCGGAACTTTAAATTGAAAAAGAGAACTTGGCAGGACGGTATTAATTGCAGCATTTTTAAACTGCAAGGTACTAGTTTGACCTAAATTATCTAATATTTTCATTCTAACAAGTTTGTCAGAATTAAAGTAGAGAAAAACTGCGCTATACATGGCATTTGGGGATTTAGGCGTAAGTTTAAAGACGGCTTCAGATGAGTTAGATACAGCTACCTTTTCCACTAAAAAAACTTCTTCCAATGCTTCACGCGAACCGCTTAAAAGCATAGCTGGACTTGAGTTTTCGGCATAATCTATCTTTTTTTTCGTCACTTGTTCCAGGTCAGCATCGTAAATCCAAAGATTTTTACCATCTGCTAAAATGAGCTGTTTATTCGGCTTTAGAATTTCCCAACGAAACTTTCCCGGACGCTTTAAGGCCATTTTTCCCAATGTTTTTGTAGCAGTAATATTTTTAGCGCCAGTTGTGGTTTGCACAAAATCGGCACGCATGGATTTATTGCTAGAAAGCATATTCTCTAGTTCACTTGCTGCATTTTCAGCTCTTGCCAAAAATGGAAACACTAAAAAACATGTCCACAAGATTACCTTATAAATCAAAGTGTTATTTTTTATCATAAGTTTCTCGAATATTTATTCGTGGTTATTTACCCTAATGGTCCTTGCCTGCACCTTGTTGCGTTTTATCTCTTTCATCACAAAGAGTCAATTTTCTTATCAAAACTCAAAAGATGATTCTTATGCAAAAATGTATTAAACTAACTCTTTAATTTTTAGGATGAATTCTATGTTTAATTTGGTCTCTTTGATTTTTATCGGCTGTTTATTTACCTATCTCCTTCTTGCTTTGATCAAACCGGAGATTTTCTAACCCACTTACAGTCTATCATTTCATAGTTTTGAAGGTATTCCCATGACTCCCAATGGCTTATTACAAATTATTATTTACATGCTGGCCCTCCTTACCGCTGCCGCACTACTTGGCCCTTATATGGCTCGCGTCTATGCCGGAAAATTTTCCGGATTAGACCCTATTTTACGACCTATAGAAAACTTTTTTTATCGCGTTTCTGGGATTGATCCAAATGAAGAAATGAGCTGGAAAAGCTATGCTTCAGCCGTGTTGATATTTAGCCTCGGCGGTTTCCTTTTAGCATATGCTTTAATGCGCCTACAAAGCGCTCTGCCATTAAATCCGCAAGGTTTACCCAATGTTTCTACAGATCTTGCCTTCAATACCGCCATAAGTTACATAACCAACACCAACTGGCAAGCTTATGCTGGTGAAATTTCTATGGGCTATGCAGTTCAAATGCTGGTTTTAACTGTACAAAATTTTGTCTCGGCTGCAACTGGCATGGCTGTCATGGTAGCTTTAATTCGCGGATTCGTGCGCCATGAAACTATGCTTCTTGGAAACTTCTGGGTGGATTTAGTTCGATCAACTTTGTATATTCTTTTGCCTTTGGCCGTAATTTTAGCCGGAGCTTTGGTTACTCAAGGCGTTGTACAAAATTTTCATGCTTATCAAGAGGTACCACTCTTGCAAAATTTAGCTCCAACGCACTTGAATTCTACAGAAACAGCCAATTTGACTCCACTTACAGACGATTTATTACAAGGAAAACAACTGCTTCCTATGGGACCTGCTGCTTCACAGATAGCCATAAAACAACTAGGAACTAACGGCGGAGGCTTCTTTGGAACAAATTCTGCGCATCCTTTCGAAAATCCAACGCCTTTATCTAACTTTCTGGAAATGCTTGCTCTCCTTTTAATACCTGCAGCTTTCTGTTTCACTTTTGGTAATATGGTGCAAGATAAACGGCAGGGTTGGGCCATCTTCACGGCTATGACTTGCATTTTTCTACTATTTCTATCCATAGCGGTACACAGCGAGCAAGATGGAAATCGCCTATTTAACACCTTACCTATCGATCAAAAACCGCATTTTAGTTTATTAGAAGCAAATCCCGGCGGCAATATGGAAGGCAAGGAAGTACGTTTTGGCATTGTAAACTCTGCCCTATGGACCGCCTCAACAACAGCAGCTTCGAATGGCGCAGTAAATTCTACGTTAGATTCTTACACCCCACTAGGCGGCCTGGTTCCAATAGTACTTATGCAACTTGGCGAAATTATCTATGGCGGCGCCGGATCCGGTCTCTACGGCATGTTAGTTTTTGTAATTCTAACAGTTTTTATTGCTGGTTTAATGGTGGGACGTACTCCTGAATACTTAGGCAAAAAGATTGAAGTATTTGAAATGAAAATGGCATCTCTAGCAATTTTAGTTCCCCATTTCTTAATCTTACTTTTCACTGCCTTTGCGGTTACTTCCCAAGCTGGTCTTGCTTCATTGGGTAATCAGGGAATGCACGGCTTTAGTGAAATACTATATACATTCACGTCAACCGCCAACAATAACGGTAGCTCTTTTGCTGGGCTAAATGCTAATACTCCTTTCTATAATATTTCAACTGGCATAGCGATGCTATGTTCGCGCTTTTTCATCATTGTTCCAATATTAGCAATTGCTGGCTCACTATCTCGTAAAAAAATCGTACCTAATAGCCAAGGAACTATGCCAACTCATACGCCGCTCTTTGTTGGCTTATTAATCAGCGTAATTTTAATTATCGGCGCGCTAACATTCTTCCCATCGTTAGCGCTTGGACCAATTGTCGAACATTTAGTTATGCTGGGGCACTAAAAACACGGTATTGCGAAGCACTCTGAAAATCATATACTAAGTTGGAATCTTAAATTCCGGGAGGATTAAAAAATAAAATGGATATCGTTAAAAACAAAACGAGATCTAAAATTATGAAACAAGAAAAGCTGCAAGAATTATTTGACCAATTTGAAAAAGCGCGTCATGACTATAATGGGATTGAATGCTGGAGTTCCAGGGAGTTGCAAGAAATTTTCAACTATACAAAATGGGATAATTTCCTAAAGGTAATCGGAAAAGCAAAGGAAGCATGCAAAAATAGTGGTGAAGCACTCTCCGATCATTTTGCCGATGTCGGCAAAATGATCGAACTAGGCAAAGGAGCTGAAAGAAAGTTAGAAGATATTGCTCTCACTAGATACGCTTGCTACCTAGTAGCTCAAAACGGAGATCCTATAAAACCTGAAGTTGCTTTTGCTCAAACTTATTTTGCCGTACAAACACGCAAACAGGAAATTATTGAAAAACGTTTATTGGATGTAGAAAGAGTCATAGCTCGTGAGAAACTTTCAAAAACAGAAAAAAAACTTTCTGGAATTATTTACGAAAGAGGCGTAGATGAAAAGGGTTTCGCAGTTATTCGCTCGCAAGGTGATGAAGCTTTATTTGGCGGCTTTACCACTGCAGATATGAAACAAAAATTATTAGTACCAACTAAAAGACCCTTAGCCGATTTTCTCTCGACTCTAGTAATTAAAGCTAAAGATTTCGCAACTGAACTGACTAGTCATAATGTAGTAGAAAAAGATCTAAAAGGACAAGAAAAAATAGCAGGAGAACACGTAACCAATAATTTAGAAGTTAGAAAGATGCTGCAAAAACGAGGCGTAAAACCAGAAAACTTGCCACCATCAGAAGACACAGTGAAAATAAAGCGCAAACTAGAAAGAGAAGAAAAAGCCATCTTAAGAGAGGTAAAAAAAACAGGACATAAGTCTCTGAAAAAGCAGTAATAACGAGGCCCACGATCATTTTGCCGATATCGGCAAAATGATCACTCAGATGAGTGGAGAAAAGTATAAAAATGCTTTATTGTAAAGTAAAAAATGTATACAAAATCAGTATTAATGCTTCTCGGAACCATTTTGTTGAAGCCAACAAAATGGTCTTATAAACAAATAAGAAATTATGATTTAAAATATAATACTTTGATTTATAAAGAAATACTATAGACATGTTTTTCAATAAACTTAATTAAAAGAATGGAAAGAACCATGCTAGCTAAAGCTAAAAAAATTTCACTCTTTGAACCAACAATTTTAAAACCTGCACTCTTGAGCGCGCTTTTAAAATTGGATCCACGTCACCAAATACATAATCCCATTATGTTTACGGTTTTTATTGGCTCACTTCTGGTTACTATATTATTTTTTCAGTCAATAACTGGACACGGCGAAGCTTCTCCAAGTTTTATCGCATCCATAATGTTTTGGCTTTGGTTTACTTTAATTTTTGCTAACTTTGCAGAAGCCATGGCCGAAGGTCGAGGCAAAGCTCAAGCAGCATCACTGCGTGCTGCCAAACGCAGTATTCAAGCTAAATTGCTTAATGAACCTGTACGGGATGCGAAAACCAAGTTAGTTCCATCGGAAAGTTTAGGTGCTGGTGATGTAGTATTGGTAGAAGCTGGTGACTTTATTCCAGGAGACGGGGAAGTAATAGAGGGAGTTGCTTCCGTCAATGAAAGCGCCATCACCGGAGAAAGCGCGCCAGTTATACGCGAAAGCGGTGGTGATCGCAGCTCTGTAACTGGCGGCACACGCGTCATTTCCGATTGGTTAATAATTCGCATAACGTCTAATCCTGGCGAAACTTTTATAGATCGCATGATTTCTTTAGTTGAGGGCGCGAAAAGACAAAAAACGCCCAATGAACTAGCTTTAAACATTTTACTTGCTACATTAACCATAATTTTTCTTCTAGTCAGTGTAACGCTCTTCCCTTTTTCCTTGTACGCAATCCTTTCTTCACATCAAGGAACTGTAATAACAATCACTGCCCTCGTCGCTTTATTCGTCTGTCTTGCCCCAACTACTATTGGCGGACTTCTTTCTGCCATTGGAATCGCTGGCATGGATCGTATGATTCAAGCTAATGTAATCGCAACGTCAGGAAGAGCTGTAGAAGCTGCTGGAGATGTTGATACTTTACTTTTAGATAAAACCGGAACGATAACTTTGGGAAATCGCCAAGCCACTGAATTTGTACCAGCTGATGGTGTTTCTGAAATCGCTCTTGCAGACGCAGCGCAACTAGCATCTTTATCTGATGAAACGCCAGAAGGACGTAGTATTGTCGTTTTAGCCAAAGAAAAATACGGGCTACGTGGCCGTAATATTCAAGATTTAAATGCCACTTTCATTCCATTCACAGCTCACACGCGCATGAGTGGCGTAGACTTAGCTGACAGACAAATTCGCAAAGGTGCAGTTGATGCCATTCAAGATTACATCAAGAAAATCGGCGGAGTTTTTCCAGAGGGCATAAATTCAAAAATAGACACGATTGCTAAGCAGGGCGGTACACCTTTGGTTGTAACGGAAAACAACAAGGTTCTGGGTATTATTCGTTTAAAAGACATTGTAAAAGGTGGCATTAAAGATCGTTTCGCAGAACTTCGAAAGATGGGTATTAAAACCATCATGGTTACGGGAGACAATACTTTAACTGCAGCCGCTATTGCCGCTGAGGCAGGCGTAGACGACTTTCTGGCTCAAGCTAAACCAGAAGATAAATTACATCTTATCCGTAAAATGCAAGCTGAGGGGCACTTGGTCGCCATGACGGGAGATGGCACAAACGACGCTCCAGCCCTCGCCCAAGCCGATGTTGCAGTAGCAATGAACACCGGCACTCAAGCTGCTAAAGAAGCTGGTAATATGGTCGACTTAGACTCCAATCCAACTAAGTTAATCGACATTGTTGAAATCGGTAAACAACTTTTAATGACACGTGGAGCACTTACCACATTTAGCATTTCCAATGATATAGCTAAATATTTTGCCATCATCCCAGCCGCATTCGCCACCACATACCCATCTTTAAAAGTCTTAAATATTATGCACCTTAGCACACCGGGGAATGCAATTTTGTCTGCTGTAATTTTTAATGCTTTAACCATCGTATTTCTGATTCCTTTAGCATTACGCGGCATTCAGTATCGCCATGTACCAGCTGCCACACTATTACTCAATAACGTTCTTATTTACGGCCTAGGTGGCTTAACAGTACCTTTTATCGGCATTAAATTAATCGATATTGTGCTTCATACATTCCAAAATATTTTTTAAAGCAATAAGGTTTAAATATGTTTAAAACTATCGCCAAACAATGCAAAGCAACTATCATTTTGCTTCTCCTTTTCACTCTATTCTTAGGTTTTATTTATACGGGAGCTATAACCGGCTTTGCTTCTATTTTATTTCCCAATAAATCCAACGGCAGTTTAATTAGACAAAATAATACTGTTATTGGTTCTAAGTTAATTGGACAAAGCTTCACATCTCTTAAATATTTTTGGGGGCGTCCATCTGTAAGCAGCACTTTGCCTTACGTTGCCGTAACTGCGAGGGGATCTAATCTCGGTCCAACAAATCCCCTGCTACGTAAAAATATAGAAGACCGCATAGCTATTTTCAAAAAATCTGATCTTCAAAATAACAACCTAATTCCCATTGAATTAGTCACAGCTTCAGCAAGCGGCATTGATCCACACATCAGTCCGGCAGCAGCTTTCTACCAAGTTAATCGTGTAGCAAAAGCACGTAATTTACATCCAGATATAGTTAATCAAATAGTCAAGGATCACATTAAAAAACGACAGTTTGGCATATTCGGTGAACCGCGAATTAATGTTTTAGAGCTAAACCTAGATTTAGATGCAAGACAAGCAGCCCCTCACAAACATTAAAGATTAGAAAATTCTCGCTTTTAAAATATTTAATTTCGTTTACACTTAGTGGTAGAAACTATCTGAAAGGACAAAAATATGACTGATAAACGTCCTGATCCTGAAACGCTATTAGCTCGTATTAAAGCGAAAGAAGGTAGGGAATCCACAGGAAAACTGAAAATCTTCTTCGGCGCCGCTCCTGGTGTTGGAAAAACTCACACTATGCTAGAAGACGCGCTAAATCGCGTTGACGAAGGCTTAGATGTAGTGGCTGGCATTGTCGAAACACATGGCAGAACTGAGATTGAATCCATGCTTTCTCAGTTAGAACAGCTTCCCAAACTCAAAATCAACTACCATGGTCGAATCATTCAAGAATTCGACATTGATAACGCCTTACAACGTAAACCCGCTATACTTCTTATTGATGAACTTGCTCACACTAACGCCCCTCATTCGCGTCATACCAAACGCTGGCAAGACGTAAAAGAAATTTTAGAACGTGGCATAGATATCTACACAACACTCAATGTACAACATCTAGAAAGCCTAAATGACATTGTCTCACAAATCACTGGTGTTGTAGTACGCGAGACAGTTCCCGACAGCATTCTCGAGCAAGCCGATGTTGTCGAATTGGTAGATTTACCACCTGATGATCTTCTAAAAAGATTACAAGAAGGTAGAGTTTATGCACCAGAACAAGCTGAGTTAGCCCAACAAAATTTCTTTAACAAAGGAAACTTGCTTGCTTTACGTGAATTAGCCCTGCGAGTTACAACTGAGCGCGTTAATGCTCAAATGCTTTCTTATCGCGAAGATCAATCGATTCAAAAAACTTGGCCAACAACAGAGCGGTTATTAGTTTGCATTGATCCAAATGCTGATTCAGCAAAATTAATTCGCGCTGCACGTCGCATGGCATCACGCTTACAAGCTGAATGGATGGCTGTTTACATAGAAACAGTCAAGCGTGCAAAATTACCAGAAACAGCACAACATCATTTAGAAAACAATTTTCGTTTAGCTGAGCGTTTAGGCGGAGAAACTTTCACATTAAGTGGACGCGATGTTGTTGAGGAACTCATTAGCTTTGCTAGAGACCGCAACGTCACAAAAATCGTTATTGGCAAAGCGATGCAACCACGTTTTAAAACTTTTCTATTCGGTAGTATTATTGATGAACTACTACGACGTAGTGGTGATATTGACATTTATGCCATCCAGGGTGGTGATGAGAAAAATCATCGCATGTTACCAATTGTAAATTTGCGTATTGAAAGCACGTGGCAAGCCTATCTTTTAAGTTTTGTTACGATTTTATTCTGCACCCTCTTCGGTGTTGCTTTCTTTTCTCATTTTGAATTAAGTAACCTAGCAATGCTGTATTTACTAGGCGTAGTTCTCGTTTCTATTCGCGGTCGACGTGGACCAGCTATTTTATCAGCCTTTTTAAGCGTATTGTCATTTGCGTTTTTCTTTGTTCCTCCACGTTATACATTAGCATCACATGATGTACAGTATTTATTAACCTGCGTGGTTTTACTCATCATTGGACTCGTAGTAAGCCATATAACCATACAAACACAAAGACATGCTGTGTTGTCTCGCTTACGCGAAAGACGGGCAACAGCTATGTATGCCCTAAGCAGGAAACTCGCTAGTAGTCGTGGTTTGGAGCAAATTCTAAAAACTGCCTTGCAACATATTGCAGACGTCTTTGACAGCCAAGCAGCGGCTCTATTACCAAACACCAATGACCAACTGCAAATCAGAGCCTCAACCGGTGAAGAATTTGTCATGGATGATAAAGAACAAAGCGTAGCGCGTTGGGTATTTGATATGGGGCAAGTAGCGGGGCTCGGCACTCAAACTTTACCAGTAGTACCTGCCGTCTATGTACCACTTTTAGGAAAACAATCCATAGTTGGAGTACTGCGCGTCCAACCTGCAACACACGATCGCTTTGCCATTCCAGAACAGTTACATCTTTTAGAAACTTTTGCGAATCAAACTGCCCTAGTAATTGAAGTAGATCATCTCTCAAGTGAGGCCAAGCAAAGAGAAGATGAAGCTAATAAAGAAAAAATATCATAAAGAGTTGCATTTTAAAGAAAAATGCGGTAAATAGTCGCTGTGGTGATACGCATACTGGCAACAGCGCGATGTCATTACTTATCGTATTGTAACGTTACGATACTATGAGTCTTGTATTGCTTCAGTGCGATACGAGGTTTTTGTATTTTAAATTCGAGAAAGAAAGGATCAAATTATGAAATTAGTAAAAGTAATCATGCTTGCTGCAGCTCTTGCCTTTGTTGGTGGTTGCGTCGTTCAAAAACCAGCTCCAACCCCAGCTCCAGTTGTGGTCAAAGCTAAACACCATGCAAGTAAACATTGCAAAGGCAAAAAATGCCTAGATAAATTCGGCTCTGCTTCTCAAAGCTCTGCAAAATAATTTATCTCAAGTTTTTTGCAAAAAAAGCCGAGTTTTTCTCGGCTTTTTTGTTCCTGAAATCTAGTATTTTAGCAGAATGCTTCAGAACCTATTTTAAAAATATAACCAATTGATTTTAAAGGAAAACATATAGACATGTTTTTGTGAAAATTATGAAGAATTCAGTAAAAAAAACATTTGATTTTTGGCAAGATATCCCTTCTAATCTTTGGTATAAGCCAAATTTACTCTGCTACTTATTGCTCCCTCTAAGCTGGATTTATTTCGTAATAACTTATATTCATCGTGCATTGTATCGATTCAATATTCTTCAGACATTTAACTCCCCAGTTCCAATTATAGTCGTTGGAAACATCACTGTTGGAGGCACAGGCAAAACCCCTTTGGTTATTGCTCTTGCTAAATTATTAGCTAGCGAAAAATTTCACCCTGCAGTTATAACGCGCGGATACAAAGCCAAACACAAAACAAATCTAATTGAAGTTAGCAAAAAAAATACTGTCGAAGATATTGGCGACGAAGCTTCGCTACTAGCAACACATTTAACCTGCCCAATAATAGTAAGCAAAAATCGCACGCTTGCTGTAAAAAAACTTCTTAAAAAACATAAATGCGATGTAATTATAAGCGATGATGGTCTGCAACATTATGCTTTGGGTCGTCATATCGAAATCGCAGTTATAGATGGGGAAAGACGCCTAGGTAATGGCTTTCTCTTACCAGCTGGTCCTCTTCGCGAAAGCGCTTCGCGCTTAAAAACAGTAGACTTTTTAGTAGCAAATGGCGAAGCTAAAAAGGGCGAATTTTCTATGCGCTTAGAACCGCAAAATTTGCCTAACTTACAAAAACAAACAGTTCACGCTATAGCCGGCATTGGCAATCCTAACCGCTTTTTTGCAACGTTACGCAATATGGGTTTTATCGTCATACCTCATCCATTTCCAGACCATCATTGGTTTAGCGCAAAAGATTTAGATTTTAAAGATGAAAAACCAATCTTAATGACAGAAAAAGACGCGGTAAAGTGTCAAAATCTACCCAAAAACATTGCTAAAAAATGTTTTACTGTACCAGTGGAAGCCAAATTGGAAGATAGATTTATTGAGCTTTTGCTAACAAAACTTCATAAACATTAATGAGCATAAACTATGGACACTACAAAACTCAACTTAAATAAAAAAACTGGGGAACTATCAGCCGAAGATTTACTCGGCTCTCCGATCTTGCTTGAATGGGAAACTATCGATCAACAATCTCCAAGACTTAACGAGAAAATTGGAGCTCTTAGTGATATTTTGGCTCAAATTTACACACAACAAGAACTGCTATTTGCAAAGAAGCATCCGGACACGGCGGCTAATGAATATTTTTTAAAGCCCCTCGCCCATTTTTTTCAAAACGATAATAAAAATATAGATTGGAATATCGTTGAACAAGAGATAAAAAATATTTTCACAAAACTCTTTACTGAAACTGATTTTACCAAAACATCGACCACTAATGATTTACATATTTTCGTAGTTGTGAAAGACAAAAAAACCAACACGGCACTGGGCTTGATTCAGTTTTTAATCTCTCCAGAATATAAAGAAGGCGATATTAAGGCAGCATTTTATGGAGTTCTACCAACCGCTTATGGCCGTGGTTTAGAAAAAATATTGATGAGTTCTATTTTTAAACTAGTTCCCTCAACAAAAAGAATTTTTCTCCATACCCGTTTAACCAATGAAGACGCTATAAAAATGTATTACGAATGGGGCTTTACTCAATTTGACAACAAAATGCCAAATTGGCCAGATTTCGAGTATCTAGCAGAAAAATCTGAAACTTTGCAAAGGTAGATCTACTTCACCCGCCCATTATCAGTTGCCATAAAATGCATAGCTGCGGCAGTAATAAAAGCTGATCTATTGCCAGCATATTGCTGTTTAGAATATTTATCGATTTTTCTTAAAAACCGTTCCGGCAGCGTAATGTCTATTCTCCTAGACTTTCCAGAAATTTTTGTGATATCTACATCGACAAGCGCCAATATCGCATCTTTAAAATCACGATTGGCCAAATGTTTCTTTAAATCCTGCTGATTTGGTATTGGCTCGTCATCCAAAAGTAATCCTTCCAAATGACACTCTATAGCTTCTTCAGCATTTTTGATGGCTTCTTCAATAGTACTTCCAGCAGAAAAACAACCTGGCAAATCCGGTACAGTAACACCATAATCGCTCTTAGGATCTTTATGTATAAAAATTGGATAACGCATCAAGTTTTACCTCCATACTCCAACCCTGCTTGCCGAAAAATACTTTTCACAGTTCCTGCAGGAAGGTCTTTTTTGGGACGCGGTACAGTTACTTTCCCCTGCTTGACAGGATGTTTAAACTGACAGTGGCTACCTTTTTGCACATGCTCATACCAGCCATCATTTTTCAATATTTTAATTATGTCTTTGCTACTTAGATTCATACTATACACACTATACACATTATTGTCACGTCAATTAGTTATAGATTAAATAGCAAATTGTACGCTTAAAAAAACTTGCGAAATACCGTGTTTTTCCTGTTTAAATAATAAATTTTTCAACTACATCTAAATCCATGATATAATTAGATTTTATAAACTTCAGAAGGAGTCTTAACATGGCAGATACACCAGATAAAATAGGCGATTTAATGAGCAAATTTAATTTGCAAGAAATCATTGGGAATGTAAAAACATTCCTAGGCTCGGAAGTCCAAATTCCTGCTGAAATGAAAGATAATCCCTCTGGATTTCATCTTTCAGAAATCACAGAATCCCTCAAAAAATTGCAAGAATTAAAAGCAGCTGAAACGAAAGAACTAGACAAAATCGGCGCTGCTCTTGGGTCACTATGCAATATTTTAGTTACCCCAAAACCAGACGCTAAAAAAAGCGAAGCTTCAGAAGAAAAGACGGAAAAACCAAAAAAGAAATCCTCAGATAAGGAATAATTCAATTATTTTTCTTACTCCGTTTCCCGCGGCCTTAAAAGTGGGAATAAAATTACGTCACGAATAGACGCTGAATCTGTGAATAGCATTGCTAAGCGATCAATGCCAATTCCCTCACCTGCTGTTGGCGGCATACCGTGCTCTAAAGCAGTTATATACTCTGCATCGTAGTGCATAGCTTCTTCATCCCCACCAGCCAAATCTTCAGCCTGTTTGTGAAAACGCTCAGCTTGATCTTCCGGATCGTTCAACTCCGAAAATCCATTCGCAATCTCTTGCCCACCAACATAAAATTCAAAACGATCAACATAGAATGGATTTTGATCATTTTTGCGCGCCAACGGCGAAATTTCTAGCGGATGGGATGTAATAAACGTTGGCTGAAGCAGCTTTTTCTCTACCAATTTTTCAAAAATTTCTGTTTGAATTTTACCTAGACCATAGTTAGCCTCTACTGGAATATTATGCTTCGCCGCTATTTCTTTGGCTTTGGCTAAATTATCTAAATCAGCAAGCTTAATTTCCGGATGAAACTTCACTATTGCTTCGCGCATAGTTAGACGAGGTATAGGATTGCTTAAGTCAAATTCCGTACCTTGATAAGTCATTTTCGTTGCACCAAAAATCTCCAAAGCCAAAGTTCTAAGCAACTCTTCCGTTAGATCCATTAAGTCACGAAAGTCAGCGTAGGCTTGATAAAATTCCAGTGTGGTAAATTCCGGATTATGTCTTGTTGAAATACCTTCGTTGCGAAAGCAGCGGTTAATCTCAAATACTCTTTCTACGCCACCAACCACAAGCTCTTTAAGCGCCAATTCCGGGGCAATACGCAAATATAACTTCATATCCAATGCATTGTGATGGGTAACAAAAGGCTTCGCTAAAGCGCCTCCTGGGATGGCCTGCATCATCGGTGTTTCTACTTCAATGTAACCTCTTTCTACTAAAAACTTGCGGATTCCGGAAGTTAAAGCTGAACGAATTTGGAAAGTACGCCTTGTTTCTGAATTAACCAAAAGATCAAGATAGCGCTGTCTGTAACGCATTTCATGATCGGTTAAGCCATGAAATTTTTCTGGCATTGGGCGCAACGCCTTAGTCAATAAGCGAATATTACTGACTTTAATAGACAATTCACCTGTTTTGGTTTTAAAAACTACGCCTTCCGCACCAATAATGTCACCTAAATCCCAATCTTTAAAATTCTCGTACATTTCTGCTGGTAAATCATCCTGACGCAAATAAAGCTGGATACGCCCTGACATGTCTTGAATATGCACAAAACTAGCTTTACCCATAAGGCGACGCGTCATGATGCGACCGGCAATTTTGACAGTACTGTGTTCTTGAACCAACTCTTCTGCAGTTTTTTCATTATAGCTTTTGTGTAAATCTAACGCCCAAATAGTTCGACGAAAATCATTAGGAAAAGCAATACCATTCTCACGAGCTTTGGTAAGTTTAGCTCGTCGTTGCGCAATTTGATCGTTGCTATCTAATTCTTCTGTCGAAATTTGCGTATTTTGTTCGTTCATTTTTGCTCTCTTTTTAAAATCATGTTAAATTCAGGAGGTAATTTTGGGGACCCCTCGCCCTGCCCAATTACATTGTAAGAACAAAACAGCATCCGCGCAATACCGTATTTTTCACGGTATTCCAAAAGAGTTTTTTGGGGGTTAAAATGGGTGGGTGGGCGGGGTAATTAAAACCAAAACCCAACTTCAAAATGTAACTTGTTGATTTATAAGGAAAACGTATAGACATGTTTTTTAATAATGATGAATTTAGGAATATGTTCATACCTGCGATTGTATAAATCGTGCAAATTTATAATTCATAATTCATCGTTCATAATTAATCACCAACACATTTTATGACAATAAAAACAACTTCCATATCTTCTCTCATCGGCAATACACCACTTATTGAACTTAAAAATCTGAGTATTGGCTCATGCCAACTATTTGTAAAAATGGAATGCATGAACCTAAGCGGTTCTCTAAAAGATCGTATGGCTGGCCACATGATCGACATAGCCGAAAAAGAAGGGAGAATCAAACCAGGCGATACCATCATAGAAGCCTCTTCCGGCAATACCACTCTAGCTTTAGCTCATGCAGCTATCCTACGCGGTTACAAAATGCATTTTGTCGTACACGATAAAATCAGCAAAGAAAAACTTGGCTGTCTGCACATGCTTGGAGCAAAAACCACCATAACTCAGCACATTTATGATTATACGCACCCAGAATATTACCGTACTTTAGCTGCTAGCATTGCCAAAGAAACTCCAAATTCTTGCTTCCTAGATCAATTCAATAATCCTGCCAACCCAGAAGCTTACGAGCAAACTTTAGCTCCTGAACTTTGGCAAGGCATGTCCGGAAAAATAGATGCCGTTATTGGTGCGGTTGGAACAGGCGGACACATGACAGGCATTGGCCGCTTTATGCGAAGACTTTCTCCTTCCACTAAAATAATCTTAGCCGACCCAGCTGGATCGATTTTAGAGCATTATTTTAAAACACATGAACTTATAAGATCTACCGAATGGTTAGTTGAAGGCATTGGCGCTGATATTATCCCCAATACTTGCGACATGAGCGTCGTTGATGAAGTTCTTACTATACCCGACAAAGAAGCTTTCACTGCCCTTTTCACTTTACTAAAACGAGAATCTATTCTGGCTGGAACTTCTTCAGGAACTGTACTCGCCGCTGCGCTTCGTTATTGTCAAAAACAAATCGAACCAAAGCGCGTCGTAACTTTTATTTACGACGGTGGATCCAAATACTTATCTAAAATATGCAATAAAGAGTGGCTTAAAGACCACGATCTCTTGGATTTAATTTAATTATGAAAAAAAAACCACCCTGCTCTTGTCAATATCAAAAAGTTATTAAGCCTAGCAAAATTAGCAAGAAAAAATTATCTCCTGCTAAAATTATCTGCTCTCATCTGGCTGCTTTAATTTTGTGGTGGCTTATTTACACACATCTTCAGCAATTTTCTACTTTTCTAACTTATACTTTATTACCAATCCAAGCCAATTCCCGTCTAGGCTCAGCTTTGGAGTTTTTCTTCTACGATACGCCGAAAGTCTTTATGCTGCTTGCCTTGGTGGTATATGCTGTTGGCTTACTTCGATCCTTCATTACTCCTGAAAAAACGCGCCAAATCTTAGCTGGTAAAAGTGAATTTATTGGCAACATCTTGGCGGCTTGCCTTGGTATTATTACACCATTTTGCTCCTGCTCTGCTGTTCCCCTGTTTATCGGCTTTCTAACCGCAGGCATTCCCATTGGCGTAACTTTTTCCTTTTTAATTTCCGCACCTATGGTAAACGAAATAGCCTTAGTGCTTCTTTACGGACTTTTAGGTTGGAAAATTGCTGCTCTCTATTTAGCTACCGGATTAAGTGTCGCTATAGCTGCCGGATTTGTAATAGGCAAAACTCATCCTGAAAAATATCTGGAGAACTGGGTAAAGAAAGTACGTAATACCGCTAGCAACGATAATACCCAAAAAATAACTTGGCGAGAACGCACTGTATTTGCCAAACTAGCGGTCCAAGATATTTTCACTAAAATTTGGTTCTATGTTTTATTAGGAATTGCCCTTGGCGCCGTTATCCATGGCTATGTGCCAGAAAGCTTTTTTTCTCTAATTATGGGAGCGCATTCCTGGTGGTCAGTGCCACTGGCAGTTTTACTGGGTATACCCCTATACTCTAACGCCGCCGGTATAGTACCCGTAGTTGAAGCTCTGATTGGCAAAGGCGCTGCCATTGGTACAGTCTTAGCCTTCATGATGTCAGTAATCGCCTTATCTTTGCCCGAAATGCTGATTTTGCGTAAGGTTTTAAAAGTTCAGCTTATTTACCTGTTCTTAGGCGTTGTAACGCTTGGCATTATTATCGTTGGCTATTTGTTTAATTGGATTATTTAATATTTACGCGGTATTGCTCGAATAATTTTTTCGAGCTAAACTGCCTCGATTGAATAGCAAATCATGCGAACTTCTTATTTAAAAACACAACTCATTGATTTGTAAAGAATTCACATAGACATGTTTTTTAATGGTGTTTCATTATGTTTAAACTTAACAAAAAAATCGTTCTGTTCTTGGCTGTATTTTTAGCAACCGTTGGCAGTTGTCAAGTCAATGCTGCAAATGCCCTGGTGCCTCAAGCCTCGACTGTGGCGCCACAGCCCACCGCGCAAATTCAACCAATGAATGCAATACGACCCAGCATAAGCGCTGTCCCAACGCTCATTCCAGCAGCTCCTAATTTAAATGTAAAAGCTTACATTTTGGTCGATGCAAAAAGTAACACTGTTGTTGCAGCCAAAAATCCAGATGATCGCCTGCCTCCAGCTAGCATGACCAAAATTATGTCGCTTTATCTAGTAGCTGATTCTTTAAAAAATGGAAAAATTAAATTTACCGATGCCGTACCAATTAGCGAAAAAGCTTGGCGCACAGGTGGCTCTCGCATGTTTGCCAAAGTCGGCTCTGCTATACCAGTACAACAAATGATTGATGGAATTATCATAGCCTCTGGCAACGATGCAACAGTAGCTATGGCAGAATTCTTAGCCGGAACAGAAGACTCGTTTGCTGATCTAATGAACCAAACGGCTGCCATTTTAGGTATGAATAATTCCCATTTCATCGATAGCAATGGCCTACCAGCTGTCGGACACTATAGCTCTGCTCGCGATATGGCTACACTAGCTCGCGCTTGGATTTATAATTTCCCTGAATACTACCCTTGGTTTAAATCTAAATGGATCGTTTACAATGGCATTAAACAGCCTAATCGCAACCGCTTGCTCTGGCGCGACCCATCTGCAGACGGCATGAAAACTGGACATACCCAAGAAGCTGGCTATTGTTTAACTGCTTCCGCAGAACGTAACGGCACACGTTTCATTGCTGTTATCATGGGAGCTCCTAGTGACAGCATGCGCGCTGCCTATTCAGAAGCTTTGCTCAACTATGGTTTTAGGTTCTTCGAATCACATAAACTCTACAATGCCAATACAGCTTTGCTTAATCCAAAGGTACACGCTGGAAAAGAAAGAACCGTCCCAATTGGCCTTACAGAAGATTTGTTTGTGACTACTCCTCGCGGTCAATATAAAAATATTAAAATTAATGTAAGCTTAGTTAAACCCATCCGTGCTCCAATTAGAAAAGGTGTTGCTTTAGGCTCTATAAAAATAACTTTGGATGAAAAAGAAGTTATAACTAGACCTTTAGTTGCATTGAAAGATAATGCAAAAGGAGGTTTCTTCTCACAGCTTTTGGATTATTTAAGAAGCAAAATTTAAAAACTTCTTATGAGCAAAAAACAAATCGTCTATTTAAACGGCAAATTTTTGCAGATAAAAAATGCGAAGGTTTCTGTATTAGATAGAGGCTTTCTTTTTGGCGATGGTGTTTATGAAGTCATCCCCATCTACAACGGCTCTGCTGTTGGCCTTACAGAACATTTAGAAAGATTACAACATAGTTTAGATGCAATAAAAATTCCCCTAAAAATTAATGTAAAAAATTTTGAAAATCTCTTCAAAACTTTACTTGAGAAGAACTCTGCAATGACTGGAGCTTATTCTATTTATTTGCAGATAACTCGTGGAGCCGCAAGTGAACGAGGCCACGCTTTTCCAAAAGAAATAACTCCAACTGTTTTCGCCATAACAAAAGCAATTCCACAGCTTTCTTATGAAAATTTGCGACGCGGCAAAAGCGCTATTACGCACGAAGACATTCGCTGGAAATATTGCCACATAAAATCAATTTCGCTCTTACCCACTTTACTACTTTTCGACAAAGCCGTTGAAGCTCACGCGGATGAAACTATTTTAATCCGTAACGGCTACGCGTTAGAAGGAACATCTAGCAATATTTTTATTGTAGAAAAAGGCGTAATTTTCACTCCCCCACTTTCAGAAGAAAATTTAAGTGGCGTAACGCGTAATTTGATTTTAAAACTTGCCCGTGAAAATAATTTTGTTCTACACGAAGAAGAAATTTCGAAAGATCGTCTCTTTAGCGCTGATGAAATTTGGATTTCCAGCTCCTCGCGCGGCATTTTTCCTATTGTAAAACTAGATGAGAAAATTATTAGCAAGAGCAAACCTGGAGAAGTTTGGGAAAAGATGATTAGGCTCTACATAGATCAGACGAGATAAAGCGCATCTCTACAGATATTTTATCTGTTTACTTGCGATACAAAGAAAAATATAATGATTTTTGGATCCTATTAATCTTCTGAGTAATTTACATGGACAAAAAAATATTTCTGAAATTTTTATTTGCTACATTAATGAGTTTAATGCTCACTTTCATTGGCACCAACGTTTATGCAGCTGAAGCCAAAATAAAAAACCCAATAGAAAACCCAGTTGCAACTCCCCTTCAGCCAAATGACGAGAATGACTTTTACGGTGACGATGCTACTAACACTAACTTTCCAGAAATAACCAACGCCTACGCCACTATTGATCCATTTGAAAATCTCAATCGCAAAACTTTTGCGTTTAATCGTTTCCTAGATAAAATTATTATTCGCCCCCTTGCTGTAACCTATGACACAGTAGTTCCTAACGTCGCTCAAAAAGGCGTCAATAACTTCTTCAACAACACCGATGAAATTCCAACTATCGCCAATGATTTCCTACAAGCGCGTGGCAAACAGGCTCTTAGTGATTTCACTCGCTTGATCATTAATACTACTTTTGGCATCGGCGGACTAGTAGACATAGCCACCTTGATGGGGGTTAAAAAACACTACACCGACTTAGGCCTTACTTTCGCACAGTGGGGATCCAGAAATACACCCTACTTCGTTATTCCATTCCTAGGACCCAGCACTTTAAATGACGCGCCATCTTTACCTGTGTATTACCAATTTTTGACGATGTGGCCTATGATAAAATCAGACGGCACGCGATATGCTTTCGTTGCTATGCGCTGGATCGATATGCGCGATAGCTTGCTACCAAGCGATAAAGTCATCAATCAATCCTTTGATCCTTACTCTTTTATGAGAAATGCTTACTTGCAGCATAGAGCTTATTTGATGCAAAAAGCGGAGTCGGGGCAGGATTAAAAATTCACTTGGGAGATGATGGCTGCAGGCTTTGGCTATAATGCTCTTCTAGCTCCGCGACAATATTTCTTTTTCGTAAACAAAGATCTAAAAACCAAGATGTGGTTGTATCAGTCTCAAATCGATCAAACTGAGGCTTCCATTTATTCTCAGCACTGTATGTATAAAAACATTCGATATGACAACATTGAAATAAAGTCTTATAATCTGGTTCTTTTGAAATTGGATTAATGCACCAAAACTTCCATTTACCACTCAAAGAAGTATGTAATGTAACATCGCCACCCAAAATACCAAATTCAGCACTCGTGTTTAAACCACCACACAAATTCCAACCTGTCCCAGCATCTGCTAGATCAGCAAAAACAATCGAAGCAGGCAATTTTAGTAAAGGCTGGTGCCATCCATCCACAATTCTCTTTGCGCATTGAATATTTTCTAAATCTAATTTCCGATGGAAAAACTCTGCGTAATCCATCGTTACTTTAGACAACGGAGTAGCACCAACCATAATCACATTAGAATCGCTGTACATACTACCGGTACTTCGTTCCGCCTCATATATCCAATCTCTAGTGCGTAACGCATTAATTATCTGATTCTTACTATCCTGCATATCTCTAGAAAGCAAAGAAAGCACACTGTTCGATGAAGTAGAACTGCTGCAACAACCACGACTATTGATGCTTCCATTGGTGGTTATAGGAATATGCCCAAACATATTAGCCCCCTCTTAAATAACTCTTTCTCAAATCCTCAGGAAAACGCTCTATAGCATAACGAAGCATTGTGCGCGGCATTACTTTTCTATTTTTACGTAAAAATTTTTCCAAACATTCTTGGTCGCGCTTACCAACCTCCCTAAGCATCCAACCACATGCCTTGTGAATTAGGTCAGCTTTATCTTGCAACAAAAATTCTGAAATCTCTAAAGTATGCAAAAAAGAACTTTGACGTATAAAGTAAAAAGTCGCCACAATTGCTATGCGTCTTGACCACAAATCATTACTTTCGGCAAAAGATAGCAAAACTTCCCTGCCCTCGTCTTTTAAAAATAACTCAGCACCAACTATATGCGGTGCACTTAAATCAACTAGATCCCAGTTATTAATGCGTTGAAAATTATCAATATAAAATTTATAAATATCGCCACAAAACTCTCTCTCTTGCAGCTTAAAAGCCTTCTGATATTGTAAAACGAGAATAAGAAGCGCGAGCAAACGCATCTCGTGCCAAGACGATTCTAAGAGTTTAGAAAGTGAAGAAAAATCTAGTGTAGAATGTTTTTTGGCGATGGAGCGCAAAACCGGCACTGTAATGCCAAGGAACTTATCACCTTCTCCATATTCGCCTGGAGCAGTTTTAAAAAAACGCTGCAGCACTGCAGCTTTTGCACTACTCGCCACTTTTTGCAGTTCTTTTTCTATAGCACTCTCAACTACTACACCCATAGCGACTATTATCGCTTGGGGAAGCTATTTTAGTCTAGAAGAATTGAACAATTGATAGTCTAGTTCCGCGTGATACTTCATTCCTTTAGAACAAATGCCATCTTTAAGAATGGCATTTGCATTAGCGCGGTACCGCATTTTTATTGAGAATAGTTTACACTTGAAGATGTAATCAAAGGGCTTGTTTCCGAACTTAGATTAGAAGTTGTATTAGCCTTAGAACTATTAAAAAATCCGCAAACCTGACTGACAGTTCTTTCAACCGTCATAGGAGTAGCTGCGATACATGCTGCGGCTCCAACAGCTGAATTTCCGGTCAATAAGCCAATTGGACCTGCTCCTTCCATGGCAGTTTTTACTAAATCTTGTACTTTTTCTTTATTAGATCCTAGCGCCCTCTTTGCAAAAGCACATGTATAAGCTACAGCAAAAAGACCCGGAACAAGATGTGAGTCAACTTTTAATCCAGTAAATGTTTCTAGAGCTAATATTTCTGCACCAACCGTTGCACTCAATTTACTCACACATCCCAAAACTGACGCAAAAAACTTTTTACTAAGAAATCCATCACTTTTACGTGCCTTTAAGGCTGCCCAACCTTCAAGAGCCACTCCTGCACTCTCGCCAAATGCCAGAACTTGAGCTTCAAAGCCAGTTACCACCGTTAATTCCCGAGACGATACACCCGTAAGAGCTGCTGTCAGTTTATTAGCCCCGATAGTTGGAAAAATAGCGTTTAAACTAGTGTTTGTAGTTAATGCTGCAGCTTCTTGTATAAATCTCTCGCATTTAGAAGGCGTTTGTTGTGACATAACTTAGTATCCCCTTATTGAATTTATAAAAATATATAGTAATTCGAACGCAAGCATTATATGGTGAATTCACTAAATATAAATTAAAAAATTCTTAAGGAAGATTAGATTTAAATTAAGAATTTTTGGCTATACTATCCAAATCGCGCAAAATCTTAAGTAAATCTGCCATTTCATGAAGTGGCCAGGAGTTGGGGCCGTCGCTTAAGGCTTTATCAGGATTAGGGTGAGTTTCCATAAAAATCCCGGCAATACCAACAGCTACAGCTGCACGAGCTAGAACTGGAATAAATTCGCGTTGACCGCCTGTCGCATTCCCAAGTCCGCCAGGAAGCTGCACAGCGTGCGTTACATCACAAATCACGGGACAATTTGTCTCGCGCATAATCGCCAAGGATCTCATGTCCACAACTAAGTTATTGTAGCCGAAAGAAAAACCTCTTTCGCAAACCATAATTTGATCGTTCCCTACCGCTCGCGCTTTGGCGACAACATTTTTCATTTCCCAAGGCGATAAAAATTGACCTTTTTTGATATTTACAGGCTTATTTTGCTTGGCTACGCGCTGAATAAAATTGGTTTGGCGACACAAAAAAGCTGGTGTTTGCAAGGCGTCCACTACGGAAGAAACTTCTTCCAAAGGCGTATCTTCGTGTACATCAACCAAAATAGGAACGCCAATTTTACTCTTTACTTTTTCCAAAATTTTTAAGCTCTTTTCAAGGCCTAAACCTCTAAAACTTTCATGCGAAGAACGATTGGCTTTGTCAAAAGAACTTTTATAAATAAAATTCATGCCCAAATGGGTGGTGATTTCTTTAAGTCTCCCTGCTGTGTCCATGGCAAGTTGCTCTGATTCAAGCACACAAGGACCTGCTATCAGAAATAGCGGTTCATTAATACCAACTTTAAAATTGCTAAGTTGCATAAAACCTCTTTATTTTTTCAAACCCAGAGTTTCAAAATCGCATTTTCGCTAGAATGTGATTTTAGCCATCGTACACCAAATACAGAGTTTAAAGCATTTGGAAAGCTCATCCACGGCTCCACACAAACAAACGGCTGATCACTTGGACTATAAACTTGCACATAAGAAAACATATTTTTATCCGTTTTACCTAACACTTCCATGTTGAGCTTTAAAGCATCAGGATAACTTAACGTAATAACTTTATGATCCCCTAAAACCACCAATTGCTCGTGTACACGTGGATCTGTAACTGCAATCGGCAATGGAAAAAGTGGATCTGCACCAACAATATCTGTCAAACGCTCGTTATAACGTAAATGACGCACGGGGCGATAATTTAAAAGAATTCTTTCCTTACCTTGACCTACCGAAGGCGTTAAAAAATAAGGGTGAAAGCCAGCATAATACGGCATGGCGTTAGAACCAGTGTTGGTGTAGGTTTGTTCACAAACAAGTGAATTTCGCGAAATCTTGTAAGTAAGTTCAATATCAAAATTAAAAGGATAGACCTCGCGCGTGGCAGGACTGTCGGTAAAACCCAGAGTAATCTGATCCTTGTTTTTCATGTCCCGAACTTGCCAAGGCATCCTTGAGGAAAAACCATGGATTGGCAGGTTATAAATACGCCCATCATAAAGATAATCGCCTTCCTTGCCTTGTCTCTCAATACGGGCACAAATAGGAAATATAAACGGCCAGCCGCCCGGCAAATCTAGATTTTTCGGATCCCAAAAATATTCATGCTGAAATAAAAGTTCGCGCTCTTTGCCAGATTGCGTCATTATTAATGACGAACCAGCCCCCCCCTTCGTCGGCACAAAGCTCATGCGCGTTCCGCCATCCGAACTCGAAATAGTATAAACATCTAAACCATTTTGTTTGCTGCGTTCTGCCATAAATGCTCTCCCCTCCCCACTTCCAGTGTACCAAGATAAACATTTTACCGCAATACAGTAAAAAATACGGTATTGTTAACCAATGATCTCTCGTTAATATCCAATTATGCACTACCGCAGATTGTACATCCCCGGAGCTACTTATTTTTTTACATTGGTTGCTTATAATCGCCAAAAAATATTTTCAAATTCTGAAAATATACAACTATTGAAAAAAAGTATCATAACTGTGAAAAACAAACACCCGTTTACTATTGATGCAATTGTAGTATTGCCAGAGCATATGCACTTTTTGCTAACGTTGCCCGATGAGGATCAAGACTTTTCAACACGCATACGTTTAGTTAAAAGCGAATTTAGCAGAAAATGCACCACAAATGTAGGTTGGGTTAAGAATGAGCTTTGCTCGTTCGAACCCAACAAGTCCAGATTATTAAAACAAGAAAAACACATTTGGCAACGCCGTTTTTGGGAACATCTCATTAGGAACGAAAAAGATTTCGAGTCCCATATGAATTATATTCACTACAATCCAGTAAAACACGGCTTAGCAGCATCACCTAAAGATTGGCAATATTCAAGCTTTCACCATTGTGTAACAAAAGGATTTTACAATATTTCTTGGGGATCAGATATTACTGAACATCATTTTGATAAAATTATTCAGGCTGAATAATTTAATAATTTTAATTTGTTGGGTCCACCACGCCTTTGGCGTGGCTTGACCCAACCTACCACTACCATTATTATGCACAAATGTAATACCGTATTTTTATACCATGGATCCAAAATCTTACATCACATTAACCCCAAACAACCGTTTAGCTTGGCATTTATGCTCAGTTCTACCCTTCTCCACTTGGCTTGTTAATTTATACAAAGACGCGATAAATCGCGTCTCTACAGTTCTAACTCTCGAACAAGAGCTCTTTATCTGGCAAGATATTATCGAAAAATCCAGTTTTAATAACGCCCTTATAAACACATCGTTTCTAGCCGAAAAAAGCCAAGAAGCTTGGGACTTTCTCATAAAAAACCAAATTTCATTGGAAGAGGCTAAAACACTTGCCAATAATGAAAATCAATACGCTTTTATCACTTGGGCAGAAGAATTTATACGACGCAAAGCCGAAAAAAAATTCGTAGAAACCACCTCTCTAGCGGCTGTAATCATAAAGGCCCTAGAAACAAAAAAACTTAGTATATTACAAAAAAATATATTTTTAGTTGGTTTTGATTATCTACCACCGCTCTGGAGATCACTTTCTGAAACTCTACAAAAATATGGCTATAAAGTTACTGAGATGGACCCGGAGTCTAATAAAGACTTTGCTTTACCTAAGGTTATAAGTTTTAGCGATTCCAAAGAAGAAATCCTCACTATGGCGCGTTGGGCAAAAGCCACATTAGAAAAAGATTCCAAAATCAACATTGGCTGCATTGTCCCGAAGCTTTCCTTCTATCGAGACGAAATAAAAGCTATTTTAGCCGAAGTTTTTCCGGATACTTCTTCTTATAACGTATCGCTTGGAGAGCCGCTTGGAGCTTACCCTCTAGTTTCAGCAGCTTTCAAAGTCGTCTCCCTTGCCAATAAAGAATATTTAAAATTAGAGGAAGTTTTAGAACTATTCCGCTTGCCTTGGACTTGGCATAAATCAGCTCTCTTTGCCCTTGCACATTACGAAGCAATCTTGCGTAAATCCAAAAAGTGCAAATTCACATGGAGAGAACTTTTTGCGCTTTGGCCAACAAATCTTTATTTAGATGAAAACCCAGAAAAACATGTCTACGAGAATTCTTTATTTTTCAATGAGTTGCAAAATCAAATGCAATTCTTGTTATCTAATCGCCATAAAAAACTTCCACCCAGCGCTTGGGTGCAAATTTTCCATGATTTTCTTATAAAGACGCGATTAATCGCGTCTCTACCCCTCAACAGCGAAGAATTTCAAGTTGTAAAACGCTGGAATCAGCTTCTGGATGACTTTGCCGAATATGATTCGATCATGCCACTTTTATCTTACGGAGAAGCCGTTTCTTCTATTAAATATATCGCTATGAAAACCCCGTTTCAGCCCGAGCAACCAAAAGATGCAAAGCTACAGATATTAGGCGCTCTGGAAGCTGCTGGAATTAATTTTGATAAAATTTGGCTTTTGGGAATGGATGAAGAAAGTTGGCCGGCCGGCATTCGACCGAATCCCTTACTAGCATTAAGCCTACAAAAAAAAACATCTTTCGGTCATGCCAGCTTAGAACAAGAATGGCAATTTGCTGAAAAATTAACCAAACGTTTCTTGCGAAGTGCCAATGAAGTTATAGTAAGTTTCACCAACACTGATGAAGAACGTGAACTTAAAGTAAGTCATTTTTTTAGAGACTCTACAAAAACAACTTCAGAAAAACTAAACCTAAGCCCATTCCAATCACGCCGTGAAGCAATTTATATTAAACACAATCCCATTGAGGCTTTGCCGGAAGAAGCTCCTAAAGTAACTCCAGATGAAAAAATTTCCGGAGGCGAGAGAATCCTAAGTAACCAAGCCGCCTGTCCTTTCCGCGCTTTTGCTGAACATCGACTACATGCCAAAGAATTAGAAAAATCAGAATTTGGCATAAGTAAACTTATGCGCGGCCAACTCATCCATAAAATTTTAGAGAGTATTTGGCGTGAGCTAAACACACAAAAAAAATTAATTCAGCTTAGTTATTCAGAACTGAAAAATTTGGTGGAAACACACACAGAAAGGGCTCTGGAAGCTTATTCTCGCAAAGAAGAATCTTTAGAAAACATGGCTTTCCTAGAAAATGAGTTTATCTGCCTCACACGTTTAATCATTCTTTGGTTAGGACACGAAAAACTTCGTCCGGATTTTAATATTCATAGCCTAGAAACCAAAGCTGCACTTAAGCTAGATGAACTTACGCTAAATTTACGTATCGATCGCATCGACCACCTAAGTGACGGCAGCCTTGTTATCATAGACTATAAGACCGGCAAAAACCTCCCAGGAAGCGAAGCTTATTGGCGCGATTGGCATGACGAGCGTCCCACTGCCGCACAACTCCCACTCTATTCCCTAGCCATCAACGAAGCCGCAACGGGACTGCTTATCGGCAAAATAAATTTAAACAATATGGGCTTTGTCGGCATAACACAAAATGCAAGCGAAATTCCGTCGGTTTATGATTTAGAAAAATTACATAAAAAAGATGATATTGAAAATTTAACCTGGCTACAGGTTAAGCAAAAATGGCAAGAAACCTTAACTAACCTCGCCAAAGATTTCCTCTCTGGAAAGGCCGATGTAAACCCCAAAGACGGCGCTAAAACCTGTCAAACTTGCCATTTAGCAATGCTTTGCCGAGTAACAGAAGCACGGGAGCAAAAGAAATAACCCAACAAAAAATTAACTTAAATTCTGTTGAACTTCATTTGCACTAACAAGTAAAGGCATATCAGGCAAAAGCTTACAAACTATCTCACGCAATTCGCCACCAATACCATTTGTGTCTAATAACTTTATGAACTTCTGAACATAAAGTTCTTTGGCGCTACTTTTTCCATTTGCTTTTATCTTTAGGTGTCGCGCTGCTATCTCCAACAGTTCCTTGCCTGGAATATTGAACAAGAAAGATTCTTCTTTCTCGATCTCGGAGCTCTCTCGTTCTCTTATTTCCGAAATACCTAATGATATAATTTCATCACCATCTCGTAGCCTATTTAATCGCTGATACATTTCATATTCCGCATTCTTTCTAACCTTTTCATTTATATAATATTTTCTATGCGAGTTATTAAATTGATTTTTTATCTCTCCTAAAAAAGAATCAAAATCCAAAGTAATCTTTGAGTATTCCGCTATACACGTCAAAACACTTTTATCAAGCAATAAATTCTCCCACTCATGCATAGGCAAAACATATAAATCATCATTGCGTAAGGCTTTAATATGATTTTCTGATAAATAATCCTTATCCACAACGCCAAAAGCTTCGACGTTATGCCCAAGGTTTAATGTTTTATTATACCCATTAACACATTCCTGTACTTTTTCACAACTGCCAACCGGCATCACACAAATGCTTGAATCGTTTATTAGCGTTTCATATAACACTTTATCTGGACTATCCAACTCCCCCTCTACAAATAGCACCTTACTCGGTATAATAAAGAAAATGTACGCGCCCCCAATATTGCTTGCTGCACATCCACTGGTATGCCATTATTTATCCCATGCTCCAAAACTTCTAGAGATAATTTATCCTTACAGATTATAAATTGTGCATTACGTCTTGATAGTGCAAATGGTATATCGTGCGTAATGTAAACAAATCGACAATCGGGTCTTTTTGACTCAAGTTCATCCCACAATTTTTCCGCTAGTGCCGCATGCAAATGAGTTTCCGGTTCATCGATAACAAGAATTCCAGCAGGAGCATCAAAAACTTTTGCCAACATATATAAAACTGCCTTTTCCCCATCGCTCATCTGCTGCACTGTGTATGGCTCTTTCGCTTTTTCATTCTTGACTGTTGGACTAACCATATGACTATCAGTATCATTAGCAAGCAGATTAATTTCTCTACTTGGCAACAAGTTATCCCAAGATTCTTTCACTTGCTCAATTTTTGTTTTCTGTAATGCAGTTGCATCTGCTATTCCATTTAGTGCAGAATCACGATACTTAACAGCGTTGCCAACGTGTTCTGATTTCAACGTCGCTAACAAAGGTGCTATTTCTTCAATCTGGAGATACGGTTTTTCTTCGTGCTGTTGAGTTATTTGAGTTAACTGCTGTTCTGCATAATCGGTTGGGGTATGGGATATAGTAGAAACATCAATAACTCGTTTTGCTGGTATTCTACTAGCAGCAGGTCTATTTAATTTAAATATCTCTACACCAACGGTAGTCTTCCCTGCCCCATTTGGACCAATAATAACGACCGAGTGACGCCCCTCCAATGGTTCTGCATAATTTGGCAACTTTATTAGTATTTCAGGCTCATGCACAATATTTGCTGACATAATAAATTACCCTAAATAAATTTGTTTTATCTAATTAAAGTTATTAGCTAATTATCAATTAGGCAACTGCCTATTAGGCAGTTGCCTAATCGTAAGCATAATATCAAAACAGGGGCTCAGAATCACTAGAACTGACGGGGGTTTTAGGAACTGCAGCAGCTGGTTTTGGGGGCATAGCAGATTTTGGCTTTGCATTAAGAACTTTCTGTTCTATTTCTTCAACAGTAGCCATAGAAGAAAGATTAGGTTTAGTAAGGGCTGGAGTTGGAACTGCTTTAGGGGTTGAAATCGCTGGTAATGGAGGGTTTGGCGCTTGAGCTTTGGGAACCCCAGCATTATCGTCATTAGCAGGACCACTATTAAAAACATCTGTAGAACCCTGATCGCTGTCGTTATAAGGCGACGGTTCACTAACTGGAACACTGGCTTTAGGCGTTGTATCGCGCATAAATTTTTCTACAATAGCATTGTGTTGATTAGGAGATGCTTTTAACCCTGTATGCGGATCGATAAGCATGTGAACAATCCCTTCTGGCTCCGGCATAGAGTGCTCAGGTTTATCTTTCAAAGCTTCCCCCATAAACCCCGTCCAAACAGGCAATGCCACATCTCCACCATGCTCATTAAGCGATTGTGGCCTGTCATAACCAATCCAAACACCAGTTACAATATCGCCATTAAAACCACAAAACCAAGCATCACGCTCCTCATTGGTGGTTCCTGTCTTACCAGCCACATCACTGCGATTTAAAATTCTTGCGCTAGTAGCAGTACCACTTAATATCACATTCTTCAAAGCATCTGTCATAAGATAAGCATTTTGTGGACTGATAGCTCTTTCAGCAGATTCTGGCGCAGTTTTAACTTTGGTAGAGAAGACAACCTGTCCATCTTGATCTTTCACAGTTTTAATAAAATATGGCGTAATTTTATAGCCACCATTAGCAAAAGTGGCATAGCCTGCAGTCAACTGCATTGGACTAATACTGGTCGCACCTAAAGCTAGAGAAAGCCCAGGGGAAAGTTCATTAGGTGTAAAACCAAAGCGCTGCACATAGTCACGAGCATAAGATAAGCCAATAGATTGTAAAAGACGAATTGAGACTAAATTACGCGATTTTACTAATCCTTCGCGCAAACGCGTAGGTCCATTAAAACGCTGATTATCATTTTGTGGACGCCACAAATTACCTGGCACGTCACTTACTACGATAGGAGCGTCATTTACTACACTAGCTAAAGTAAAACCTTTTTCCAAAGCTGCTGAATAAATAAACGGCTTAAATGCCGATCCAGCTGGATTATCAGCTTGAACTGCGCGATTAAAACTGCTTTTATTGTAAGAAAATCCGCCCACTAGAGATAAAACTGCACCATCCCAAGGGTTTAAAGCCACTAAAGCACCCTCAACTTGTGGAACTTGGGAAAGCTCCCACTCTCCATCAGCATTTTTTTGCAATCGAATCACATCGCCTAACTGCAAATTTATAACACTCGATGTGTAACGCACTTTATCGCGCAGCATTGTAACTACACTACCATTTCCTAAAAGAGCGGTTATAGTAGAATCATTCCGCGCTATAACAGCAGCGGGTAAAAGACCATTTAGAATTTGTAAACTTTGCAATTTTTTGCGCCAATCACGCATATTTTCTTTGCGAGGTGCGCCTAAATTCGTTTCCTCGCCTCTATATCCATGGCGCTTTTCATAAGCTAAAATACCATTTCGCAAAGATCGATTAGCACTTTCTTGCAAATGTGAATCTATGGTGGTGTAAACGCTATAACCTAAATCACAAACATCTTCCCCAAATTGCTGAACCATATTTTGCCTTGCCATTTCTGCCACATAAGGCGCTTGAACTTCAGCAACACTCTCATGGTAGCTCGCAGTATTTGGCGCAGCAATAGCGGCGCGGTAAGTGGCGTAGTTAATGTGTCCACTGTCATACATACGTTCTAAAACATGATTGCGTCTATCTAATGCACTTTCAACATTAGCAATTGGGTTTGCTCGCGAAGGAGCTTGCGGCAAACCAGCTAGCATAGCCATCTCAGCTACAGTTAAATCTTGCAGATTTTTGCCATAATAAACTTGCGAAGCAGCTGCCATACCATAAGAGCGTTGACCTAAATAAATCTCATTCAAGTAAAGTTCGAGAACCTCTTTTTTGCTAAATTTTTGGTCGATTTTAAGCGCCAGCATGATTTCATTCAGCTTTCGTGTATAGGTTTTATCATTAGTCAAAAAGAAATTACGCGCCACCTGCATAGTTATGGTGCTCGCTCCCTGGCTTTTCCTTCCAGTAGCAAAGACAGTTTTTGCAGCTCGCACCAAGCCAATAAAATCAACTCCTGGATGATCGTAAAAACGTTGATCTTCCGTATCCAAAACTGCATTAATTAAATCTTTAGGAACTTTGTCGATGGTAACTGGGATACGCCGTTTTTCGCCAAATTCACCCAACAATTTTCCATCGCTAGTATAAACTCTGAGCGGAACTTGAAGGTGTACATCTTTGAGTTGTGCTACATCTGGCAAGCGCCAGGATAAGTAAAAATAGATACAACCGAACAAAATCATCGCGCTTAAAATTAAGCTCGAAAGCGCAAGAGAACCGCTGCGAACAAATCTATGCAAAAAAGATATTTCTTCTTCTTTTACTTGCTCTTTTACTTTTACTTTTTTCTTCCGCGGCATAATTTAAATTTAATGATCAAATAAGCAAAAAACATGTCTATGTGTTTCTATTATAAATCAATAACTTATAAAAACAAAATAGTTTTTTTGAATTTTAGACCTCGACCATAAAAAAATAACATGCAATCTTACAACATTGCACAAAAATGTACACGACTTATAAGATAAACTTAAGAAAAATGATTTAGCTAAAAAGCTTTCTCTTATATGAAAAAAATTTGCTATAATTCAGAGGACGAGTTGAATTTCGACTCGCTTGGATGCGAAGTTGTGTAAGTAAAGGGTTACAAAGTTAGAGCGAGGTAAGTGAGATGCCGAAAATAGCCCCATCCGAACCGGAAGATTCAGATGATGATACTATTACTATAGCCCCTTCTTCTCTCCAAGGTAATCAGCCAATATCCTTGACTGGAACTTCACCGCTCGCGGGTTGCGCTCTAGCAGGATCCGAGACAATCGGCCCAGACTCGCAAGTAATGTTGTCAGAAATAGCGGCCTTAAGCCGAGCTCAAACACAAAACCATGGCCTCATCCCTCTCGAATATGCACAAGCTCTGGCGTATCTACAACGTCTAGGAGTGGAGGGCGGGCCGCTAGCAGAAACATTCCTCAACATAGCGTTACTTCAGCAAAGACTATCTAGTTTCTCGCTCGGTACTAATAAATCCTCACCACCATCACAAGAACAACCAACTCACGCTAGTGAAACTCCGGCAAACACTTTAGAACAACAAACAGAACCCCCTCTCTCACAGGAACAAATAAAAGCAGCAATGGAAAAAATAGCTGGCTTTAGTCCAGCTACCTCTACACCACCTGCTACAACCGCATCGACAAATAACACAACACCGACACAACAATCTACAGCACAAGAGATTTCCAACTTGGCAAACGTTCCTTCCGCTTCTGCAGATGTATTGCAACAAGCCTTTGGAATATCGCCACGTGCACCTATCACTCCAGCAACAACCGCTGCATTACCAGCACAAGCACAACAAATAGCAGAAACTAATATTACTCTTCCAGCCTCATCATTAGAGCCCGAACAACAAAAGCAACTATCGCCAAACTCTTTATCTTCTATGAATTTTGACCAGTTAAAAACCATGATAAAGGTCTGGATAAAAGGCAAAAAAGGTGAAGAACGAACTAAATTCGTTAAAGACTGCTTCATAAAAGTATTAGGGAACGATCCAACTGGAAAACTTGCTTTGGAATTTTACAAAGACTATGGGTGGAAATTTTCACAGGGATTGATGTATGGAGTTGAGTTTAGCCCTGAAGAAATTTTAGATATACTGCAAAAAACCACGCAAAGGCTGGCCGACACTAAAACAAATAGCGTTTTAGAAACAAACTTACGGCAGCTCCTATCTAGAATCCTAGATGGGAAACCCCACAAATTCTTTTGGAGAACTGGCTTAGATTCGACTGCTGCTATAGTGACATGTCTGGACACCATGTCCCTAAAAATACAAAACGAAATACAATCCCTTAATAAGGTTACATCCAATGACCAAGCTAAGGCGATACTAAAATTGTATGACTCCAACACTGCATCTCCTCAAATAAAGCAACGATTGGAAATAGCTCATACTTTAGTTTTAGTTGGCTCTGAAAATAACAACTCAATATCAAACACAACTGGCACGAGTCAAAACGACATTAATACAATATTAGAGACAGCGGCTTCACAACCAACGCCAGCAGTTCCCCCCAGCAACTTACAAAACAACAGCTTCTTTGCCGCCCATACTATTCCGAAAAGCTCAATTACAACCCCAACGCGACCATCTTCAACGCGAGGACGCAGTCCCAGTATAGTATATACACCACCTCCGTCCTATAACCATCCAATGCCTATTAGTGTTGAAGGCACATCAAAATGATCCTCTGCCTTGACATTGGAAACACTAATATTTTTGGTGGGGTATGGAAAGACGATAAGATCACCTTGCGTTTTCGCTATGCCAGCAAAAATACTCATACTTCCGATCAACTTGGAATTTTTCTGCGCCAAGTTCTAAGGGAAAATGGCTTAGATCCAGCAAAAATCAAAAAAATTTCTATTTGTTCAGTAGTTCCAAACCTAGATTATTCGCTGCGCGCAGCCTGTCGTAAGTATTTTTCTATCGACCCATTTTTCTTACAAGCTGGTGTCAAAACTGGGTTAAAAATTCAAACGCATAATCCTCAAGAAGTGGGGGCAGATCTAATAGCCACAGCTATTGCCGCTGTAAATTTCTATCCGAAGAAAAATATAATTATTATCGACATGGGCACAGCAACTACTTGTTGCGCTATGACAGCTGACAAGCGCTATCTAGGCGGATCCATCATGCCTGGCATTAAAATCGCTATGGAATCTCTGCAAAGCGGAACCGCAAAACTGCCTACTGTAGAAATTCTAGAGCCCAAAACAGCCATTGGACATAACACCATAGATTGTATTCAATCTGGTCTATATTTTTCACATCTTGGCGCTATTCGCGAACTTTGCGCTAATTTCACTAAAGAAGCCTTCCATAACGAAAAACCGCTGATAATTGCTACCGGAGGTTTCGCATATCTCTTCCAAGAAGCGAAAGTCTACGATATCATCTTACCTGATTTGGTGTTAGATGGTTTGCGTTTGGCGCTCGAAATGAACATATAAACCCTCTGAACCTAACTTTATTTTACAACTAATTGATTTATAAGTAATTCATGTAGACATGTTTTTTAGGTTGGCTTTATTGAATAAATGTAAAAAGCTAAATTTTCACATAAAAAATTTCCTATGGTTTAAATGAACGAGCATGGGCATGTTTTTAAAGATAATCACAAAATTTTTCATTTTAATTTTATTTTTATTTTTTGGAATCACCTCACCGATTTACGCCAAATCCATGCCCCCTTCCGAGCATGAACTAAGCAAGCAATTCTTACGCGAAATACGCGCCAACTTTACTTTAATCGACGATCCAATCATCAACGATTACATACAAAACCTTGGACAGCGTTTAATAAATCACAGCAAAAATCCTAACCAAAGGTTCCATTTTTTTGTCGTGGAAGATCCAAACATTAACGCTTTTGCTGGCCCCGACGGATATGTAGGAGTCAATTCTGGACTTATTTTAGCTACCAATACAGAGCACGAACTCGCTTCTGTCTTAGCACATGAATCCTCTCACGTCATTCAAAAGCATATTTTGCGCGGTATGCAACAAGCGGAATCTATGGCTTTGCCACAACTAGCTGCTATTGCTGCCGCCATAGCGTTGGGTTCTGTCGCCTCTAGATCCGGTTCAAACGGAAACTTAGGCAGCGGAGCTATGATGGCTGCCATGGCGGGCGCCAGTCAATATGAAACTAATATGACACGCAGTTATGAAAAAGAAGCCGATAGTGTTGGCATGCAAACTCTTTACAAAAGCGGCTTTGATCCTAATGCCATGGCAAGTTTTTTTGAACGCTTAGCCAAATCCTCTCTAGGCGCTGGCAGTAACATTCCACCTATTTTATTAGATCATCCAGCAACTCCAGATCGCATCGCCGACGCCAAAGGTCGCGCTGCTCAATATCCTAAAAAAAATTACACGGAGAGCATTAACTATTACTTAGCCAAAACACGCCTTCAAGCTTTGACGAGTGAAAATAGCTACCAAAGCGCCAAAAATTTTCAAAGAGCTTTTAATACCCCAAACCCTAAGCGTGCTACTGCTGCTAAATACGGCTATGCACTTACTCTTATGCGTAATTTCAAATACAAAGAAGCGGAAAACATTTTGCAAAGTTTAAGTGCAGCAAACCCAGAAGAGATCATCTATCCTCTAACATTGGCCGAACTCAAAATGGCAACCAATAATACCCGAGCAGAGTTTGCCATCAGCCAAAATCTTTTACATCAATACCCCGATTCTTATCCAGTTATAATTCAATATGCATCAGCTCTCTTAGATTCAAAGCAATATGCATCAGCTGAAAACTTCTTAAAAGCGCAAACAGAAAATCAAGATGATGACATTTTAATCTATGAAATGCTTTCTCAAGCTCAAGCGAAAAATGGCCACTTATCTGACGCCTATAGATCACGTGCCAAAATTTATATGCTTCTAGGCTATGACAGCGAAGCTAGGATACAATTGGAGCAAGCTAAGAAATTTTAATAATGGGGTCTCTATGCAAAAAATAATATTTCTAACACTTTTTACAATTTTAATAACTATTACAGGATCAGCCAATGCCGAAAACGTCTGTAAACTTTATCCTCACTGGGATTGCAGTAAAAGCGATCAGCTGACAATTTTAAATAAATTCGAAAATTTTATCGCAAAACACCCGCAAAAAGGACTTGTAGCTTTTGATTGGGACGGGACTTTGTATGACGAGCATATTCCTCTCCCAGGAAAGTCAGAAGAAACCCGCTCCTGTCAATCAGTTTGGCATTATTGGGCTGCTAATCACTTAAGTAAATACCCCTACCTCTTCCCATCTTTCAAGACTGGCAAAGGTAATCCAAACGAACAGGCTAATAACATCAAAAGACAAGACGATTATATAGAAGGCCAAGTCTTCCAACCCGCCTCCCCCACTGATAATACATGGAAATTTTCCCCAATGGGTTACGACAAGGTAGTACAGATCGCGTCTTTTGAAGCTGGCATGAGCTTAAACCAGATGCGTTTTGGTATAACACAATATCTAAAAGATTACTCCCCAACGCGCTACGGCTTCACTAAAATGCTTGATTTGGTGCAACGTTTTTCCGATACCGGCTTCACTGTTTGGATTGTAACTGGCAGTAATCCATATTATCTTGGAAATTTAATTACAGCTCCGAGTGGAGTTAATGCTTCGCTAAATTATCACATCATGACTGCTTGTATTCCTGATCAAAAAAACTTCTCAAACTTTTCTAATAACTGCTTCATTTCCGGCAACGGTGCTAAAATTTGGCAAGATAAAAATGGAACCTACAAATTTTCCTCTGTTTACGATGACCGTTTTTTAAAAGAAGAAATCAATGAAAATCAGCGCTCCGCTGTCAGCAACTATGGCAAAGAATTGGTCCTACGCCAATTAATAAAAAGATTCAATAAACCTTTAGTCTTTTACGCCGGCAATAGCGATGGGGACTACTACGCCATGAAATTTCTCTTAAGCCAGGCGCCAGATACGATGGGCGTTTTTGTCCAGCCAGATCTAAGTCATAGCACTAAATTTAAAGATCTTTTATTTTCTAAAGCTTGCAAAGATAGATGTATAGATATGGAACAGCCGGAGAAATAACTGGGGCTAAGCAAATTCAAGGCTTTGTCAATACCGTAAAAAATACGGTATTGCGCACAAACATCAAGCGTGCTGGAATAATATCTTTACACAGATAACTGGGAGCAAGAATATGCATAGCAAACGTTCAGCTATTCTTTTCAACCACAAACAAGTCCGTCGTATTTGGGATAGCGAACAAGAAAAATGGTACTTTTCCATCATTGATGTAATCGAAGTTTTAACTGATTCTACCGTTCCAAAACGTTATTGGAGTGATCTGAAAAGAAGTCTAGAACAACAAGGGAGTGAGGTGTACGAAAAAATCGTACAACTGAAATTTGAAGCTGCAGATGGTAAAAAATATGCTACTGATTGTTTTTCGACTGAAGACTTGCTCCGTGTCATCCAATCCATACCCTCACCAAAAGCTGAGCCATTTAAACTTTGGCTAGCTAAAGTGGGATATGAACGTATTGAAGAGACAGAAGATCCCGAGTTAGCCTTTGAGCGAGCCATGAAAACTTATTTGCAAAAAGGCTATTCCAAAGAATGGATTAATCAACGACTAAAAAGCATTGAGATTCGCAAAGAATTAACCGATGAGTGGGAAAATCGAGGGGTAAAAGAAGGTTTAGAATACGCAATTTTAACCGATGAAATAACAAAAGCTTGGGCCGGAAAAAGTATTAAAGAATATAAAAAATTCAAAGGATTAAAAAAGGAAAGCTTGCGCGATAATATGTCCAACCTAGAGCTTGTTTTAAACATGCTAGCCGAAGCGTCTACCACCGAAATTTCTAAAAAACAACTACCAAAAACCTTTGAGGATAATAAGAAAGTAGCGAGAGAAGGTGGCAATGTAGCTGGAATAGCAAGAAAAGAAATTGAGAAAAAAACTGGAAGAAACCTTATAACCTCTAAACAATCACTTATAGAAAAAAACTCATAATATTATTGAAGTCGAAAATTTCGACTTCACCCAAAGGTGGCGAAAGTTAAACCACCTACAGCCTTTGCTGAACTTGGCTTGTACATGCTAGCTACAATTCTTACTCGACTTACCACATTTACTTTTCTTGTCAATACCGTAAAAAACCCGGTATTGCGCAATATATTCAACCTAGCAAAATAGCCTTAATTCACAACCTACTAAAAATTCCAGCGAGGTATATTTATGAAATTAATTACATACGATCAAGTTCAAGCCAAAATTATTGAAATCCGTAATCAGAAAGTGATACTAGATACTGACATTGCTGAGCTTTATGACGTAGAAACTCGAGAAATCAACCAAGCAATAAAAAGAAATAAAATGAAATTTCCACCTGGTTACTTAATTGAATTATCGCCTGCTGAATGGATGCCATTGAAATCACAAATTGTGACTTCAATAAAAGGCGGTAAAGTTAAGCTACCTACAGTTTTCACAGAGCGTGGCCTATACATGCTCGCTACAATTCTCAAAAGCCCTCAAGCTATAGCTACCACCATTGCGATTATCGACGCTTTTGCAAAAATCAAAGAACTAACTCGGGAAGTTTATCAGTTCTCACAGGCTAAAACTGACAAACAAAGAGTGAAAATCTTTGAAAACAGCACGGAAATAATAGCAGATTTGTTAGATAACGAACTGACCGTAAGTCAGCAAGAAACCAGTTTAAAAGTTAAATTGCCCTTCTTTGAGATTACGAAAAAGGTAACAAGGGTGAAAAAATAATTTTTTGGTGGCACATGACGATTTATTAAGCAAAACCAATAAAAACATGTCCATATGTTTTCCTTGAAAATCAACAAGTTATAAATTAAATAGCTATTTCCTTTATTAATATCGACCGTCTTATCATCGCATAGCAAATCGAGCCTAATATGCTTAGGGCACCGCTTACAATAAACACAAAATTATAATCTCTACCTGTCATAGACAACAAATATCCTGTTCCTATGGGAGCTAAAGCCCCACCAATAAAATTGGCAAAATTTTGCATTCCACCAAAAGTGCCGGCAACCTCTTTCGGCGAAATATCTCCCACAAGAGCCCACAGTATCCCTGCGCGAGCAGAAACAGCGAAAGTGCTAACTGTTAGTAAAAGTATGACCATGTTAAAATTATCAACATAATTCACCAATAATGCCGTACTTCCAGCCAGCAGGGATCCTACAACTACAGGAATTAATCGCGCTCGTATAACATTTATCCCTCTTTTGATAAGTAAATCCGATAGATACCCTCCTATCGGTATAGCAAAAGCACCAGCTATGAAAGGAATGGCGGCAACCCATCCTGCGTTCTTAAGACTCATATGTTTAGCGTCTATAAGGTAAGTAGGAAGCCAAGTAAAATAGAAAAAAAACAAATAGGAATTGCCTACATTCCCAAGATTAAGCCACCAAGATGTGGGGTGCTTAAATAAAGCCCAGCTGCTAAACTTTATTGTGCTTTTTGGCTCATTTTCATCCCCACCTTCATTAACAACATATTTTTCATCGTCTTTTTGATAAAATTTAATCCACAAAAAAGCAACTAAAAAACCCAAAATTCCCAAAATAATAAACATACCACGCCAGCCAAAACCAATAATTAAAAATGTTAGTAGTGGAGGCGCAAAGCCATTGGCTACCATCATACCCAAATTAATGATAGAAGACGCCACCCCTCGTTGTTTTTTTATAAAATAACGCTGCGTTATTTTTCCTCCTATAATAAAAAAAGGCGACTCGGCAATTCCTAAAATTATTCTGGTAATACATAATGAAAAAAAACCAACACTAAAGCCTCCTAAAACCGTTACAAATGACCAGAGAAGCAAGGACCAAACCAATACCCTATTGATCCCTAACTTGTCTACCAAACCTCCGGCGAATAAATTTGATAGAGCATAGGACCACATAAAAGCCGAAAGCAAAAAACCCATCTTTATATCTGTCATGCCAAATTCAGCTCTTATCGTGGTATTTGCTATACTTAAATTGATTCTGTCCATATAATTTACAATGGACGCAAACAGCATTATATAAACAAGCTGCCACTTATATTCTTTATACATTGCAAGCATTTTAGACACCCTTCGCTAATTCAATAATACTCTCTCTCAACCAACGGTGTGCTGGGTTATTGCGATTTTTAGGATGCCAAACCATTTCGATTTTAGTATGGCAACAGCCCTTAATTGGAAATGCTAAGGATTGAGTTGCTAAAGGCAAGGAAGAGATGACCGCTTTTGCAGCACGTTCAGGAACAACACCAATTAGATTAGTATTAGGCAAAGTGTATAATGCCGCTAGAGTATGCGGTACGGTAGCAATTACATTGCGCCTCTCACATCTAAGTTCTTTTAAATAAACTTCACTACATAAATCTGAGCGTTCTTCTGGATATAAAACAATAATTTGGGGAGCTCTTACAAAATCTTTAAGAGAAATCGGTTTCGTTAGCAATGGATTTTGGTTCCAACCTATACACACTGGACGATCTGTATAAATAAGGCGCGTAACCAGTTCCTTAGGTATTTTTGCATAAAATATTCCAATCATTAGATCAATATCATCATCTTCTAATGGTTTACTATCTGTTAAGTAACTTTTATGCTTTACTGTTACAGTAGTTAACGGCGCTTCTTTAGCAAGAAATTGCATCAAAGGTGGCAGTAAAACTAACTCAGTATAATCAGACAATCCTAAAATAAAATTTTGCTTGGCCGTTTTGGGATCAAATTTATCTGGTTCAGTAAAAACTTCTGTAACCTGATTTATAACTTCGTTGATTTTATCGGCTAATTCTAAGGCACGTGGAGTTGGCAACATACTACTAGCCTGCCCTCGTACAAAAAGCTCATCCTTAAATAATATACGGAGTTGTTTTAAAGTATTGCTCATAGCAGCTTGGCTCATGTGCAATGCTTTAGCGGCACGAGTCACATGCTTCTCTTTCAATAAAGCCTGCAAGGCAAACAATAAGTTGATATTAATCTTTGATAAATTAGCTTTCATAATGGCCCTCATTTAAAAATATCATTTTACTGATTTATAAAAACTTGTAAACTGCAAACATTATGCAAAATCAAAAAAAGAGTATATTTATCCTATTCTTTGCTTGCCCCTTTCTCATGGGAACCGGCATTGACTTGTATGTGCCATCACTACCGATTATAGCTGATTACTTTCATGTTTCTGGGGGTTTAATACAGCTCACAATTAGCTCATATATGCTAAGTTATGCCCTGGGCCAGTTTATTTTAGGAGTTTTATCGGACGCACTGGGCAGAAGAAAGGTTTTGCTTTATAGCGGCTTAACTTTTATCTTAGCAAGTATTATGGCTGCGTTCGCCAATAATATATATATTTTGATTCTATCTCGTTTTTTGCAAGGACTAGGAACCGCAGGAATGGCCGTAACAATACGCGCTGTTGCCATGGATAATTTCACTGGAATTTCTCTAGCCAAAGCGATGAATAACATTTCTATTGGTTGGTCATTGGGACCAATATTAGGACCTTTTATTGGCGGATATTTACAGCATTATTTTAACTGGCAAGCAGATTTTTATTTTTTTTCTATTTATGGGTTATTAATTTTTTTATTGATTTTTTTTACCTTACCGGAAAGCCATTTTAAATTACAACCATTTCATCCAAAAAAGATTTTTATTAATGTAAAAGCTATCCTTGCCCATAAAGTATTTGTATTTTCTGCCTTGGCTTGTTATTTATTCTATGCATTGTCAGTTGTTTTTAATATGGTTGGACCTTTTTTAATCCAAAAAAACTTAAATTTTTCTGCAGTTGCTTATGGAAAGATTGCTCTCTTACTTGGAACAGCCTACTTTATCGGAAATATCACCAATCGTATGCTGATTAATTACCTTAAACCCATACATATTGCTTTGTCCGCGGGGTGCGTAGCGATACTCATAGCCCTAGTCATGTTGAACCTTAGCCTTTTCTTGCCAATTAACATTTACGCTATTTTGCTTCCAGGCACTGCAATATTTTTCTTAGGTGGCCTAATTGTGCCAAATATGATAGGTCTGTCTTCAGCAATTTTTCCAGCCCACGTAGGCGGCACGGTTAGCGCACTTTTTGGGACCATTGGATTATTAGCTACTTTTGTCGTTTCAATTTTTACAACTCTTCTACAAACTAACACAGCATTTCCACTTAGCGTACTGTATGTTGGCTTAATAATCTTTGTTTCGTTACTATTGATTCTGATTCTAAAATCAGAAAAAGGAATTGTCGCGTCACAGCCAAATTAAGCTTTCAGGGGAATCTTATATGCGCATAGAACTACTTGCTATTGGCGAAGAATTTTTAACGGGATCACTAGTTGATACTAATTCCGCTTACATTGCTGAACAATGTAACCTCTTAGGGCTGAGGGTTACTCGCATAAACTGTGTTGGGGATGACCTAACATATATACAAAACATTTTAAAAGAAATAACGTTTAGGGCTGACATTCTTATAGCTACCGGTGGACTTGGACCAACTCCAGATGATCTAACTCGCGAAGCCGCTTCTCGATCAGCCAACGTTAGCTTAGAACTGTATCCAGAAGCTTTAGAAGAAATAGAAAGTTACTTTGTAAAACTTGGCGTAGATATGCCGGAATCAAATAAAGCGCAGGCGATATTTCCTCGTGGAGCACAATACCTTAAAAATCCTATTGGTACGGCTCCGGGATTTGCTTTAAAAATAGGAAAAACTGAATGTTTTTTCACGCCTGGCGTGCCTCGCGAAATGCAGAAAATGCTGCATGAACAGATTATCCCTATAATAAAGCAAAAATTTTCCGCACAATTTGAAGAATCCATGATTTTAAATATCAATACTTTTGGTTTATCGGAAGCCATTATTGGCGAGCACTTAAAAGTTTTAGGGCAAGAATTTCCCAAAATAAAATTTGGTACTAGATTTACTTTTCCGACGATTCAAATCAAGGCTTATGCGAACAGTATAAACTTAGAGGACGCCAAAATAGCCATTAAAGCGCGGATGGGTAACTGGTGTTTTACTGATGGTTCTCGAACGATGCGAGCTATCGTCGATGATTTGCTTAAGCAAGAACAATCCTCGCTTGCATTTCTCGAAATAGAAGATGAAGAAAACGCAGAAACTATCAAAAATTTAGCAAAAACTATACTTATAACAACTAAAGCTGCTTATAGTTTAGTATTTAATAGCAGTTCTACAGAAGAAACTAGAAAAAGCATCATCGTTTTGGCAGACCAAAACTCAACTGGATGCTATTCAACTATCTTAAATTTTCGAGATAAATATTCTAGAAAAGAAATATTTACTACACTGGCCTTAGACTTATTGCGGCGAAAATTGCTAAAATTAGAGGTACCAAATAAATATTTTGGGGTACAATTGCTTAAAAGTTAAGAAGTTGCTATCTATCCCCCTCTACTTTAAATAGCAACTATTATTAGAGATACTAATATGCCAAAAATCAAAGTTAACGATATAAATCTATATTATGAAGAGCACGGCGAAGGCGATCCGATTGTTTTCGTCACTGGACTTAGTGCTGACCATACTACATGGGATATAAATATCAAAGATTTCAGTGACAAATATCACGTTATAGCTGTAGACAATCGCGGTTGCGGTCAATCTGATGCGCCAGATTATCCTTACACAATTGAAATGATGACCGATGACCTTGCTGTTTTATGTAAAACTTTAAATTTACCGCCAGCACATTTCATCGGCGTGTCGATGGGCGGCATGATTGTGCAAAATATCGCTTATAAATATCCAGAAATAACCAAGTCCATTGTAGTTTCCAACTCGGCATCCAAACTCAATAATGATAGGTGTAGATTATTTTGTGAGGCTTATTTGAACTTAATGATAGCGAAGACCCCTCTGGAAACAATGGTTAAACTCGGCATGACCTGGACTTTTTCCAATCGATTCTTGAGAATACCTGGAATAATAGAAGTTGTAACTAAAATGAGCAAAGATAAGAAGTATCCGATAACTGCAATTGGCTATAAAAATCAGGTTGCGGCTAATTTTAGTTTTGATTCCAGTTCATGGGCACATAAAATCAATAAACCATGTTTGGTACTAGATTCTGACGATGAAATGTGCTTTTTACGCGAAGATATTCAGGCCTTAGCAAAAACAATTCCAAACGCCCAATACTTCTGTTTTACTGGCGGGATTGGGCATGTACCTAGCTTAGAAGATCCAGCAAAATTCAAAGAAGTGGTTTTGGAATTTATAATATCTTTAAGATAACCGGCTTAGCCCGCTTTGGCATTGCTGGTTTTGACACTTAAAAGGCTTTGTTGAATAAATGGTAAAAAGCTACATTTTGTTTGGTAGCCGCAGGCTTTAGCCTGCGATAAGAACTTGAATATTATTGAATTTCAAAACGCAGGCTAAAGCCTGCGGCTACCGATCATAAGAAAAACATTGATTTATTCAACAAAACCCACTTAAAAAATATGTCTATAACAATTGCTGCGAAATCAATAAGTTATATTTTTAAGTTACAATTTGGAAGAAAAAAATGGAAGAATGGAATGCCTGGCACTAACTTATGCTCCGGAGTAAAATGTCCATTTTGAAACTAGGGAGGCAATCATGTACAAAATAGTTCTTTTACGGCACGGGGAAAGCGTCTGGAATGCGGAAAATCGATTCACTGGCTGGACGGACGTTGATCTTTCTGAAAAAGGAATCGAAGAAGCTAAAAATGCCGGCAAATTGTTGAAAGAAGCTAAATTTACGTTTGATATTGCTTTCACTTCAGTATTAAAACGAGCCATACGCACGCTTTGGCTGACGCAAGAAGCGCTAGATCTGATGTGGATCCCTGTTGTGAATTCCTGGCGCCTCAATGAAAGACATTACGGTGCATTGCAAGGTTTAAATAAAACCGAAATGGTCAAAAAATTTGGTGAAGAACAAGTGCATATTTGGCGTCGAAGTTACGATATACAACCACCAGCATTAGAAAAAAACGATGAACGCTGGTCAGGCAAAGACCCTCGCTATAAATACATGGATCCAAGTTTAATTCCTCTTACAGAATGTTTAAAAGATACTGTCTATAGATTTTTACCCTGTTGGTACGATCAAATCATTCCAACCATATTGTCCGGAAAGCAAATTATCATATCAGCTCATGGCAATAGTCTCCGCGCCCTAGTAAAACATCTAGATAATGTCTCGGAAAAGGAAATCGTAGAATTAAATATTCCAACCGGAATACCGCTAGTTTATGAGTTAGACGAAAATTTAAAGCCTATCAAACACTATTACCTTGGCGATCCCGAAGCTGTGACAAAAGCTATGCAAGCAGTGGCTAATCAAGGCAAGGTAAATTGTTCAACCAACTGATTATTATAACTGCACATTTGTCAATACCGTAAAAAACACGGTATTGCGAAATATATTCAACCAAGCAAAATAGCCTTGATTCAGAATCTACCAAAAATTCTAGCGGGGTATACTTATGAAACTAATTACATACGATCAAGTTCAAGCCAAGATTATTGAAATACGTAATCAGAAAGTGATCTTGGATAGTGACGTTGCTTATCTTTATGATGTAGAAACCAGGGAAATTAACCAGGCGATTAAAAGGAATCAACAAAAATTTCCTGATGGTTATTTGATAGATTTAACATCTGAAGAGTGGGAACCGGTGAAATCACAAATTGTGATTTCACCTAAAGGTGGTGGCAAAGTTAAATTACCTACAGCCTTCACTGAGCGCGGTTTATATATGCTCGCAACAATTCTTAAAAGCCCTCAAGCTATCGCCACCACCATCGCAATTATCGACGCTTTTGCAAAAATCAAAGAACTAACTCGAGAGGTTTACCACTTCGCACAGGCTAAAACTGACAAGCAAAGAGTTAAAATCTTTGAGAATAGCACAGAAATAATAGCCGATTTATTGGATAATGAGCTAACAGTTAGCCAACAAGAAACCAGTTTAAAAGTTAAACTGCCCTTCTTTGAGATTACTAAAAAAGTAACTCGCGTAAAGAAATAATTTTTTTAGTTGAACCTATAACCTAATCCCAAATTAGCCGTCTGACCCGTGAAGCCATGCGTAAATTCCGCACCGTATTTGCCATAAATAAACATACCATTAAGAAAATGTACGGTTAGACCAACATTTGCCAGCATGCTGTTAGTTTCTTGATGAAAACCCTCCACAGAACTACTGGTAGCCACATCTTTTATATTGTAGTCAATTTGATTTTTACCTAATGGAAAGTCATGGGCCCAATCGAGTTCCGCGCTAGGAACCACCTCGGTACCACGTTCAGTTTTGAAATTGCGATCTAGGGACATACCAACTTCTGCGCGAATGATTTGGCTATTTAGCCCACTGACATGCAAATTAGCATTGTCTGCGCCATTTTCGTCAAAACTATTTTGCTTATTATAAAAGTAACCAAACAGCGCTAGCGGTGTCACATTCCAATTACACAGATGATAATTTACGCCACCTTTAACTTGCAGCGCTAAATCCCGACCAGCTTGATCGCTAGTAGCATTACGAGTTCCTGTAGCTAAATCTGGATCATTCACTTGCAACGTTGGAGTTAAACTGCTGTAGGCTATGCCGCTTATATTATCTACGTGACGCTTAGCTGAAGTCCAATTTATACCACTCATTAAAGCGCTATCTAAAAAAACATCCGGTGTAAAATAGCTAGCATATAGTCCCAACTTAGCATTTTTGATAGCTGCATCACCACGAGCATTATTCCAATCTAGATTATTTTTAAGGAAAGCTGCTCCAATACCCAAAATTAAATTTTGCCGCACTTTATAGTCAACACCAGCAACCATTCCGTAGGTGTGATATTGAAAGCCGGTGCGATCAGTATCGCCAGATTGATCCACATATTCACCTACGCCATGAGCCCATATATCGTACTTTTTTTGCGGCATTTTAGTGGTAGGTAATGGTAATTGTTGACCAAAACTCAAACGTAAATCTCTTCCACGATCGAATAAAGCGCTCCCAAAAACTAAATTATTACGAAAACCCGCAACTGAAATAGCGTCATATAATTCTGGGTTAAAAAGTGTGTTCAAAGCATTAGTAAAAGCTGTTGTATTATGCAAATTTAAAGAATCCAAAACAGCATAAAGAACATCTAAATCGCTGTTATCGCTATCGTTGCTAGGATTAGTTACAACCAGATTTTTATCTAAATAATGCGCCACGCGCCCTATGTTGCCATACTTAGAAACAGTAATGTTATTACCATAATTAAAAATCAAACTGCCTGGATCTTGTCCATTGAAAAAATTAGTCGTTGCATTGGGAAATGCATAATCGGCAAAACGAGCTGGATCGGCTGGATCCGCTGAACTAGTATGTTTATTAATGATTTTGATCTGCTCGCCGCCACCATTGCCCCACGGATGTGCGGGATCATTGATTGCCCCGGCTTCTCCTTTCCAATAGGCATATTTCCGTTCTGCTGGGATTTTAACATATTCAATTTTAGTTGGCGCATATTGAAGCGCAAACTTATCTTTCATTTGTTCCGGAGTTAAGCCTCTTACTTCACTCGCTTTCATCAGCCAAGTACCAATTGCACCAATACCGCTCGCTGGCGTATAACCACGCACAAAATAAGTCACTTTAGTGGGTTGTACCTCTGTTACTGTCACATTGCTAGTAAACGGATCAGTTACACCTGGAATAATATTCGGATCCCATTTTTGCAAATAACTATTCACTAAATTAGAGTTCCAATCAAAGTTCTCAGCTTGAGCTTGTGAAAAATACAAACTAAATGTCCCAAGCGCCATTAGTACTGCTGTGATTTTGTGAGTTTTTTTGAGCATAATAAAATCTTCCAAATTGATTACAGATAGTTAAATTCTAAAACAACCATTCTGTCATCTAGTTTAAAGAAATCAAGAACTATTCAACATCAAAACTCACTTTAAATTCCTACGACCAAGTACAATCTAAGATTATTGAAATACGCAGCCAGAAAGTTATATTGGATATTGATGTCGCAGAACTTTACGGCGTCGAAACCAAAAGAATCAATGAAGCGGTTCTTAGAAACCCTAAGAAATTTCCGGACGGTTATTTAATGGAGTTAACCATGGACGAATGGTTGCCGATGAAGTCGCAATTTGCGACTTCAATAAAAGGCGGTAAAGTTAAACTACCCACGGCCTTCACAGAACGCGGTTTATATATGTTGGCCACAATTCTCAAAAGCCCGCAAGCTATCGCCACCACCATCGCAATTATCGACGCTTTTGCAAAAATCAAAGAACTGACTCGAGAGGTTTACCACTTCGCACAAGCTAAAACTAACAAGCAAAGAGTGAAAATATTTGAAAACAGCACAGAAATAATAGCAGACTTGTTAGATAACGAACTGACCGTTAGTCAGCAAGAAACCAGTTTAAAAGTTAAACTGCCCTTCTTTGAGATTACGAAAAAGGTAACTCGCGTAAAAAAATAATTTTTTTGGTGCCACAAGCTGGTTTCCAAGCAAAGCCAATAAAAACATGTCTATATGTTTTCCTTTAAAATCAATTAGTTAAATTTCTAAGTTACAACCTCGAAAGAAAAGAATGGAAAAATGGAATACCTGGCACCTCTTTCTTTCTATTGAAACCCATATTACCTTCTAGTACACTTCGGTTACTATGAAACGAGCATTTATATTATTACTAGACTCTTTTGGAATAGGTGCCCTACCAGATGCTGAAAAATTCGGCGACAAAGGCGCTAATACCCTACTTCATATTGCTGAACATTGCATAGCAGGAACAGCGGATTTGGCAGGAAAGCGCCAAGGTCCTCTACATTTACCAAACCTAACACGCTTAGGTCTAAAAGCGGCCGCCAAAATAGCAACTGGACAAGATGTCCCGGGTTTAGATAATGTAAATCCAAGCGGAATTTATGGCAGCGCCGCATCCATAAGCAAAGGCAAAGACACAACTAGCGGTCACTGGGAAATCATGGGCGCACCAGTTTTATTCGATTGGGGATTTTTTCCTCGTACTGAACCTACTTTCCCTAAAGAACTTACCGATCTTTTTATAAAAACAAGTGGCATTCCTGGAGTTTTAGGCAATAAACATGCATCTGGTACTGTAATCATCAATGAGTACGGCGATGAGCATGTAAAAACTGGCAAGCCAATAGTTTATACTTCTGCCGATAGCGTCTTCCAAATAGCTTATCATGAAGAATTTCATGGCGGTTTAGAGCGTCTGTATGAACTATGCAAAATCGCTCGCGAGATTTTAGCTCCTTACAATATTGGCCGCGTTATAGCTCGTCCATTTGTTGGGTCAAACGGCAACTACGAGCGCACTGAACATCGCCACGACTATTCTCTTCCGCCCCATATGCCAACGCTTTTAGATAACATGGTAGCTATAAACAAAACTACTATCGGTATTGGCAAAATCCCAGATATTTTTGCTCATCGCGGTATTAGTAAAGAAATAGAAGCTCATGGCTTAGATGAACTTTTCCAAAAAACTTTACATGAAGTGAAAACAGCTCCTAGTAACAGCTTAACCTTTACCAACTTTGTAGATTTCGATATGAAATTTGGTCATCGTCGTGACGTAGCCGGCTACGCTAACGCTCTGGAGGAATTCGATCGCCTCTTGCCGCAAATTGAGAATTCTTTAAAAGACGATGATATAGCAATAATTACCGCCGATCACGGTTGCGACCCGACTCATTCCGGAACCGATCACACGCGAGAATACATTCCTATCCTTGCTTTTGGTCCACAAATCAAGCCCCTTTCTATTGGACGCCGCCAAACTTTTGCCGACATTGGCCAAAGTCTAGCTCATTATTTTGACTTACCTCCCTTAGAATACGGCAAGAGCTTTTTGTGAATTTAAATTCTATTTTGAGCAGAATTGAACTTTAATTTCCAACACTTTGATTTATAAGGAAAACGTATAGACATGTTTTTCCTCTCGCCGTAAGAATACCCTAAGGAATCTTATCTAATGTTCTGCTAGAATTCGCGCACTTATATTTAAAATTTTAAAGAAAGAGTCTCATTTTATGCAGTCTGCATTCTGGCGCCCCAGCGAAAAACTTGCCTCAAAAAAATGTTCACTCCTCTGGAAACAAGCAGAGTGTGATAGACTGAGAGAAGAATCAATATATCATTTCAGCAGAACCCTCTCCAATCTCATCAACATTCCTTGCGCCTCCGAACAAGAAGAATCAGGAATAACAGAAAAAATCTTAGGCCTAGTGAGATTTCACATATCGGAAATGATGAAAGACACGAAAATAACACCTCAAGATCGCACCTTGATAATTCGAAGTGCCATAAAAGAAGCTATCAACAAACATAAACCCGTACTTATTTTTGGTTTACATACCACGGCACTAAGTTCTGGCATACCAATCGGTAACATAAAAAAACCATTCCCTATCAACAGTAAAAATAAAAAACACTTCTAATAAAATTATTTCAATATATTTCAATCAGTTCCGTAAAAAAATCGCGACTTAAACAGCCTTATCTAAAACCTTCTTTTTCACCTAAAACCCCTAAAATATCACCCATAACCCATTGAAATATATAATATTTCCCTCAAGGATGGCATTTTTACCAAATTTTTGCTATACTTACCCCCAATGAATAAGAATTTGTTAAGAAAAAATATAACTTTGGGGAAGAGCACTATGAATAAAAAAGAGTTCATTCAAAAAGCCATTACTCGCAACTTGTGGGTTAAATGGATGGCAGTGTTTTTCTGTTTCGCCCAACTTGCAGCTTGTAGTTTTCTCCACGGAGGTGGAACTGGCGGTACAGACGGTGCCCCTAAATACGACATCGATGTATCCAAAATTCATGATGCAGTTCCTAAAAAAGAAGCCTTAAGTCGTTATGGTAATAAATCTTATAGCGTTCGTGGCCACTATTATAAAGTTTTATCTTCCGCCAAAGGCTACGACAAATACGGCGTAGCATCTTGGTATGGCACCATGTTTCATGGCAAGTTAACTTCTTCACGTGAACCATACAACTTATACGCCATGACTGCCGCAAGCCCAACTTTACCTCTGCCCTGTTACGTGCAAGTAACTAATACAGAAAATGGCAAAAAAGCTGTAGTTAAAGTTACGGATAGAGGTCCATTTGAAAGAAACCGTATTATGGACTTTTCTTATGCTGCCGCTAAAAAATTAGGTTTTGCTAATGAGGGAACAGCGCACGTACATATCGTGGCTATAGATCCAGATAACTGGAATAAAAATCATAGTGATGGCTTGGTTTTTGCTAGCGCTGCTGCGGCTACTTTCAAGCCACAACCAACTAAAAATCAAAAACAAAGCGCTGCATCTAAACATAAATTTTATCTACAAATCGGTGCTTTTAGTTCCTTAGCTTCTGCCAAAAAAGTCTCTAATAAAGTAGAAGCTCTGCTCAACACAGAAACTCATGTTAACAAATTTTCCAAAAACAATGAGTCAGTCTACCGTGTTCAAGTCGGACCTGTCTTAAGCAACGCCGAAAGCGCTCGCTTACGTAACACTTTGAAAAGCCATGGCTTTGATAAAGTCATCGCCACGGCACAAGGCTAAAATCCCTGAGGTAGTACTGTCCTTATAGTGTCCCCAAGCATTACTTGCTCTTCTCGCACTGAGATCAACTCCTCCTGAGCGCCGATTTTAAGGATGTAACGCGTCAAAGGTACAACATCATAGGCATAACCAACACCACGCATAACTTCTGTAGCATAAGGAACAGTAAACTCATATTGCCCCAAATGCGCTATGGTTTTTTGCCGATAAGTAAAAACACGACCAGAATTGGTAAGTAAAACTAAACTTAACTTCACTTCAGTATTTTCAGGTGCGCTGCCGGTAATTGTGGCACCTGGAACTTTTTCGAAAACTTTAATCCAATGTACCGGTTCCCTGGCATCATAAATTAAAGCATTTTTTTGTTTTTCATCCAACCAAGCCAATTGTTGCTGCGCTCGCTTGCTAATTTCAGCCAAATAAGCGTAATTACCATTAGTTAAACGATAATTACGATCAATTTGACCTGTTTTAGGATCGATATATTTAGCATTAAGCACATAATCGCCAGTAGATTCATAAACTAAACGTAAGTGCGAAAAACTATTGCCATCTTGATAATATAGTTTCTGTAACATAGAATTTCGCACCACATCCTTGTCCATAGGAAGTTCTAAGCCTTTAGAGCGATGGATCTTAGTTAATACTTTAAGAGCGCTTTTATCGCCTTGAGCAACGCGACTTTCCTCGCCCAAATCTCCAGTTTTATTAGTTTCCCAAATGCGCATGGCGTAATACTGTCGACTGGCTGTTTCGTTATCTACCACAATATAACGTGAACCCATATTATCTAAATTTTTCACAGCAGTAGATTCATCTAAAGCAGTAAAAAAAGGAGCGACTCCAATATTTGGATCTTCGTCATCGACAATACCTTCTTGAAATGGATTGGCATTTGGAATGCGTTCTGCAATATAACTCAGTTGATGACCATGATCCCACCAAATCGCTACGCCATAAGCACTAGGTGGATAGGGATATTTCTTATTCAACTGAATTGGAATTGGATAAAAACCATTTTTATATTCAAAACTTGTTGGAGGTTTTGTTCCCTGCGGGTCAGGAGTGTGGGCTTTAAACCACATAAAGGTTTCGTGCCATTCTTTAGTTATTCTAGGGGCACAGCTCACAACATCTTGCCTAAAAAGCGGATAAACTATCACCAAAGCTAAAAGCCCATAACAAACAACTTTACAAGTAAAACGCATATTGGCATTTTTAATAAATACCAAAGCTTTGCCTTCATAAATCTTATTAAATAAAATGTTTAAAATATAAGCACTGAATATAGAAGCATTAATAGCAAAATAGTAAGCAAAGCGCTGCTGCGAGGCTGTAGCAAGCAAGATTAATATTCCCCAAATGGCTAACAAAAAGTTTTTAGGGGAACCTTCCTGAAACGCCTTATCACAAAATATAGGCAGAGCAATAAGGGAGCATGGCAGAGCCCAGAACAACCCTAGCCAAAGAGCTCGCAAGGTAAAACCTTCCGTTACAGGATCAATAATAGCTGGCCAAACTTCTGAAACAGTATACATGCCAAGTTTAGGCGTAAACAAAAGTTTGATACCACCTGTAATAATCGAGGCAAAACCGGGTAAAAATAAGTGTGTACACAGAGAGACAGCAAGAATAACTAGAACCAGAAAACAAGGAAAGTGCCACCTTTTCTCTTTACTTAGCTCTGCCAATAAACAAAAAAATAACACTGCGGTAAATAAAAGCAGTAAAATCAGCGGCTGCGTCCAAGAATAATAGCCAAGCTGCAACCTAGAATTTATAAATGCATAGGGCAAAACCATAAAAAAAGCCGGCAAATAAAATCCTGCCGCTAAAACTAGAAGATAATTACTCTCGCGCCTTCGCCAACTATTGCTTATAAACATGGCCAAAATAAAAACAAACAAAATTGAAGCAAACAATAATGCGGCTGGCCAAGACAAGAGATAAATACCAAAAAAGAAACCGGACAAAATAGCATAAATCCATAAACGACCTCTTCTCTGCTTACTCTCCCTTGCGTCTAATGCATAAAAAACAAACATAAAAGCCAATGATGAAAAAAGCGTTTCAGCGACATGGTGATCAGCAAAACCAAGGGTAGAGCGCTGAAAAAAGGCTCCTGGTAAAAAAGTCAAAACCAAAGCAGCAATTAAGGCGGCATTTCTACCAAACATTTTTTTAGCAATAAAATAAGTTGGGATCAAACACAAAGCGCCTAAAATTGGAGGCAAGTAAGCTCCAACCAGATTGGTAAGCTGAACGCTTGGATGCCCCAAACCTAACACCCATGCACCACCTGCTATCATGAATGTAAAAAACGGACCAAAATGAACTTGGCTACCGTAAGGATAATAAGTAAATGGATCGAAAAAAACACGCCAAGGAAAATGGCCAAGCGTGTTATGCACGATGCGCATGTGATAGACAGCGTCATCAGAAGCAAAGTTAACAAAGTTGCCATAAGAATCTGGCCAGGGAGTAAAGACCGTATGATAAAACGGCACGATACGTAAAAACAGCATGATAAGCATCAAAAGAAAAAGTAAAAAGGTGTGCGAGGTAAAAAGTTTATTGAAATCAAAGTCCCTTATTTTTTTGTACATTGTTTTGTCCTCAGAAACATGTCTACACGTTTTCCTTTAGAATCAATATCTTACATTCTTAAGTTCAGTTTTACTAAAAATTTCATGGTTGGTCGTCCCTCTTCTTCCTATATTTTATACACCATTTCCAAATTACACTACCGTATTTTCCACAGTAAAGCATTTGACTAAGCTTATCACAATGGTATGATTCTCAAACTGTTTTGAGTTTGGAGAGATGGCCGAGTGGTCGAAGGCGCTCCCCTGCTAAGGGAGTATGGGGTCATAAGCTCCATCGAGGGTTCAAATCCCTCTCTCTCCGCCAGAAAGAATACGAATTATTGGATTTAAGTTAAATAAAGTAAAGGCAGAGACGTATCCAGGGTTTGAACCCGAAAGAGGGTTCACAAAATCAGCAGGATAGCTGATTTTGAATGCGAACGAAGTGAGCAGCCCGAAGGGTGAGTCCTCAGGATGAGGACGAATAAATCCCTCTCTCTCCGCCACAAAACACACGCGCCCGTAGCTCAGTTGGATAGAGTATCTGGCTACGAACCAGAGGGTCGGCGGTTCGAATCCGTCCGGGCGCGCCAAATTATAAACTTGTAATGAGTTATAAAAACACTCCATAAGTTGTCAGTTCGACTAATTTTGCAGGATAGCAAAATTAGAATGCGTAGCGAAGCGAAGCAGCCCCGAAGGGGTGAGCGACCAGAATGGGAGCGAGTAATCCGTCCGAGCGCGCCAATGTTCAAATTAGAAAAAAAGTGTTCAGAAGTTACCTAACTTTAATTCAAAGCCGCTATCGCACTCGGCACTGGCACGTTGCTGCTCCCATTTTCATTCACTGAACCACTGCTCCCCGCCAATAATGGATCTCTCTCGCTCGCAGCTATAGCAGGCTCATGCTGAACCACAATATTAGTTTTATGATTAAAAAGCCCTGAACAACAATTCCAAGGACGCCTACAACAACTTTGGGGTAAAGTAGCAATCTGCTTTGTCTCAGAAATCGTAACTTCACTTGTGGCAGATTTATCTAATCTCAAAGCTTTTAAATTTTGTTCCGGAGTATTTTTTAGCAATTGCTCCACTTGTTCTGGCTTCATACGCTCAATAAGAGCTGCTGTTCTCTTTAAAAAACTCACCACCTCTAAAAGATTTTTTTGTTCTACTGAACCAAAACGCTTAGCAACTGGTTCAACTAATTTTTCCAAAAGCTGAGCCATATTGATAAAGCCATAAGTCAAAAGGCCAGCAATAACAATAGGATCTAGCACCTTATGAACCCCAACAAATGTTGTCTCAGGAAAAGTATCATCCACAAGCTGCAACGCTGTACCATAGCCAAAGCAATTCAAAAAATAAGTTATACCTAAGAAAACACCACTTAAAATTGGATTTAGTTTAAATGGATAAGGAGTCTTAGCATGACATCTTAAGAAAGATACTAAAAGATCATAAGCTCCCTTAAAACCCTGATAGCCAAAGTAAAAAGTCATTACCTCCGTAGTAACTACAGGAAAAATAAGAGCCGCTACAGTTAGGGGCACTCTACCGCCAAACATCTCATTAAATACATCGTAATTAACCTTTATGTAACCAGCAACACTAGCGCCTGTGAGTACTGCACCCACACCACACCAGCACCCTTTCCTATCCCATTCAACTATATTATGGCAAACACTACTAGCCGCAGAGTTAGATGTATGCGACATTTCTGGATATCGCTGCAAAAAACCTTCTAGCATATCCAACATGGCATGAGGAGAGTTGGCATTAGTAATCATCTTTAATTGCTTGGGCGTAAAACAGCAACCTCTACCTTGAAAACCTTGCTCTTTTATTCGTTCAGCTAAAGAATAAAATAAACGTGATAAGTGCATTTGCAAAAGTGTTTGCTGTTTCAACTTAATTTCTGCAAGACGCTTCCCTGCTCTTTTCTCAGAATTCAGACAACTGTTATACCAGGCTCTTATTCCTTTAAGCGGCAAAGTAAGCGGTGCTGCTAACACATCCATCAATAAAAAATTTAACCAAGGAATATTTAAAATGAAAGAAATTGGCAAAGTATGTGTGATAGCATTAACTAAGTAAGTTACTGTAGCTTTAATTGCAACGACATAATCTGGCTCCCCTTCCCAGTCCTTATATTTAGAATATAGCGCTACTGCTAAGTAAGGACACGCCACACAAAGTGACAAAATCGGCACATCTAACTGCATTTTGCGCAACCAGCTAATAGCTTTTTCAGCGTAATTTTGCTGTTTTTCCAATGTAGCAAGATGAGCATGCTTAGAAAAAACCGCTGCATCGCGCGCTGATCTGAGAAGTTCAACAAAGTTACCACCAATATTAAACACTACTAGAGCAGCCATACTAGTGTTGCCTAGGGTTTGCAAAATGGCGCCAGGTATTCCAGCTTGAGCTAAGCCGGCCTTAATACTTGGCGTGATATACATCCACGTACAAGCAACTGCTGGCACACCAAGAGAAATATTTGGCAACCAAGATTTAGAAAATGGCGCCGGATGAGAATTCACATATTGCAGCAAAGTTTCTAAAGAAGCTGTATTGACAACAGCATGACTACCATCAGCCAAAACAAGCAGTGCTTGCCTTTCTTCATCTCCCGGCCTTGGTGCTGCAGCTACAATTGCAGTCGATGGCGATGATACACTTGTAACAGATGAACTTAACGATCCCGACCCTGATATTTGCTCCTTTTTCTTTGAACTTAAAATATTCCCCATAAATACACCTCTCACTATTTTTTTCTAGCAATTTTCAATATATATCGTATGATATTAAACGTTTTTCCTTATATAATCTAGTCCATGGGGCCGTAGCTCAGCTGGGAGAGCGCTGCGTTCGCAATGCAGAGGTCAGGAGTTCGATCCTCCTCGGCTCCACCAGGCTTCGTTCAAACGGGAAGTTTGAACTACGCCCTGGCAAGCCAGGTTTTTTATTAAATAGCGACTTGTCACGGCATAGCAAGGATAGCGACGTCGGAAACATAGCGAAACCTGGCTACTGAGACGTATAAAGTTTCTAAATTCGCTCAAACTACGCTCTTGGCAAGCCAACTTTTAGCGAAGAACGATATGTAATCTTGCTCGCGAAGGATAACAACAGCAAATCAGGTTTTTTAGAACTTACAACATAACTCAGGAGAAAATTATGTTTACAAAACCCAAAATTCCCCCACAACAACCTACAAAGCAACATTGTCCTAGCGCTTTTGGTTGGAGAATCAACGTACCTCCACATGGCCAAGGAGCTCTAGTACACATACATGCGCACAATGGCAGCCAAAACATCGCTCATGCTATGGTTACTGTGGAAAAAAGGGAACAAAATGGCCAATCTCACCAAACAACTTATGATTTTGCTCCAAAGCATTACACTACCCATATTTTAGATGAACGCGGGAAAGAAAAAGAGGTAGCTCAAGTTCGCAGACCACAGGAAGTATTAGTTCGACCAGGTCTTGGTTTTTCTACTGGAATAGCTCCCCCATACCTGCACTCGCAATACGTTACAGAAAAAGAGGCTCAAGCAATTCATTCTAGAGCAGAGGCTGTTAAAAAAGAAAACGTACCTTTTAGATTGTTTCTTCCAGAAGGTGAAAAAGAAATCAACAAGCCTGGCTTAAATTGCGTTACTTTCGCCAATCGAATAACTAATAATATGCTTCCACCAGTCGAACATTCCCGATCGCCTTATAATGGCCGATTTTTTCATGATCCTACTCTTATGATTCCAGCACGACAGAGACAACCATACGCCGATCAATGGTATGACCCAAATGACCCATCAGCAACAGAACGAGCAGATGTAGATGAACGGCGCAGACAAGATCCAACATTTGATCCTACGAGTTATAAGAACTAACAACCAACGGGGTCAGGTCTAACATATCACATTTTGTTAGATGTTAGACCTGACCCCACTCATGTTAAAGAGGAACATATGACTACACAAACTCCTATAACATCATCGTCAACTACAACTACCACAACTGGTTCTTCTAGCACAACTCCAAACCAACGCTACAGAAGATATGGTAATGGTGGTTTAGGTGCATACTTCAACAACATGATGCCCGAAGAAGTAAATAAAACCATTGGTGAGCTTTTTGCTTACTTCCGTATGCAACCAGAATCGTTAAATAACGTAGAAAATGCCACACAAATAGCTCAGTATTGGTTAGATAACATATTACTTAAAGGAAATATACGGAATAGAGCAAAACTCTTATTGTCAACTTGCTATGTTTTTGCTATCCACTGTTCAAGTACTAACATCGGAGAGATTAAACAAGAAATTGTAAAATTATTCTGTAAAGAAATTAAAACTTTTGGAGATTTAGCGGAAATTCTCGGTTTAATAAGTAGTATTGTGAGAAACAATGACTTTGAGATTCAGGTTAAGCCTAAGTTAGAAATCCTTTTATCCAATTTAGCTCTTTTCGGCGGGAATGAATTCTTTTGTGAGTCGCTGTCCTTGGATTTGAAGCCAGCATTTAAGTCGTTCTTGGATCAAATCCACCTTACCACTCCGAAAAATTTCGGAGAAAGGTGTAAACAACTTATACAAGAATTAAGAACGCTAAGTACAAGCCAATCAACCACCATCACCTCTCCATGTTCAACCGTTGCTTCGCCTATGGTTACGACTGTGCCAACATCAAGTTCCATTGTTCCGCCTAGAGCTGCAGTAAGTATAATTAGCGCTACTAGTTCGTCAGGCGGTGCAAGCAGCTCTTCTACGCTTTGGGCTACTACTGGTCCGAGAAATAATAATGAAGGTAACACATGTCCGCAGCAGTCCAGTACTCAAAGCTCAGGTTTGTCTAAATAAACTTCTAGCTCTTCTTATTAGCTAAAACCGCCATCGTCTCTACATGGCTGGTATGCGGGAACATATCTAAGATGCCGATTTTTTCCAGAGAATAACCGCTGGCGAGTAACTCTTTAAGATCACGAGCCAGAGTGGCTGGATTACAAGATACGTACACAATCTTTTCGGCTTTTAGTTGAGGTAAAAGTTTAATTAAAGAGAAGGCACCACTCCGCGGGGGATAGAGCAATATTTT
>Ga0265297_10001276_pt1 | contig 60758 bp, 71 predicted proteins | sample Munlanlwell13791_FD_192502 | JGI IMG/M metagenome (GOLD analysis project Ga0265297, IMG submission 192502) | Leachate microbial communities from a municipal landfill in Southern Ontario, Canada - Leachate well 137-91 | ecosystem: Engineered > Solid waste > Landfill > Unclassified | place... | reverse complement strand
CTCTGATTGAGGTTTGCCGACTAAACAATTTGTCGATGACGTAACGCTCAGCCAAAGACAAATGATGATATTGATTTGCCATAACACTATTTTACTAAGTGTTCGGCTTCAAAGGTTAACTAAAGTGGGTTCTTTGTTGTTTGACGGCTCGTTATCCCTGCGGGGAACTAGAGCCAAAACAGAAAGGGTTTGACAATGGTTGCGCAACAGTTAGGAAAAGAAGTTGTGGCCGGGAGTGTTAAGGTTTGTAGCGGCGCGTTGGATGAGACTCGCGAAGGCGAAATCATCTTGCGAGGAGTGATTGATCCCGAGTCGCTGAAGCGACTCCGGGTTGGTCTCTATCAGCGGGAGGTTCTGCCTTTCGCCAAGATCAAGGAATTGGTCGGGGCGTTTAAGGCGGGGTCGGCCGTTCCTGACATCGACCTTGGGATGAGGGGGGAACGGTTCATGGATCGGCAGGGGTGTTTTTACCTGCAGGATCCAGTGTTCGTCGTCGACGGGCAACAGCGGGTGACGGCAGCGATTCAGTTGCTTCAAGAGGGCGGGGACAAGCCTCCTCATTTGGGGGCGACGGTTCACTTCGGCACCGACGAGAATTGGGAGCGGAATCGCTTCCGCATTCTGAACGCCGAGCGAACCAAGTTGTCCTCGAACATTCTGCTCCGTAATTTGCGGACGGAATTGCCGGCGGTCGAGCTTTTGTATGAGCTCACCGCCAACTCTCCCGATTTCGTGATGAATGGTCGGGTGAGCTGGAACCAGCGGATGAAGCGAGAGGAGCTCGTCACGGCAATCACTTTTCTGCGTACGGCCGGCGCCTTGCACTCGCACCTTGGACCGGGGCGGGCTTCGAATTACCTCGAACTGGCTCAGGGCCTCCAAAAGATCCACGACAAGATCGGGCCGATCGCCTTGCGCGACAACATCGTTGGTTTTTGGAATTTTGTCGAGCAAGCCTGGGGGATCCGGCGGGTGACATTCAAAGAGGGGGCGACCTATTTGCGGGCAACCTTCCTGTCCTGCCTGGCCCTTCTCTTCTCGTGCCACCACGATTTTTGGCGCGGAAAGGGCGACACGAAGTTGTTTGTGGACGCGGACTTGCTCCGTAAGTTGTCCCTTTTCCCGATCACCGATCCGTCGGTGGCCAATCTGGCCTCGGCTGGTGGCGCGGCGCGCAAGATTCTGTATGCGCTGATGCGCGACCAGGTCAACTCGGGCAAGCGGACCAAACGGTTGCGCCCGCGACCCGGCGGAGCGGACCTCCCCGCCAACGACGTTAACGGCGACGAGTAGTCGCCCGCCTAAGAAAACGGACCCATAAGGCCGAGGATTATCTCCTCGGCCTTTACCATTTATGATAATCAATAATCAAGGCCTGCCCTTGATTATTTTTGATTTTCCAAAAACTCGAACACTTTTTCGTTGATGAGGAGGCTAGAGGCGTAGGCGCGGAGGCGATCTTCGGGGACATCTTTGTACTGGTTCTTGAGGTAGTCAATTTCGCGTTTGAGCTCTTCTTCGGGGGCTTCAATCTTTTCTAATTTGGCAATCTCGGCGAGGACGAGACCAAAAGCAACGCGTTGGCGAGCCTCTTTGTCCCAGCCACTCTTTAATTCGTCGCGAGTTTTTTTCAGATGGGCGAGATAATCGTCAAACTTGAGGCCCATATAACCAATCTGTGATTCCATCTCGGCCAGCATTTTTTCTTTTTCGCTGTCAACCAAAAGATTGGCAATTTTTATCTCGGAAGCTTTGATTATTTCTTCAACAATTTCGACTCGTTTTTTGTCTTTGGCTTTATTCTTTTTTTCTAATTCGAGATTTTCTTTGATCTTGGCTTTGAGTTCGTCAACAGTTTTAAATTGACCCAAGCTTTGGGCAAATTCGTCGGTGAGCTCGGGCAATTCAGCTTCTTTTGGTAGTTCTGGTGTAGAGTGATCGCACTTCTCATCTTCTTTATGTTCGTGCTCAGAATGGTCAACCGTGGCGCGACTGCGACGTAATTCTTCAATAACCTTGTTGATTTCCTCGTCGCTGGCAGTCAGACTTGGAGGTGAAACCTCTGGGGATTTCGAGGTTTCGCCTCCAAGTTCATTGGCTTTTTGGGCGATCTTTTTATAATCGCCAATTTTGATCTCGGGCATCACGGCGGTTTTGATTTTGAAACCGAGCGGATTATCCTTGGCAATTTTGGTAATTGTCACTTGCGGTTGACCAATGGCCGGAATCTTATGTTCTTGTAAAATAGCCGGATAATAATCGGCGATGGCTTGTTGCGCCATTTCCCACAACACCTTTTCTTCACCCAATTGTTCAATCAGGACCTTTTCGGGGATATGGCCAGGACGAAAGCCATCGATTTTGGCATCAGCGCCGAGCGCCTTGAGAGCTTGGTCGCGATAACCATTAAAAATCTCGACTTCTAACTCGGCCGAAAGCTCAATTTCGCCTTCGCCGGTCGGCTGGATATCAATTTTGGGTAATTTGACCATAATTTAAATCGCGACTGGAGCCGTAACGGGTTCCAAGTTGGCTGGCTGGGTGAGAGTTTGGCCAAAAAAGAGATACCAACCGCCAAAAAATAAAATTATGACGATAATGGCGACGGCGATAGCGATCCCGGTCTGATTTTCTTGTTCCATATTGATATTTATTTTAAATTAATAATTAATAAAAATTTTATTGATCGGGAGAAGGGGTCGTTACTTCCCCATCGCTATCAGGGGAGCTGATGTCGATTTTCCAGCCGGTTAATTTGGCGGCCAGACGAGCATTTTGTCCACCCTTGCCAACAGCGAGCGAAAATTGGTCGGCGTCAACTTCGATTTGGGCCTCTTTATTCTCCTCATCTAGCTCAAGGCTGTTAACCTTAGCTGGCGATAGCGCATTGGCGATAAATTCCTTTGGGTCGTCTGACCATTCGATAATATCAATTTTTTCACCGCTTAACTCGTTAATGACGGCCGAGACGCGAGAACCTTTTTGACCAACACAAGAACCAACCGGATCGATATTGGGGGCACTGGAGGCGACCGCTACTTTTGAACGCGAACCGGCTTCGCGAGCGACGGCTTTGATTTCGACAACGCCCGAACCAATTTCAGGGGCTTCCGTTTCAAATAATTTCTCGACAAATTTTGGGTGTGAGCGAGATAGGCGCAAATTAATGCCTCTTGGTGTTTCTTCCACTTGGTAAAGGTAGGTTCGAATTCGTTCACCCGGGCGATAGAACTCGCCGGGGATTTGATCGTCGCGCAACAAAACGCCGACCGCTCGGCCCAAGTCAATAAAGACATTGCCTCGGTCAACCTTTTGCACGACACCACTCAAAACTTGGTCTTCGCGTTCTTGATATTCGCTTAGAGTGGATTCTTTTTCGGCTTCGCGCAGGCGCTGGATAATGACCTGTTTAGCGGTTTGGGCGGCAATTCGGCCATAATCATCTTGAGTTTCTAGTGGGAAAATTAGCTCATCATTAACCTGGGCATCTTTCTTGATCCGGCGGGCATCTTCGACCGTGATATGATGTTCGGGATTAAATTTTGGTCGCTCATCTTCAGCTTTCAGAGGTGAGTCCTCAAGCGCTTGCCCCTCGAAGCCTTGGCGTAGTGGGGAGCCCGAGGTCTCTCCTCGGGAAGCATCTTCGTCTTCTAAACGAGTCGTTGTTTCATCAGCTACGATTTTAACCTGAAAAAAGTCGATCTTGCCGGAATCCAAATCAAATTTTGCCCGAATAATCTGGCCTTTTTTGCCATAATCCTTCTTGTAAGCAGCGACTAACGCGTCTTCGATCGCTAACAGGACCTTTTCTTTAGGAATATGACGCTCTTCTTCCATTTGTTCGAGCCCAGCCTTAAGTGCTTTTAAATCAATCATAATTAGGTGCGATACCAATGATACGAATCTTCATGCGAATGATACAAATGGGTTCAAAAATGTTTCTTCCCTATTCGTAGCATTCGTATTATTCGTAAATTCGCATCGGCTTAATTTGTTAGCTTTTAAAAAAAGCCCGTTGGGACACAACAGACTACTAATTTAATAATATCAGATAGAAAATTGGTGTCAACCTGTTATCAACTTTTTCTTCCCAATTAGTATTGTTTCTTATTGCATCTTTTACTATAATAGAAACAATAGCTCAAAGCTGACTCTATGTTTAGTGTTAGCCATTAATAACTTAATCAATCAATAAAATATGGAAACTTATCAAGCACCTTCGCCCACTCCCGCTCCCGTCAATCGCCCCGTTGGCGGTAAGAAAAAATTAATCAGTATTTTAGTCGCGATTGTCGTTATTTTAGTGGTCATTATCATTGCGATTGTTTTAACTAAAAATCTTTCACTCTCAACGGCTTCTAATTCTGGCGAGCCAACTTCAGCCACCGTCCCTTTGACGGAAAAAGAGAAGACCCAAATTTTAGAATCATTGCAACAAGAATCAACCCAAACCGAGGCTCTAACCGAAACGGAGAAATCTGATATTCTTAACGCTCTTCAACAAGAAGTGGCTCAAACTCCACCCATGACCGATCAAGAGAAGCAAGATATTCTGAAAGCTTTACAAAATAGCTAATTTTATCAATTTTTATTAAATAATTTTAATTTCTATGTTTAACAAAATCTCATTTTTCTTGGGTCGACTAGCTGTCATAATTTTAACTCTGACCATTCTTGTTCCCGCTGGTTCTGTTTGGGCATGGGAAGGACCACCCGAGGGAGTAACTCCTCCGGATTGTACTGGTCGAGAAGGTTGTAACCCGCCGATAAATAGTGGGAATTCTAATCAGATAAAAAGTGGCGGTTTTGGTGCGAGCGGTGTTGCGGTCTTCGGAAATTTGTTTTTAGGAGCAACCGGTGGAGAAGGTGGGCAAGCCATTTTTGAGGACGACAGTAGGGTTGACTCAAAAAAGTGGGTTCAGGATGTTTATAATGGATTGATGAGATTTTATAAGGGTGGGAATGCTGTTTTGAGTTTGGTTGGGGTGAGTGGGAACAATAAATCTGACGCAAAAGTTGGGATCAATTTACCTCTGTCGGGAGGAACTCCTGCCAGCCGATTGCCACAAAAAACCTTAGATGTTCGCGGAGAAATTGTTGCTTCGGGTGATATCTGTACCACAGTGACTCCAGGAAGTATTGCCAATCCGATTTGTCTAAGTACTGGCGGAGGAAGTGGTACTTCTTTGCCAGCAGGATCAAATAGCCAAACTCTACGTTACAATGGCACAAGTTGGATGTCAAGTAGCTCTATCCTCAACGCCGGAACGCTCGTTTCAATCGCGACCGATCTTCGTGTCAACGGAAAAACAGCTTTTCAAGATAAAGTTACCTCCACAGGCGATATTTGTACCACGGTTACTGGTAGTGAAAAGTGCTTGAGTACTGGTGGAGGGACCGGTGGTACAACAGTAGTGGCCAATCCGGGCAACGGGACAACCGCTTTAACCTCGGTGAAAATTGGTCCAACTAGTTATACCGTTGGCGGGAGTAGTGGCGCGACGATTGATCCTGGAACTTCTGGTCAAACTTTGCGTTATGATGGCACCAAATGGGCGGCTAATTCTAATATCTATAACAATGGCACCAACGTGGGGATTGGGACAGTTAGTCCGGGTGGGAAATTGACAGTGGTTGATAGTGTGGCCGGTCCAGCTAAATTACAATTGATGAATACTAATGCTTCTGGCTGGTCTAATCTCTCGGCAATAAATAGCTCCGCCGGTGGCTATGTCTCTTTGGTTAAAAGGGGTGCTAGTGCTAGTTGGCAACCCGGTTCAGCAATGATTTATAATAACGGCAACAATCCAATTCATTTCATCACTAATGGCCAAGGTTCAGCGGCCGATTCAGTAATTGATATGACTATTACTGGTGCAGGGGATGTGGGGATTGGGACGGTGACCCCAGGGGCCAAACTTGAGGTAAATGGGAATGTTCGGGCGACGGGCGACATTGGTTCCTCAGGAATTTTGGGTGGAACGGGATTGAGGATCATCAATTCCAGCTATCAGGGTTCCAATGTGACCAATGGGTTGGAAGTTGGTTACCAATATCCCAACAAAGATCTTGATTCTGGCAAAATTGCTTATGGTAAGTTTAATTATGGCACGGTTGGTTTGGATATTACTGGCGCTGGGACTACGGCTGACAAAAATGCTCAAAATCGCTTAATTCGATTGTGGGATGATGTGAAGGTTGGGGATACTTTAACTACAGTGAATCTTGTTGCGACCAACGCCACGACGACGAATCTGTATGCTCAACATTACTATACCTGCACCGCTTCGGGTTCGTGTAGCCCAACAACAATTGGTGGTGGGACAATTTATAAGGCGGATAATAGTAGTTTATTGTTGACCGGAGACACTTTCTCAATTAAAGATCTTGGGGTTTCGACAGCCAAATTGGCCAATAGCGCTGTTACGGCCAGCAAATTAAATCAAATGGGGGCAACCCCTGGCCAAGTTCTCAAATGGACGGCAATGGGCTGGGCACCCGGGACGGATAATACTGGCACGGGGGGGACAACTAATACTTATACAGCAGATAATAGCACCCTTAGTCTCTCAAATACTAATGTTTTTAGTGTAAACACTGCCAATGTCCAAAAGAGAATTACTGGCGATTGCGCGGTGGGCTCGTCAATCCGAAAGATAAACGAGAATGGAACGGTTGTTTGCGATGTTTCTATTGGGGGAACCAGTAATTATGTCTCTAGTGGACTATATGGTTATGGCACTGAATATTGGATTTCTGAAAGGAACTCAACGACTGGAGAAGTAAGGTTTCGCGTTGATATGTATAAACGTGCCGTGGTGATGTCCCCGGTCGAGACAGAGACGCGAACGACAGTTAAATGTCCAACCGATTACGAATTAGTTCTCACCGGAGAGACAGAATTATTGAATTCTTCTGGCTACACTCCTTCTGGTTCACCAATGGAAGCTTTGAAATTTTTTGCCAGGAATTATGCCTGTTATAAAAAGTAGTTAGATTGTTTCTAATTTCTTTGCTAAAATAGAAGGGAGTCAAAGCCTTTCTATTTTAGTTTATGGATCCCGTTAGAGGCCACGATCACCATTAAGCTTTTTAAAAAATATGTTTAAAATATTATTAGAAGACAAAATAATGTTAGATGACGATTTATCGATCGTAATCTGCCTCTAACGGGATGGAAATTGAACCATTAAAAAATTTTTTGATTGATTCGCGTTTGGTGACAGCGAAAGATTTTGCGGTGGTTGAGGCGGAGGCAGAAAGTTCTGGCGCGCGAATTGAAGATTTGCTGATTGGCAAAGGTTTCCTGATCGAGGATGATTTACGGCGGGCTAAGTCGTATGTTTTGGGGATTCCGTTTGTGGATTTGAAAAAGGAACGAATTCCGAAAGATATTTTGGCCTTGATTCCCGAACCGTTGGCGCGTAAACATAATTTGGTGGCCTATAAAAAGACGGGCGAGACATTGGAGATCGCGATGCTTGATCCGCTTGATTTAGAGGCCATTGATTTTATCAAGAAGGGGAGTTCGCTGAAAATTTTACCGCGTTTGACTGATACAGAATCGATGAAGAATGCGCTGGTGCAATATCAGAAAAGTCTCAAAGCTGATTTTGGTGATATTATCCAGAAAGAATCAAATAATTTGCCGAACCCTTTAGCTGATTTGGCCGAGGGTGATTTGGGGGGTGAGTCAAAAAGTGACGATTTGGCGAAAATCGCCGAAGATTTGCCGGTCGTGCGGATGGTGGATTCGCTTTTGGCCCACGCGATTTTGCAAAAGGCGTCGGATATTCATATTGAGCCGTTTGAAAATGAGTTGGTTATTCGCTATCGCTTGGACGGGATTTTGCATGACGCGATGATTTTACCCAAAAAAACGGCGCCCGGGATTACGGCCCGCATTAAGGTATTGTCGAATTTGCGATTAGACGAAAAGCGTTTACCTCAAGATGGTCGCTTCAAGATTGAAACGCATGGCCAAAATGTTTCGTTTCGGGTTTCGACTTTACCGACGCAATTTGGCGAGAAGGTCGTGATGCGTCTCTTACCTGATTCGGTCCATGGTTACACGCTTGAGTCGGTCGGTTTTCACGGCGAAGGTTTAGAAAAAATTCAGCAAGCGGTGAAGCGAACTATGGGCTTAGTTTTAGTGACCGGCCCAACCGGCTCGGGTAAGTCGACGACGCTTTACGCTTTGCTCGATATTTTAAATACACCGGATGTTAATATCTCGACGATTGAAGACCCGATTGAGTATCAAATTTCACGCATTAATCAAACCCAAGTTCGACCCGATATTGGTTTGACTTTTGCGACTGGTTTGCGAACGCTCGTTCGCCAGGACCCGGACATTATTATGGTGGGCGAAATTCGTGATCGCGAAACTTCGGGTTTGGCGATCAATGCTTCACTCACTGGCCACTTGGTTCTCTCGACGCTCCACACTAATTCAGCGGCCGGCACGATTCCGCGTTTGCTTGATTTGGGGGCCGAACCTTTTCTCTTGGTCTCTACTTTGGAGGTGATTGTGGCCCAGCGCCTCGTTCGCCGACTTTGTCCCGAGCGCGAGGCTTATCATCCTACCGAGGCTGAAATCAAAAGTTTGGCCACCAAGGCTAATCTTGAGCGCGTGTTAGATTGTTTGAAGAAAGAAAAAATTATCAAACCCACTGATACTTGGAGCACGATTTCTTTTTATCATCCCAAAGTGGCGAGTGGAGCGACAACTTGTTCTGACGGTTATGCCGGCCGAGTGAGTATTAGCGAAGTTTTGGGTGTGAGCCGGACCTTGCGCGATTTGATTATTAAGGGGGCCTCGGCCGAAGATTTGGCCGAGCAAGCCCGAAGCGAGGGGATGTTAACGATGCTTGAAGACGGCATTTTCAAAGCGGTTCAAGGCGTGACAACGATCGAGGAAGTGCTTCGAGCGGTGACGGAATGACCCCTCACTTTCCCGCCAGACCTTAAGTGAGCCCAAGGTCTGGCGGGCAAAATAAAAATTAAAAAATGATTTTCAATTTTAGGGCGAAAAGGGCTAATGGCGAAGAAATTTCGGGGACTCGAGAATCCGTTGACCGTTTTAGTTTGGCCCGCGAATTGCGTGCCGAAGGTTTGATTGCTTTAGTAGTGGAAGAAGTAAAAAATAATAGGGTTCACCCTGTGGAGTACCGCTTTGCGGTAATTCGCTCTTGGCGAATTATACTCCACAGGGTAAAGATGAAAGACAAAATTATTTTTGCTAATAATTTGAGCGCGATGATTAGCGCTGGTTTACCCTTGTCGCGAGCCTTGTCGGTGATGGCGCGGCAAACGAGCCATAAATATTTCAAAAAAGTTTTAACCGAAGTAGAGGCTCTCATTGCCAAGGGTGAGAGTTTGAGTGGCGCTTTGGCTAAGTGGCCAAAAATTTTCCCCGAGGTTTTTACGGCGATGGTCGCCGCGGCCGAAGAGACGGGTAAATTGCCCGAAGCCCTCAAATTAATCGGTGAGCAATTAGAAAAAAGTTATGCCTTGCGTCGCAAAATTATTGGCGCTCTGATTTATCCCTCGGTGATTGTCGTGGCCATCGTCGCGATCGGTATTTTGATGATGATTTTTCTGATCTCGACCTTGTCGGCCACTTTTCGCGAACTTAATGTGCCCTTGCCATTGTCGACGCGTTTGGTGATTGGTTTGTCTGATTTCTTAGTTAATAATATCTTCGTCGTTTTGGCTGGCCTTGTTTTACTTATTATCTTTTTGCTTTGGTGGCCGAAAACGGGGCGGGGTAAGAAGATGATGCCTTGGTTGCTTTTGCATATTCCTTTTGTTAATAAATTAACGCGTCAGGTCAATTCGGCCGTGATTATGCGAACCACTTTCTCTCTGTCTCGGCGGGCGTTAGTCTGACCAAGACGATGGCCATCACCAAGAAGGTGGTGCAAAATTATTATTATCAACAAGTAATGATTGAAGCTCTCGATAAGGTCCAAAAAGGTATTTCTTTGTCAGTTATCTTCTCGGCTCATCAAAATCTTTTCCCGATTTTTGCTAGTGAGATGTCGTCAGTTGGCGAAGAGACAGGTAAATTGCCGGAACTCTTGCTCAAAGGCGCAGTTTTTTTTGAAGATGAAGTTGATCAGGTGACCAAAAATTTGTCGACGGTGATTGAACCCGTCTTGATGATTATTATTGGCTTGGCCGTCGGCTTATTTGCGGTGTCGATGATTGGTCCAATGTATTCGCTCTCTAATGCGATCAAGTGATGCCATGCTAATTTACGAATGCCTACGAATATAACGACTAAGACTAATGGTTTTACTTTGGTTGAGGTTTTGGTGGCCTCGGCGATTTTTGCCGTTTTGGCTCTCGGTATTTATCAAGCGTTTTTGGGGGTGAGCAGTCTTACTCTTAGTGCTAAGGCCAAGGCGGGGGCGATTAGTTTGGCCAATGAGCAAATCGAGATTGCGCGCAATTTACCTTATTCGAGCGTTGGTATTTTGGGTGGCTGGCCAGCGGGATCTTTGCCCTATGAACGCTTGGCCACTACTTCGGGGATGGTTTTTAAGATTACGACGACAGTGCGCAATCTTGACGATTCGTTTGATGGGACGATCAGTGGGGAGCCCAACGATTTAACGCCGGCTGATTATAAATTAGTTGAAGTGACTGTTTCGTGTGGGAGTAGGGTTTGTCGCTATTTTCAACCCTTAACCTTAATCGCCATGATTAGTCCGAAAAATTTAGAAAACAGTTCGGGCAACGGCGCGCTCTTTGTCAAAGTTTTTGATGCTAATGGCCAAGCGGTACCTGATGCCAATGTTAAGGTCACAAATATTAAAGCGACAACGACGATGGTGGTTCAAGATACCACTAATAATGAGGAGATTTTTCAATTGGTCGATACGCCACCGGGCGAATTTGCTTATCGGGTCGAGGTTAGTAAGGCCGGCTATTCATCGGCTCGCACTTATGCTCTTGGTGAAGCTGGTCTCACCAACCCCACTAGCCCCGATGCCACGGTTTTGGCGGGTCAATTAACCTCCCTAAGTTTAATCATTGATCGTTTGAGTAATTTGGCACTAGAGGCAGTTGATAATTATTGCCAACCGGCTGGACCTTTTACTCTCCAACTCCAAGGCGAAAGATTATTAAGTGCGGATCCAGAAATTTTGCGCTATGACGAAAGCCAGACTATCTCCGCGAGTGGCGATTTATGGCTTCCTAATTTAGATTGGGACACTTATCAATTAATCGCTGACGATTCGGTTTGGGCGATCGCTGGCTCTTTTCCTCTTCAATCAGTGCTGGTGCCACCCGGGGCCGACAGTACTGTTAAGTTGGTGCTTAAACCCAAATCGGGTAAGGGTTTATTGGTGGCGGTTAAGGATGGGGCTTCGGGTTTGCCTTTGTCTAATGTTGAAGTCAATTTATCGGGCAATGGTGTTGACCAAACCTTAGTAACGAATCGGGGCTATTTTACCCAAACGGATTGGTCGGCGGGCGGTTTAGAAACTGATGGCAACATTGAAACTCATGCGCCGATCGGGGAACTTAAATTGGTTGAGGTTTTAGGTAATTATCAGCCGGCCGGCTATTTGGTCTCCGGCGTTTTTGATTCGGGCGCGACCACCACCACTTTTTATAATCTTAATTGGCGACCGGTTGATCAAGCTAGTTCGACGGGGGAGACGAGTATTCGTTTCCAATTAGCGACCGGTAATGATCCGGCGACCACGACTTGGGCGTGGTTGGGCCCTGATGGTACGAGCGCGAGTTATTATTCAACCTCTGGTGCGACGATTAGCTCGGTCAATTCACCCGCGCGTTATTTGCGCTATCGAGTTTTCTTATCGACGGCCGATCCGCTCGTGACGCCCAATCTATCTGACATTTCGGTGACTTATAGTTCGGCCTGTTTGCCTTTTGGCCAAATTTATTTTGATGGTCTCACGACGGGTGATTATTTGGTGAGCGCGAATAAGACAGGTTACCAAGAATCATCGGCTCCGGTCGCGGTTAATCAAGACTGGCAAATTTTAGAAATTACTTTAAATCCACAATGAAAATACACGATACGAATCTACGAGTTCAGGCGAATCTGACGAATCAGGCGGGTTTCACGCTAGTAGAAATGCTGGTGGTTGTCGGCCTGGTGGTTCTCGTTGGCTTGGCGATTGCTAATTTTGGTCGGGATATTTTTTACCAAAATTTAGTTTGGTCGCGCGAATTGGTGGCCGAGAGCGAGGCCAAAATTGCCATGCGTCGTTTGATGGCGGAAATTCGCACCGCTGAACCGTCTAATACTGGCACTTACCCGATCGAATTGGCGGATAAAAGTAATTTTATTTTTTATAGCGATATTAATAATGATGGCAAACGTGAACGCTTGCGTTATTTCCTCGATGGCCAAACTTTTAAGCGGGGGGAAATTGCCCCCTCGGGCCAACCCTATGTTTACGATCTTAATGCGGAAGATGTTTCGACACTGGTTAATGATATGGTTAACCCTAACAACCTGATCTTTAGTTATTATGACCGTGATTATGATGGGACGGCGTCGAGTTCTCCCCTGGTTGAGCCGATTGAAATCAAAAATATTCGCTTGGTTAAAGTTGAATTCTTGATTGATGCCAATTCGGCTCAAGCGCCCGTGCCGATTTATTTGTCGAGCCAAGTGATGATGAGAAATTTAAAAGATAATTTATGACCCCCGTCCCCGCCAGACCTTAAGTGAGCCCAAGGTCTGGCGGGTGAGGGGGGTGTAAATAAGCAAATAAGTAAAAAATGACAGAAAAAAACAAAAATGGTGGGTACTTACTCGTTCAAGTTTTGGTCTTTAGCGCGGCCGGTGTTATTATTATTGGTGGTTTGATTGGTTGGGCCGGAACAAGTTTAAAATTATCGCGTTATTTGGCTTCGCGCGAGCAAGCTTTTCAAATTGCCGAAGCGGGAGTGGAGTATTATCGTTGGCATTTAGCCCATGCGCCAACGGATTTTCATGATGGCCAAGGTTCGAGTTCGACCGGACCCTATGTTCATCCTTATCAAGATAAAGATGGGAATACTCTTGGTCAATATTCTTTGGTTATCGCGGAGCCCTTGATTGGTTCGACTCTGGTGGCCATCACTTCGACCGGTGAAGTTTTTGATGGTTCGAACGCTAAGCGAATAGTGGAATCAAAACTCGCCATTCCGTCGCTGGCTAAATACGCGGTAGGGGCTAATGCTAAGATGCGGTTTGGTGAAGGAACCGAAGTTTTTGGTCCGATTCACTCCAACGATGGTGTTCGGTTTGACGGTGTGGCCCATAATTTAATCACGAGCGCGCAGGCCAGTTATGATGATCCTGACTACGATGACCATTATCTCGAGTATGGTGTGCACACTCACGACTCGCCAACTGATCCGTTCCCGCCAATCGCTCCACCTAGTTGCTCGGATGTTTTTATGGCTGGGCGACAATTCCCGGTGCCCGCCGTTGATTTTACCGGCCTCACGGCTGATTTAGCTAATCTCAAGACCGAGGCCAATACCGCTGATGGTCGCTATCTTTCTAATTCTGGCGATCAAGGTTATCATCTGATTCTCAAAACTAATGATACTTTCGATTTGTATAAAGTCACCTCCGTCTCTTCTCCGCCTCGCGGTTGTTCTAGTAGTCAAACTAATTGGGGAACTTGGAGCATCAAAAAAGAATCTTTTATTGCCAATTATCCTTTCCCCGTTAATGGTATTATTTTTGTCGAGGACAATGTTTGGGTTTCGGGGCAAATTAATACGGCGCGCCTAACAATTGCTTCAGGCCGTTTCCCGGAGAGTACTAATACCAATACTAGTATTACGGTGAATAATGATTTGAAATATACCAATTATGACGGTCAGGATGTGATTGGTTTGATTGCTCAAAATAATTTTAATGTTGGGTTAGACAGTGAGGACGATTTACAAATTGACGCGGCTTTGGTGGCGAAAAATGGTCGGGTGGGACGTTTTTACTATGGGAAAGATTGTGGCGATGAGTATAAACGTCATTCTTTAACCTTGTTCGGCATGATTGCGACAAACCAACGTTATGGTTTTGCTTATGTTGATGACACGGGCTATGAATTGCGTAATTTGACCTATGATGGTGGCTTACTTTACGGCCCGCCTCCATCTTTTCCCCTTACTTCTGATCAATATCAAATTATCTCTTGGCGGGAAAAATAATCGCTCGACTTGATTTCGTTTTAAAAACCTCGCCTTAAAATTTTCCAGCGAAAATTTTTTGCTCCTCTCGACCGAGTTGCTCCTCGCTGTGCTCGGAGACCGTGCCAACTCGGTCTGCGAGAGGCTTTTTAAACGAAACAAGTCTCGCTTGGTTGCTACCGCAAGGTTGAACCTTGCGGTTTGAAGTCCAACTTCAAGTGAGCCCGAAGTTGGACTTCGAGCCGAAGTTTTCCTTGTTTTTTCTCACCTTTTTGCTAACTTAATTTTGGAAACTGAACACTAACTTTAACCTCGAAAGGAGGCAGAAATGCTCGAGCCAGAAGAAGAATTTGTGATGCCTCCCGAATGGGGGGTCAAGTGGGATCCTCAACTTCCTTATAATGGTTACAAAACTTGCCCCAGATGCGATTGTCACCTTTTGGAGAAGGCCAGAAGTGACGGCCTTTCTTGGTGTCATTATCTGGTCGGGTTCTCCTCGGTTATTCCCCGCTCAAGTACCCGCAAGGATATTATTGGGATCATGATGCTTAATTGCCCACTATGTTGGTCTACATTCTGGCAACACGCCAATAAGTTGAATTGCGCTCTCGCGAAGGAAGACTGCCCCAATTGGCCCCGTGACGAGAATGGCCGACCGCTCTGACCTATCCGGGTTAGGGCGGTCTTTTGATTTTCAAAAAATATTAATTAAAACTGACATTACCTATCCCCCCTTTTTCTTCCTTTCTTGTTGTTAACAAAATTTCCAATTGGAAATTTTGTTAACGACCGGAGTTAGGATTTAAGAAAAAGTAAGAGAGAAAAGATGGGGAAAAGGTATGAGGTGGGGAAAAAGTAAGAACAGGTTACTCTGTTTGCTCAATTAAATAATGTCAGTTTCTTTGACTTCAAAAAATTTTAAGTGGGGCAAGATATCCAAGGTCTTAGTTTGATCAATAAATTCTTTCGGTAGCGGTGCCGGCCCCAACCAGACACTTTTTTGCATTAATTTAAAACCTAAACCAACTAACTCTGTTCTCAACCAGTGTCGAGCCCTTTCCTTGTTTTTAGGGATATCAAAGGCGATAATCATTTTTCTTTTAGACTTGGGAATTTGGGCTGGGTGGCTATGTTTTCGCCAGTGATAATCTCTTAATTTTTTAACCCCTTCAATTGTTAGTTTCCACAAACTCTCTTCATTATTTATAATTAAGCCGTTTTTCTTCAATCTAGACAAGGTGACGCGCAAGACTCTTTCTTGGTTTGCCATTTTCTTTCTCTCAGCTATCTTGGCCTGGAGTTTATCTTCAAGGAAGAGATCCCCCAACATCCGCGATCTAAGATCTCGATAATTTCCAGGATGGTTAGAGAGAAAAAAGATGATTTCGTCGCCAAGGCTCATATTTATATTTACCTCTCCATGTTAACATAATTTCCAATTGGGAGAAATGTTAACAAGTTTTCTGTTTCTTTTGTTTTTGGTTTATAATACCCAAATATGGCTAATAAAATAATTGTGGGGAATTGGAAGATGAACCCAGTGACCCTGAAGGAGACAAAGCAGACTTTTGGGGCGATTAAAAAGATTGTGGGCCGAGCCCGTCGGACGAAAGTCTTAATTTGCGCGCCAGCGATTTATTTATCAGAACTCAAAAAATTAACCTTGGGGAGCAATAAGCTCGAATTAGGCGCGCAAGATTGTCATTTTCAAGATCAAGGCGCGCAAACGGGCGGGACTTCGGCTTATATGATTCGTGATTTGGGCATTAAAACCACGATTATTGGTCATTCGGAACGGCGGGCAAGTGGCGATACGGACGAGATTATCAGCCAAAAAATTAAGACGGCACTAACGGCCGGCTTACGGGTGATTTTGTGTATTGGCGAAGCGGTGCGCGACCATCATGGCGAGTATTTGGCTGTTTTGCAGACTCAACTCGAAAAAGACTTGGCTGATTTTCCGACGCGTCAAGCCGACAAACTGATGATTGCTTACGAACCGGTTTGGGCGATTGGTAAGAAGGCGACCGGGGTGGAAACGCCCGAAGGCTTTTTGCATAACAAAATTTTTATCCGTAAAATTGCTAGTCGAATTATTGGCAAGAAAAAGGCCTTGGCCTTACCGGTGCTTTATGGTGGTTCGGCGAGCGCACTCAACGCTGGCGATTTTCTGGTCGCCGGTCAAGCCGACGGCTTGTTGGTGGGTCGTGATTCGCTTAACCCGAAAAACTTTGCCGAAATTATCAAAATTGCCGAAAAAGCCAAATAATCGCGATGAAAATAATCACGGAACTCAAAAAGAAAGATTTATTAGGCAAAAAAGTGCTAGTGCGTGTCGATTTTAATGTGCCGATTAAAAATGGTCGGATTATAGATGATTTTCGGATCCAGCAAAGTTTACCGACGATTAAATACCTGCTCAAAAATGGGGCTAAGGTGATTTTGATGAGCCATTTGGGGAGCGATGGTTCGGCTAGTTTAACGCCGGTTGCTCGTTATCTTAAAAAAAATCTCGCTCAATCGGTTGAGTTGCTGGGGAATTTGCGGAGCGATCTTGGTGAACAAGAAAATGATTCGGAATTTGCCAAACAATTAGCCAGTCGCGCCGACCTCTATGTTAATGACGCCTTCTCGGTTTCGCATCGGGCGCACGCTTCAGTGGTTGGGGTGCCAAAATACTTGCCTAGTTATATCGGCCTGTTATTTGCTAAAGAATTTCAAAATTTGAGTTTAGCGCTTAAGCCTAAGGGCAAAATGGTAGTTATTTTGGGTGGATTGAAATTCCAAACCAAAATTCCTTTGATTAAAAAATTCTTAAAAACGGCGGATCAGATTTTTATCGGCGGGGCTTTGGCCAATTCGTTTATGAAGGCACTGGGTTGCGATATCGGCGCTTCAATTGCTGACGGAGACGTCGATTATATTAAACCGTTTTTGAAAAATAAAAAAATCTTATTACCAGTTGACGTGATCAAAAACCAAAAAAATCAAATCGTCGACATCGGCCCAGAAGCGCTTAAACAAATTGAACAAATGATAAAGGGCGCGAAACTCATTGTTTGGAATGGTCCCATGGGTTGGTTTGAAACAGGAGCAAAAAAAGGAACGCTCGAAACGGCCAGAATTATCGCTCGGGCGAAAGGGAAATCAATTGTCGGTGGTGGCGATACTCTTTCGGCGATTGAAGAATTAAAATTACTGAAAAATTTTACTTTTGTCTCGACGGCTGGTGGTGCCATGCTTGATTTCTTGGCGACGGGCACTTTGCCTGGGATTAAGGCGTTGAAATAAGATTAGCAAAAATAATAATGGCCACCTTGCGAATTTATCCTCGCTTGGTGGCCATTTGAGCCTGGGCAGATCTCCCATTCCCCGCCGTGGGGCCCCCTAATCCGGGGTTGGTTTTCTCTCGGGTTGGGAGTTTTCTTGAGATCTACCCTCGATAAGCTGGGGCTCCGTCAAGTTCCACGGACTAAACCTCCGAGGCCGACCGAGTCTCTCACTCGGCTCGGCGTTAGACAGAAAAACCAGCTTGTCCAATAATAAGCTTAATTTATTTTAGAAAAATTGTCAACTAGCCAGCTCTTTTTTGATTGCAGTTTGAGTTTTTTCGAAATCCGTTTTGGTTTCACTGCCTTGGCCTTGCCAATGTTTGAAACCATCGTTTTCGAAGCGGGGAATGAGGTGAAAATGGGCGTGGAAGATGAGTTGACCAGCTTGGGCCTCGTTATTCATCCCCAGATTTAAACCATCAGCTTTGATGCCAGCCTTGACCGCTTGGCCGACTTTTTGCAAGACGGGGCCAAGTTTGGTTAAGGTCTCCGTTGGGAGATCGAAAAGATTGTGCGCGTGAATTTTGGGAATCAAAAGAGTGTGACCCAAATTAATCGGGTTGATATCAAGAAAAGCGAGGAAGTCGTCATCCTCGTAAATTTGGTAAGCCGGAATCTCGCCAGCGACAATTTTGCAAAATAAACAATTTGGGTCCATCGGTTTGTATGATAGTATAGCGTATATGGTGAAAAACTGGAAATTACGAAAGGCGATTAGTAAAAAAGCCGAAGCTGAATTAAGTGATTATCCCGAATTAGTTCGGAAATTGCTTTTTTATCGTGGGATTAAAACTAAAGCCGAAGCCGAAAAATATCTTCAGCCTGATTACGAGCGCGATTTACTTGATCCCTTTTTAATGAAGGATATGGCCAAGGCGGTGGATCGTTTGTTCTTAGCCCTAGAACGAAAGGAGAAAATAATTATTTTTGGTGACTATGACGCTGATGGGGTACCCGGTTCGGCGATGTTGGCGCTCTTTTTTCATAAAATTGGCTATCATAATTTCGAAGTTTTTATTCCTGATCGAAATAACGAGGCCTACGGTTTGAGTCCGGAGAAGATTGAGGATTTTACCAAGCAAGGGGTCAAGTTAATTATTACGATCGATTGTGGCATTACCGATGTGACCGAAGTAAAATTAGCCAACAAAAAGGGGATTGATGTTGTTATCACTGATCATCATTTGGCACCGGCCGAACTCCCGTCGGCTTACGCGATTGTTGATGCCAAACAGCTTGACGATCATTATCCTGAAAAAATGTTAGCGGGTTCGGGGGTGATGTATAAATTTATCTGTGCGTTGTTATTGAAAAATCGTTTTAATATCCCGACCGGTTGGGAGAAGTGGTTACTTGATTTAGTGGTAATTGCTACGGTCAGCGATATGGTGCCCCTGACGGGCGAGAATCGCTTACTCGCTTATTATGGTCTCAAAGTTTTGCGCCAAACCAAGCGTTTGGGTTTGCTGGCGCTCTTAAACATTATCAAAACGAGACCGGCCAATGTCACCGAAGACGATATTAGTTTTATGCTTGGTCCGCGGATTAACTCGGCCAGTCGAATGTCGCACGCGTCCCAAGCCTATTATTTACTCACCACTTATGATGAAGTGGAAGCGGTGACGATTGCGAAACATTTAGAAGATAAAAATAAAGCCCGCCGGGAAGCGGTGGAGGTAGTGATTAAGGGGGTGGCGGAACAAATTGGTGATTTACCAATTGAAGAATTACCTCCAATTGTTGTGGCTGGTTCGCCCGATTGGGGTCTGGGGATGTTGGGTCTTACTAGTTCGCGCTTGGTAGAGAAATATGGCCGACCCGTTTGGCTTTGGAGTCAGAATGCTAACAGCGTGATTAAGGGCTCGGGTCGCTCGGATGGCTCGATAAATTTGGTGGAAGTAATGCGTTGGGCGGACGATAGCGTGCCTGGGAGTAAATTCTTTTTAGATTTGGGTGGTCATGCCATGGCGGCCGGCTTTTCGCTGGCGCCCGAAAAAGTTTCAGAATTGGCCCCGCGTTTAATCTCGGCTTACAAAAAAACCAAGAAAGAAGCGGTTGAAACGGAATTATTGGTTGATGAGGAATTAACTCTTGATCAATTAACTTGGGACACTTACCAATTGATTGAACCGCTGGCACCGTTCGGGGTGGATAATCCCAAACCAGTTTTTTGGTTAAAAGATCTTGAGGTTGACGAAGTAAAATATTTTGGCAATGGGGGTTTACATTTAGAATTAACTTTCAAAAAACCTGACGGCAAACGGATCCCGGCCATCGGTTTTTTTGCCTCGCCAGTGCCCGATGACCCTACCCATATTTTTGGCGATCTCAAACTAGCGAAAAGGGAGCGTCTTGATCTCTTAGCCACTCTCGAAAAATCAATGTTCAAAAATTACCCCGAACTCCGCTTGCGGATTGTAGATTTAAAACCGACTAGCGTAATTTAAAACGCGAGTTATAATAAACCTATGGAAAAAGTCATAATGTATACCGACGGGGGCGCGCGGGGGAATCCCGGGCCGGCGGGGGCGGGGGTGTTTATTTATAACGATAAGGGCGAAATTATTCGCAAAGCCCATCTCTTCTTGGGTCAGATGACGAATAATGAGGCTGAGTATCAAGCGGTGTTATTGGGTTTGGATACTTTGAAAAAAGTTTTTGGCAAAGACAAGACTCGCAATCTGGATGTTGAAATAAGAATGGATAGTGAATTGGTTGGTAAACAATTACGTCATGAGTATCAAGTTAAAGAGGCGAAAATGGTGCCGTTATTTATGAAAATCCACAATTTGCGCGTGGCCGATTTTCCCCATATTTCTATCACCTTTATCCCGCGCGAAAAAAATACTGAAGCTGATCAATTGGCTAATCAAGCGATGGACGAAGGCGAGCGCGAGCAGAAAGGGTTGTTTTAAAACAAGAAAAGGAGCGAGTTCTCGTTCGAGATACCATCGCCCTAAGATTCCCGTTTCGGGGTGACTGCCCTTGCGGCTAAACCAGCCATGGGTCTTTCGGTTTGTCACCACCCCCTGTTTATCAGGACTTGTCCACGGGAATTTTTTTTAGTATAGCGTAAAAACATTTTTGGTCAATGCGAAGATTAAGAAAAATTATAATATTATTAATTGTCGGTTTTTTGTTGGGGATTTTTCTGGCGGGGCTGGATGATTTGGGTGGGGCGGTTCGGGTTTTGTTTTTAGTTTTAGCTTTAGCTTTTGGCCTTTTGTTTTTTCTTTATCAACGAAGCCGAATTTTTGGCGTTCTGGTTTTAATTTTTCTCGGGGTGACTTTGGGTTTATTTCGATACTCACTTTTTTCTGTCGGCGGAATTGATAATTTTAGCTCAACCAAACAGACCGTGGTTGGTTTAATTGTGGCCGATCCTGATCGACGAGACAAAAGCACCAGACTTATTGTTGAGCTTAACCCTTCGACTACGCTCAGGGTCACCACAAGGGTTCTTGTGGTGACTGACAACTTTATCGATTACCATTATGGCGATCAAATCGAACTAACGGGCAAATTGCAACCACCCGAAAATTTTTTGACCCAGCCTTCGTCCCAGACTTCAGCGAGGCAAAGCCGACCAATAGTTTTTGACTATCGAAATTATTTGCTGGTTCGAGGCATTGGTGAAATCAGTTATTATCCTAAAATAAAAATCCTAGCACGTGGTGAGGGGAGCGCGCTCAAAGCAGGTTTGTTTAAACTGAAAAATAGATTTCTCACTAATCTTCGCCAAGTTTTGCCCGAACCAGCCTCTACTCTGGCAGGCGGGTTAATTTTGGGCGACAAGGGCGGTTTGGGTCCAAAAACCGAGGAGGAATTTCGTCAGGCGGGGATGTCGCATATTATTGTTTTGTCAGGCTACAACATTATCATTGTGGCCGAAAATGTTTTGAAACTTTTTTCTTGGTTTTCACCCTTTTGGTCGTGGTTGCTTGGTCTTGGTTCAATTTTTTTGTTTGTGTGGATGACGGGAGGCGAGGCCGCGGCCGTGCGCTCGGCGGTGATGGCGGGCTTAGCGCTAATCGCTCGACGGTTCGGTCGGACTTATGAAGCAGGGGTGGCGCTGGTGTTGGCCGGTTTCTTAATGGTTTTGTGGAACCCGCGTTTGCTGGCGTTTGATCTCGGTTTCCAACTTTCGTTTTTGGCCACCTTGGGGCTAATTTATTTATCGCCAATTGTTGAAAAGGGAATTGATAAAATATCAAGGGGAACCCTTGATACAAAATTAAAATGGCTGAAGGAGATCATCGCCACCACTACCGGCGCGCAAATTGCTGTCTACCCATGGCTCTTGTGGCGGGCCGGCAACGCTTCGTTGGTTGGTTTCATTTCTAATATCTTCGCCTTACCCGCGGTGCCCTTCGCGATGTTTGCCAGTTTTGTCACTGGCATCACCGGTTTCACCTCTCATTTCCTCTCGCTTCTCGTTAGCTATCCCACTTATTTCTTACTCGAGTATATCCTCCAAATCGCCCATTGGTTCGCTGGTTTGGTATAATCGTTGAAATGAAATATCGTTGGTTTTTTATTTTTTTACTTTTGATTTTTACGACAACTGTGTGGTTGGCGATTTGGTGGGAAACGCCGAGTCAATATCTCACGGTTAATTTTCTTGATGTCGGGCAGGGCGACGCGATTTTAATTACTGCGCCCAATCGCAAACAGGTTTTGATTGATGGTGGGCCGAACCAAACGGTCGTTCGCGAGCTGGGTCAGGTGATGCCATTTTTTGATCACTCGATTGATTTGGTAATGGCGTCGCACCCCGACCAAGACCATATTGGCGGTTTGCCCGAAGTTTTCAATCGTTATCAAGTTGCCGGTTTCATTGAGCCCAAATTTCCAGCCAAAACTAGCGTTTACCAAAATTTACAAGAAAAAATTAAAGAAGAAGAGTCGACCCACTTAATTGCTCAAGTCGGCACAAAAATAATTTTGGGTCGTGATGTTTCTTTAGAAATTCTCTCGGCTAAACCCTGGCAATTAGGACCGCGAGGGGGACAGCCAGACACAAACAATAGTTCCATCGTCGCTCGACTCACTTATGCTTCAACCACCTTTCTTTTCACAGGTGATCTGCCAACTAAGGCTAGCGATCAGCTCGCTTGGGCTCAAGCGAGCAAAATTAAAGCGGATGTTTTAAAAGTAAGTCACCATGGCGCTAAATCTTCTAATTCATTTTTGTTTTTGAAAACGGTTAAGCCAGAATACGCCGTTATTTCGGTTGGCGTCGATAATCGTTATGGTCACCCCAGCGTCGAAACTTTGGCTTGGCTCGAAACGGTCGGTGCCGAAATTCTTCAAACCAAAGACCTCGGCACCATTACCCTAAAATCCGACGGGCAAACGGTGGGATTTTAAACACTCAAGATTTGTGATAATCTAAAAATAGGAGACACAACTTATTCAAGCCATTGTTTTTATGTAAATTTAGTGCTAGTAATTAAAATAGAGTTCTTGGTGAGTGCAACTTATGGAACGGGAGGGAGGTGTTTTGCGTGAAGATTGCGGATGTTACGGAATTGTCAGGGCCTCAGGCTAAGAGCCTTCTGGTTGCCATCCTTGGGTTTCAGGAGGAGGCCAACAAGAGTATGGCTGGCCACCCTGCTGACCCCGTGGTGTCGGAGGAGATTAGCCCGTTGGCCTTTGACCCCGATGGGAGGAAAGCTCGCAGGGTCCGGGTGCGGGGAGACACAGGGGCTCTCACTGATTCCGTGTGGAAAGTGCGAGCCAAAGAGCGGTTTTTCCAGCAAGTTGAGGACTTGCTGGCTCAAGCTCCGGTTGTGGACGACACCTCTTTTTGAGTCCCGAAGTCCCGCGAGGCACGTGCGCCTCGCGGGACTAGATTTGTTTTATTTCGTTTTAACTAATAGATTTTTGCCACCTTTGAGGCATTGAGTGCAAATTTTGATCCGGGTGCCGTCGGCAGTTTTGGCCCATTGCAAATTCGGCTGTTTGCGTTGAACAGGAATGCGATTATATTTGGTGGCGCGAACCCGATTGGAGTAACCGCCAACCATGATTGAGCCTTTGTTGCAAATTGGGCAAGTTTTCATTACCCTTGATACTAACATAAACTCATTTTTTCGCAAGCTAATCGGTGGTTTACCCTAGATCCAAGATGCTAAATACGCTATACTATAGTTCTTATGACTATTACCTCAATTAGTTTTATTTTCTCCTTGGCCATTTTGGTTGTCTCGGTCATGGTTCACGAGCTTGCTCACGGCTGGCTGGCTTATATTTTGGGCGATCCGACGGCCAAATTAGCCGGTCGCCTGACGCTTAATCCGATTCCCCATATCGATCCAATTGGGTCAATTATAGTGCCGTTGGTTTTGTCACTTCTACCCGGGGGGATTGTCTTCGGTTGGGCCAAGCCGGTACCTTATAACCCTTATAATTTGAAGGTTAAAAACGGCCCGGCCTATGTGGCGCTGGCCGGGCCGGCCTCCAACTTCATTATCGCCATTATTTTTAGCCTACTTATTCGTTCAGGCTTGGGCGTGAGTTTACTGGGCGCGCCAGCTTTGCCCATTCTTTCGACCATTGTTTTAATCAACATTATGTTGGGCTTGTTTAACCTCATCCCCATCCCGCCCCTTGATGGCTCAACTATCCTATTTTCCTTTTTCCCGCCTCGTTCCAAATTTATTGAGATTTTTGCTCGTTATCAATTCGTCATTATTCTGGCCATCATCTTCGGCGCCGGTTTTATTATTAATGGCCTCCTGACGGTTATTTTTCACCTTTTGACCGGGCTCTAAAATTTTTCTTGATAAAATCTATAGGAAAGTGGTATAATACAAAAGTATGAAAAATATTGCTCAATTTAGAATTATCCAAGAAGACGGTTATTATACGGCCAAAGGTATGGATTTGCCGATTGTAACGCAAGCTAAAAATTGGGACGAATTGATGACAAATATTAAGGAGGCGGTTGACCTGACTCTCGAGGGAGAAGATCTCGCTGATTTTGGTTTTGCCCGTCAGCCCTCGCTCTTAATGAGTTTTGAATTACCGACGGTTTGTCATGCCTAATAAGCTAAGGGTTTTATCAAACAAGGATATTGTTAAAATTCTCGCTGTTTTTAGTTTCAACTTTTACTCGCAAAGAGGTAGCCATATTAAGTTAAGAAGGACAATAAATGGCCATCATCAAGTTTTAACCGTTCCGGCGCATAAAGAATTGACCAAGGGTACAATCAAGGCAATTTACGAGCAAGCTTCGAATTATATTCCTGAGGAAGAATTAGATAAGCATTTTTATACCAAATAGGTTGCTTTTTTAAACCATTTATATTAAAGTAGTGCTTGTCCCGCTTGTTTACGGGTTGGGTTTATTTTATGCCAACAATCAATCAATTAATTCGCAAGCCAAGAAAAAGTGTTAAGCGTAAGGCGACCACGGTGGCTTTGGCGCGCGGTTTCAATACTTTGAAGAATCGACCGATTTTTTACCCCTCACCTTTTAAACGGGGCGTCTGTTTGCAGGTCAAAACTACTACCCCGAAAAAGCCAAACTCCGCTTTGCGTAAGATTGCCCGGGTGCGTTTGACCAATGGGATGGAAGTGACGGCTTATATCCCGGGTATGGGTCACAATTTGCAAGAGCACAGCGTGGTGGTGATTCGGGGTGGTCGGGTTAAGGACTTGCCGGGTGTTCGTTACCATATTGTCCGCGGTGTCTTAGATACGGCCGGAGTGGAGAAACGTCGACAAGGTCGCAGTCTTTACGGTAACAAGAAACCCAAGAAGTAGTATTTAGGGATTAGTATGTAGTATATAGGGAATAAACAAAAATATGCGACGACCAACTAAAAAAACCGAACGCTTAAGCCCTGATCATGAGTATCAGTCGCTTAAGGTTGAAAAATTGATCAATTATGTGATGGAGCGAGGCAAGAAGAATGTCGCGCGCGCTTTGGTCTACGGTGCGTTTGCCAAAATCAAGGAGAAGACCAAAGAAGAGCCGTTAGAAGTTTTCGAAACGGCGATTCGTAATGTCGCGCCTCAAGTCGAAGTTCGTTCTCGTCGCGTTGGTGGGGCCAATTATCAAGTGCCTCACGAGGTCCGACCGGAACGTAAGCAGGCCTTAACCTTTCGTTGGATTATCGAGGCGGCCAAGAGTAAAAAAGGTAAGGGGATGGCTGATAAATTGGCCGATGAAATTATGGCGGCGGCTAAGAACGAGGGCGAGGCTGTTAAGAAGCGCGAGAATGTTCACAAAATGGCCGAAGCCAACCGCGCTTTTGCTCATTTTGCTTTAAAGCGAAAAAAATAATTTAAGAGTTTATGCGGGATTATCCATTAGAAAAGGTTCGTAATATTGGAATTATCGCTCACATCGATGCCGGCAAAACGACGGTCTCGGAGCGGGTTCTTTTTTATACCGGTATTTCCCACAAAATCGGGGAGGTCCATGAGGGCGAAGCGACAATGGACTGGATGGATCAAGAGCGCGAGCGCGGGATTACGATTTGTTCGGCGGCGACCACCGCTTTTTGGACGCCAACTTGCGACGTTGGCCAGGCCGATCGTAAACATCGTTTGAATATTATTGATACCCCGGGGCACATCGACTTTACCGTTGAGGTTAAGCGTTCTTTGCGCGTGCTCGATGGTGCGGTCGTTATTTTTGATGGGGTGGCGGGGGTAGAACCGCAATCCGAGACCAATTGGCGTTATGCCGATGAGGCCAAGGTGCCCCGTCTTTGCTTTGTTAATAAACTTGACCGGATGGGGGCCTCGTTTGACCATTCTTTTAAAACTATTTTGGATCGTTTGTCGAAGAAGGCGGTGCGAATTCAATTGCCCATCGGCGTTGATTCGGAACACGAAGGGGTGATTGATTTGCTCAAAATGAAGGGCTACCTCTTCGAGGGAGACAAGGGCAAGGATCTTAAAGAAATTGAAATTCCTGAGAAATATCTTGAGGATGCCAAAAGTGCTCGCGCTGAATTGGTGGAGAGAATTGCTGAGCACGATGAACAATTAACGACGGATTTCTTAGAGGGCAAAGAAATTTCGATTGAGGATTTGAAGAGGGTCTTGAGGAAAGCCACGATTGCCAATGAAATTTTCCCAGTTTTGTGTGGTTCAGCCCTGAAGAACAAAGGGGTGCAATTAATGCTTGATGCCGTGGTTGATTATTTGCCTAGCCCCTTGGATATGCCGGGGATTAAAGGCACGAATCCCACGACAGGCGATGAGGAGACTCGCCAGACGTCTGACGACGAAGCCTTCTCGGCGCTAGCCTTCAAACTCCAAGCCGATCCGTTTGTGGGTCAATTAACCTTCTTCCGAGTTTACTCTGGCATGCTCAAGTCTGGTTCTTATGTTTATAACCCGATCAATGAAGAAAGGGAACGCGTGGGTCGAATTGTTCGTTTGCACGCTAACCATCGCGAAGAGGTGGAAGAGGTTTACGCGGGGGAAATTGCCGCGATTGTCGGTTTGAAAAATACGAAGACTGGTCATACCTTGTGTGATGAGAATAAGCCGATTATTTTGGAAGGGATTATTTCGCCGGAACCGGTTATCGAAATGCGGATTGAACCTAAGACCAAAGCCGACCAAGAGAAGATGGGCCTTGCCATGAAGAAATTGTCAGACGAAGACCCCACCTTCCGGATCAAAACTGATCCCGAAACCATGGAGACGATTATTGCGGGCATGGGCGAGTTGCACTTGGAGGTGTTGGTGGAACGAATGAAGCGCGAATTCAACGTGGAGGCGAATACTGGCAAACCGCAAGTGGCTTATAAAGAGACGATTACGGGCGAAGCGGAAGCGGAGGGCAAATACATTAAGCAATCCGGTGGTCGTGGTCAATATGGCCATGTTCGTTTGCGCATTAAGCCTTTGCCGAAAGAGGTGGAGACGGATAAAAAAATTGCTAAGAATATCAAACGCGAAGCGAATTTCGAATTTATCAATAACATTAAGGGGGGAGTTGTGCCGGCGGAATATATTCCGGCGATTGAGAAAGGGGTGCGCGAAGGTTTATCGCGCGGTGTTTTGGCTGGCTTCGAAATGGTGGATGTGTCGGTGGAGCTTTATGATGGTTCTTATCACGAAGTGGACTCGTCGGAAATGGCCTTCAAAATGGCTGGCTCGATGGCCATTCAAGATGCGACTCGACGCGCCAAGCCTGTTTTGCTCGAACCGATTATGAAAGTCGAAGTGACTACGCCTGAGAAATTTATGGGCGATGTCACCGGCCACCTGTCGTCCAAACGTGGCCAAATCGAATCAATGGTTGATCGCAATGAAATCAAGGTGATTACCGCCAAAGTTCCGCTCTCTGAAATGTTTGGTTATATGACCACCCTCCGCTCGATGACCGAAGGTCGGGCTAACTTCACGATGGAATTTCTCGAATACGCCATCATCCCCACCAGTGTGGCCCAGACGATTATCGAATCAAGGAAATAACGTCGAATTGTGGGCGAGAGTGACAAATAATTAAAGCTGTACTATAACCAAAAAGGAGTAAAAAGGTGTTGTTTGAATTGTCGAAAGAGGGTGTTTGGCCGACCATCGGGTGATGGTCTGAAAGGAAGGAGAAGGATAATGAATTACCCCGTGGTTTCCTTGATTGTGTTCGGGGCGGAGTTGCCCTTGGGGCAGTTGATCGTGGCGGAATTGCTTGGACAGCATCGCGCGGTCTGGGCGATTGTGAGGGGGGATAAAGGGTTAGTCCAGGATCTTTTTAACACCTGGCTGACCGGGCTTCATTGCGACGGCCAACTGGAGGTCAGCCAATGGGAGCCAGGGGAATCCAATCCGACGGTGAAGACGATCGCTGATTGGGACCCGGGCTGGTCGAGAGATTGTCTTGGTCGCCGGACGGGTTTCGACGCGTTGGTGTTTGTCCAGCCACGGTCGGTGGCTAGCGTCGACCAGGAGGAGTGTCTCGTCTGTGACTGGACGCGTTCCCGACTCGCCGAAGGGGCGATCATTGTCCTATTAAGTGACGCGGGGGACGATAACCCCACGAAGTTGAGGTGGGTGCTCCGGTGTTTAGGGCTCAAACCCTCGCCGAGCCGGCCGTTGGCTTTGGTGGGGGAGTAGAGGGGTGTCATAAGTTCGTACCGGCCGGTTTCGCGAAAGCGAAACCGGCCGATTGTTGTTTGCCCTGAACGAAGCTGAAGGGTTTGACTTATTTCGGGGTTTTGTGTAAGATTATTGTTGCGTCTTAGCGCAAACTTTTTGTTATTAAATTATTATTAATTAGCTAATTTTTAAGTAAACTATGGCAGATAAATTTGATCGTTCCAAGCCACACGTTAACGTGGGCACCATTGGTCACGTTGACCACGGCAAGACCACTTTGACGGCAGCGATTACTCACACCCTTGATATGGCTAAAGATCAGGGCTATACCGCGCGGGTTGAAGCGGTTGATAAAATTGATAACGCGCCCGAAGAAAAGGCGCGAGGGATCACTATTGCCCTTCATCACTCCGAGTATAGCACCCCAAAGCGTCACTACGCGCACATCGATGCGCCCGGTCACGCCGACTATATCAAAAATATGATTACTGGGGCTGCCCAGATGGACGGGGCCGTGATTGTGGTGGCCGCGACTGACGGTTTGATGCCTCAAACGCGTGAGCATATTCTTTTGGCTCGCCAAGTTGGTGTGCCGAAAATTATCGTCTTCATCAATAAGGTAGACATGATTCCTGATAGCGACAAAGAATTAATTGATATGGTTGAGGAAGAAGTGCGCGAACTTTTGACCAAACAAGGTTTTGACGGCGCCAATACCCCAGTTATCCGTGGCTCCGCCCTTAAAGCTCTTGACGCTAAATCGCTTGATGACGAGTGGGCCAAGAAGATTATGGAGCTCGTGACGGCTATGGATGAATATATTCCTGATCCAGTTCGTGAGGTAGAAAAGCCATTCTTGATGCCAATCGAAGACATCTTCTCAATTGAAGGTCGCGGGACGGTCGTTACCGGCCGAATCGAACGCGGTAAAGTCAAGGTGGGTGAAGAAATCGAAATTGTTGGCCTTAAACCGACGATCAAAACCACCATTACTGGTATCGAGATGTTCAACAAACAGCTTGATGAGGGGATGGCGGGCGACAACGCTGGTATTCTCTTGCGCGGTTTGAAGAAGGAGGATGTGACTCGGGGCCAAGTTTTGGCCAAACCAGGTTCGATTACGCCTCATACCGAATTTACCGCCGAAGTTTATGTTTTGACCAAGGAGGAAGGCGGTCGCCATACCCCGTTCTTTGCTGGTTACAAGCCCCAATTCTATATTCGCACCACTGACGTAACGGGTGAGGTGATTTTGCCAGAGGATGTTAAAATGGTGATGCCCGGTGATACTGTTAATGTTAATGTCAAATTAATCGCTCCGGTCGCTTTGGAAGAAAAGCATCGTTTCGCTATCCGCGAGGGTGGCAAGACCGTCGGGGCTGGGGTGGTCACTAAGATCACGGCCTAAGTCTCAGCTAATCAAATCAGATTCGCTCATTAAAAAAATATGGAAACGGAAACAAAAGCTAAACCCAAAAAGACCACCAAACCTCGAGCTAAGAAGGAGGAGGCGAAAGAAGTCGCTAAGTTGCGAATTCGCATTTCAGCCTACGAGCACAAGGTCTTGGATGCCAGCGTTAAGCAGATTGTGGATACCGCGGCTCGTTATGATGGTCAGATTGAGGGGCCAATTCCGTTGCCGACCGAAATCAAGAAATATACGGTCAACCGCAGTTCTTTTATCGATAAGAATTCGCGAGAGCAATTTGAGATGCGTGTTCACAAACGCCTAATTGATATCTCCAACCCTTCGCCCAAATTGATTGAGAGCCTCACGAATATCAATTTGCCAAGTGGGGTGAATATCGATGTAAAAATGCTTTAGAGTTAACAAACAACAAAAAAGTAGAAGCAAACTCCCGCCGAGCTAAGCTCGGCGGGAGTTTGCGTTTGAGCTTTAGAGATGTATAATCAGGGGGATGTTTAAAGATTTCTCTTCGGCCATCTTGATTGTCTTGATTCTCGTGGTGGGCGGGTTGGCTTATTTATTATCACCCAATCGGCTTAATAGCTCGAACTCGAATCTGGCGAATGTTAACATGGCCGTCAGCTCTGAATTTTCTAGCACCTCGACGATGGCTCAAACTGGGTCCTCAACTCCAAGATAATTGACTTTAAACGGTATTCTGTTAATATAAATCAAAGCTCAAACGAGCTATTATTTTTACCTTTATGAAATTTATTCTTGGCCAAAAGGAGAAAATGACTCAACTTTTTGACGAGTCGGGCAAGGTTGTCCCGGGGACGGTTATTTCGGCTGGGCCAATCTATGTGCTTGAGGCGAAGAAGACGGGAAAGGAAGGTAAGTATGACTCACTAGTGGTTGGTTATAATAATCGCCGACTCTCTAATTTAAATAAACCTCAGCGTGGTTTAGTTAAAAAGGCTTTGGCTGAGCGCGAGCAGGGCTTCGCTTTCATCCGAGAATTTAATAATAAAACTAGTGCTTTGCCAGAAACCGGCGTGGGTGAGATGATTGATGTCTCGACTTTTGCCGAGGGGGATGAAGTTATCGTTAGCTCCATTTCTAAGGGTAAGGGCTTTCAAGGGGTGGTTAAGCGTCACGGCTTCAAAGGTGGTCGTCGCAGTCACGGTCAGAAACACTCTGAACGCGAGCCGGGCTCGATTGGGGCTGGTGGTAAGCAACGGGTCTTCCCCGGGATGCGAATGGCTGGTCGGATGGGTGGCGAGCGAATCACCATTAAGAATGTGGTTGTGGCCCGAGTTGATAAAGAAAATAATCAATTATTTATTCGGGGCGCCGTGCCTGGTCGCAAAGGAACGCTAGTAGAGATAATCAGCAAGTAAGCAGGTAAGTTTAAAAACATGATTGAAGCCAAAATCTACAATTCAGAGGGGAAAGAAGCCGGCCAGACTAATTTGCCAGAAGCGATTTTTGGCGTGAAGTGGAATGATGACCTGGTCTATCAGGTGGCGGTAGCGCTCCAAGCGAATGCTCGCCGAGTGACGGCTGACACCAAGGATCGAGCCCAAGTGAGTGGTGGTGGCAAGAAACCTTATCGTCAGAAGGGGACCGGTCGTGCCCGTCATGGTTCCTCGCGTTCCCCGATTTGGGTGGGGGGTGGTGTCACCCATGGCCCGAGAGCCGAGAAAAATTATAGCCAAAAGGTTAATAAGAAAATGCGCGCCAAGGCTTTTTTGACGGTTTTGTCTCGCAAGCTCAAAGAGGGCGAAATAATTTTTGTTCAAGATTTACCCTTGACCGAAGCTAAAACTAAGCAGGCCCAAATTTATCTTAATAATTTGGCCAAGGCTGGTTTTGCCAAGATTAATTACAAGAAGGGTAAGCGCGCCCTTGTAACTTGGCCCCAAGACGATCAGTCGGCCAAACGGAGTTTTAGTAATATTCCTAGCGCTCAAGTCGCGGATCTCCACAATTTAAATATTTTAGATTTGTTGAATTATAAATATCTGGTCATTACTAAACCAGGCGAGAGCTTAACGGTTTTGAAATCTCGCGCTCAAGAAAAATAGTTCGACTCGCTACTTCGATAAACTCAGTATAAATCACCATAAATAATCATGTCAAAAATCGGTAAACAATTAAATAACACTTTGGTCTTGCGTTCACCTCGCATTACTGAAAAATCGACGGCCCTTAGTGAGCGTGGAGCTTATGTTTTTGTCGTCGATGGTGGGGCAACGAAGGGGACGATTAAGGAGTCTTTTGTGGCCAAATACAAAGTGACGCTGGTTAAAATCAATATTGTTAATTTGCCCTCGAAAAAAACTTTCAAACGCGGGATTCGTGGGAGCCGGCCGGGGGTTAAGAAAGCGGTTGTTTATTTAAAGGCGGGTGACAAAATAGAAATAGTTTAATGCGATGCCAATTTACGAATACATGCGAATCTACGAATAAAAAAATAAAAATATGAAGAAATACCAACCAACAACCCCATCGCGTCGCCAATTAGTTTCGATTGATTATCGAAAGCATTTGACGACGAGCGAACCTCATAAACCTCTAACGGTGGGCGGTAAGCGCCATGTCGGTCGTAATAGCGACGGGCGAATTACGGTTCGTCATAAAGGCGGTGGCCACAAGCGACTTTATCGCGAGATCGATTTTTCTTATAACAAAATTGACATTCCCGCTAAGGTAGAGACAGTGGAGTATGACCCCAACCGCTCCGGCTTCATCGCCCTAGTTTGCTATCGCGATGGCGAACGCCGTTACCATCTTTTACCTAAGGCGATTAAAGTGGGTGGGATAATTTTGACGGCCGAAACCGCCGGCATTAAACCGGGTAATCGTTTGCCGTTATTCAAAATTCCGGTGGGCACCTTCATTTTTAATCTTGAAGTGAAGCCGGGGAGTGGGGCCAAATTGGTGCGTTCGGCCGGTTCTTACGCTGAAGTGGTTTCGCATGATGCTGGTTACACCTCGGTCAAAATGCCTTCGAGTGAAATTCGCAAAATTATCGACAAGAGTTGGGCCTCGATTGGTGAAGTGTCTAATGACGAACACAAATTGGTTAATTTGGGCAAAGCGGGTCGCTCGCGTTGGCTCGGTATCCGACCAACTGTTCGCGGTACCGCGATGAATCCAGTGGATCACCCCTACGGTGGTGGTGAAGGCGTTCAGGGTCGTGGCACCAAGCGTCCGAAGACGAAGTGGGGTAAGGTCACCGGCGGTCGCAAAACTCGTCACCCGAAGAAATATTCCAATCACCTTATTGCCTCTCGTCGCAAAGTGGGCAAAAAGCGCTAAAGGCGCTTAGCCTGCGTTGTTTAACTGAACGAGGCCTCGCTTAGCTGTTTGATTTTTGATTATGTTTGCGTTACCATTAAGATAATGAAAAAGAATCCTAAACTTATGGCGATTATTGAGAAAGGGGAAGACGGTTATTATATCGGTAGCGTTCCCGCTCTCCCTGGTTGTCATACTCAAGCCAAGAGTTTAAATGTTTTGGAACGCAATTTAGAGGAAGCGATTGGCTTGTATCTGGAGGCAAAGAAATCTCTTGGTCAAAAGGTAATGCCTCGAAGTCTCGCTCGGGTTAAGACTTTTGAATTAGCCTGCCAATAAGGTAAACAAGGTTAAAAATGCCCAAGCTTGTTCCAGTTTCATCAACCAAGATGATGAAAATTCTCAAGAGGTTGGGTTTTTCGCTTATCCGAGTCAAAGGTAGCCACTACTTTTGGCATTGCGGACAAACCGGCAAAAATACGATTGTTCCCAAACATTCTCGAAAAACGCTCGACACCTCTTTAATTCGGCTAATTTTAAATCAGATCGACCTAACGGTTGAGGATTACGATAAACTTCGCCGAGAGTGTTAAACATCGGATGTTTGACACTCCAAAAATTAGTTATTAGTTTTGTTTGACATCTCCCCTTATTTTGCTATGATAACTCCAGCTCATCAGGGCGGACAGGGAGTCTGCTTCAATGGGCGGTTAAAATAGTGTATGTCAAGGTCATTAGCTAAAGGTCCCTATGTGGACGCCAAATTGCTCAAGAAAATCGCTGGTAAAAAGCCGAGCGAATCTGACGTGGTTAAAACTTGGGCCCGACGCAGTCAAATTAGCCCCGAGATGGTGGGCTTCACTTTTGGTGTGCATAATGGTCGCAGTCATGTTGAAGTTTTGGTGATGGAAGAGATGGTGGGTCATCGTTTGGGCGAATTCTCGCCGACTCGTAAGTTTACTAAACACGGCGGTAAGATGCAGAAGGAAATTGAGGCCAAGAAGAAGGAATCCGAGATTGCGGCGGCGCAAGCGGCGAAAGCGACAACGACGGATACGGCTAAGAAATAATAGTAGAATTAACCTAATTTTTAATTAACCTAATTAACCTAAATAAATCCCAAATCCCAAATTTAGAAATTATGTCATTAGAAATTATTTAGAAATTAGAATAATTAGATCAATTAGAACAATTTTCAAGATATGAAAGCTTCACTAAAAAATCTTCATCAATCACCTCGTCGCACTCGTTTAGTCACGGAGGCGATTAAGGGTAAGCCGGTGACCCAAGCTCTGGCCGATCTTGATTTTGTAATTAAGAAAGCGTCAGCGCCGATCAAGAAACTGGTGCTCTCAGCGGTGGCCAATGCTAAAACCAATTTCAAAAAAGATGAGGCTGATTTGTATATCAAAAATATTACGGTTGATAAAGGTAATGTGATTCGTCGTTTCCAGCCAGTCTCCCACGGCCGAGCTTTTCCGATTCGTCACCGGTTGAGTAATGTTGAGGTCGAATTAGAGGCGAAATCCCCAAATACTAACCCCTAAATACTAATATCATGACCCACCGCGTTCATCCTTATGCTCATCGACTCACCATTATTCGTGATTGGCAATCACGCTGGTTTGGGCTGGGTAAAAATTACCGCGATTTTTTGAAGACCGATGTTTTATTGCGCGAATTTTTGACCAAACGATTGCGCGGTCATTATGTTGATAGTATCGAGATTGAACGTGGTTCAGCTCTGTATCGGTTGGTTATCAAAACATCGCGACCGGGCATGATTATTGGCCGGGGGGGAGATGGGATTACTAAATTGAAGGCGGAGGTTTTGACCGAATTACGCCGAACCAAATTGCCGTTGCCCAAAAATATCACGATTGACGTTGAAGAGGTTAAGGATCCCGAATCGCACGCCGCCATTGTGGCTTACATGATCGCTGAAGGGTTGGAAAAGCGTTTAGCTTTTCGTCGGGTTTTGCGTCAGACAATTGAGAAGGTCTCGGCTAGTCGCAACGTGAAGGGGATCAAGGTGACCCTCTCGGGTCGTTTGGGGGGCGCCGATATGAGCCGAACCGAATCGCTCAAGAAAGGGCAAATTCCGCTTCAGACTTTGCGCGCCGATATTGATTTCGCTCGGGAGAAGGCCTATATGTATTACGGCGTGATTGGGATCAAGGTCTGGATTTATCGAGGCGAGATTTTCGAGGCTGATAAGAATAATTCAACCAGCTCACTATAAAATAAATACCATGTTAATCCCGAAAAAAGTAAAATTCAGAAAATGGCAAACCTTGCGGAGTAATCCGAAAAAGGCCAAATTAGCGACTCGGGGGACAACCTTGTCTTTTGGTAATTTTGGGTTGAAGGCGGAGACGGCTGGCCGGATTCGCTCTAATCAATTAGAAGCTGGTCGCAAAACGATTGCTCGCCAAATGCATAAGACTGGTAAGTTGTGGATTCGCGTTTTTCCTGATATGCCTTATACGGCCAAAGCGGCTGAAGTGGGCATGGGTAAAGGTAAGGGTGACCCGCAGGGTTATCAGGTTCAGGTTTGGCCCGGCCGATTGATTTTTGAGGTTGACGGTTTGACTAATGAGATTGCGCGCGAGGCCTTGCGTAAGGCTGGCGCCAAATTGCCCATTAAGACGAAGATCGTTAGTCGGTAGTGCGATACTAATCTACGAATACCTGCGAATCTACGAATAAAACAACAATATGAAAAAATTAGATTTAAAAACTAAATCAGAAGCCGAATTGAAGAAATTGCTAATTGAAAAGCGGGAGGTTTTGTCGAAATTCAAGTTCGGTATTTCGGGCAGTCGAACCAAGAATGTGAAAGAGGGTAAGAATACCCGTCGAGACATTGCTCGGATTTTGACAAATTTGAATAATGGTAAGCAAGTAAGCAAGTAAGCAAGTAAGCAATAGGCAAAAAAATATGAAAAACGAAAATAACAAACAAGATAATAGTCGAAAGATTTTGAAGGGGACGGTCGTGTCCGACAAAATGGCCAAGACCGTGGTGGTGGAGGTTAAGCGTTTTGTCAAACATCCCAAATATGGCAAATACTTTAATTTGTCGAAAAAGTATAAGGCTCATGATGAAATGGGTAAGGCTAAATTGGGGGACGAAGTGACGATCCGCGAGTGTCGACCATTATCTAAGGATAAGCATTTCGAAGTTGTTTAATATCATTTACCCTAAATACTAGATACTAATCCCTATATACTAAATACTAAAAATATGATTCAACCACAAACCATTGTAAAAATCGCAGATAACACCGGGGCCAAGATCGGGCGGGTCTTTAAGGTGTTGGGCGGTTCGAAGAAGCGTTATGCGCGGATCGGTGATTTGGTGGTTTTGTCGGTTCAGGTGGCTGAACCACGCAAGGCAACGAAGAAAAAGGAGGTTTTGCGGGCGATTGTCGTTCGTCAACGAAGTCCGTTTCGTCGGGCTGACGGCTCGTATCTTTGTTTTGACGAGAATGCCGTGGTGATTTTAGAAAAGGGCAAATTGGAACCACGGGGCGGTCGGATCTTTGGGCCCATCCCGCGCGAAATTGCCGAGCGGGGTTATCAGAAAATTGCGTCGTTGGCGCCAGAGATAGTATAGAAAATTAACCTAATTTCTAATTAACTTAATTAACCTAAACAAACCCCAAATTTCCAATGTTAGAAATTAGAATAATTAGAGCAATTAGAATAATTTAAGAAATATGAATATCAAAAAGAATGACAATGTAATAGTGATTGCCGGGAAGGACCGAGGGAAACAAAGCAAAGTTTTGCGTCTTTATCGTGAATCTGACAAAGTCTTGGTGGAGGGGGTGAATGTCAAAAAGAAACATCAACGACCACGCAAACAGGGTGAGAAGGGTCAAATGGTTGAAGTTCCCCATCCAATTCATCTTTCTAATGTTTTGCTTTATTGCCCGAGTTGTAAACAGGGGGTGAGAATTGGCGCGAAAATTACGGCGAAAAAGAAAGTGCGAGTTTGTAAAAAATGTGGGAAGGAGATCTAGAAAATTAACCTAATTTCTAATTAACTTAATTAACCTAAATAAATTCGAAATTCCCAATTAGAAATTAGAATAATTAAAATAATTAGAATAATTTTTAACGCCATGATTAAACTAAAAGAAAAAATTGAAAAAGTTGCGCCCGAGCTTAAAAAAGAGCTGGGGGTGAAGAATGCGATTGCCTTGCCTCGTTTGGTTAAGGTGGTGGTTAATTCGGGTACCGGTAAGGCCAAAGATAAGAAGCGTAATGAGGTGGTAGAAAGCCGTTTAGCCAAAATTACCGGTCAAAAGCCAGCTCCGCGCGGAGCGAAGAAATCGATTGCCAGCTTCAAGGTCCGTGAGGGGGATGTCGTGGGTTATGCCGTTACTTTACGCGGTCCGCGAATGTATAGCTTCTTAGATCTCTTGCTCAACGTGGCGATTCCGCGTATTCGCGACTTCAAGGGTTATGACCCTAAAATTGTGGATCAGGTGGGTAATCTGACTTTACCGATTAAAGAGCACACTGTCTTCCCCCAAACCGCGGACGAAGAATTGAGGGATGTGTTCGGTCTAGCGATCACGATTGTTACCACTGCCAAAGACAAAAAATCTGCCCTCGCCTTCTTCAAAGCGATTGGTTTTCCGTTTAAAAAACGTTAAGTTCTCTCGTTTGCAAATTTCTCTCATCTAGGTAATAATTAACCTATGAATACTCCTCAAAAAGGTGCAGTTCGGTGTATTGTCTTTCGGGACGGTAAAACTTGGTACGGGACGGCCCTAGAGTTTAATATCACCGAATCGGCCGATAACCCAGTTATCGCCATGTTAAATTTACAGGAAGCGATCCAGGGTTATGTTGAATCTGCTAAAAAAATAAAGGGGCTTCATGACTTTTCTTCATTAAATCAAAAAACCGAAGCTGAATATGAGAAAATGTGGCAAAATCTTCACTCGGCCAGACCCGTACGCTCACCCTATGAGGTTTATCATTACGGCGTTACCAAAATAGCCGTTTAAAAATGCCGAAGGGTTTGAACAATTGGACATTTCGAGACGTCGAAGCGGTGCTTAAAGAGCATAATTTTCAAGTAAATCATATCCGAGGAAGCCATTACTACTATTGTGGCCGAATTGCCGGCAAACTAAGGCAAGTTTGTGTTCCTCGTCACGGTAATCAATTATCTTTTGCTCCCAAAACACTAAAAAGTATTATTGCTCAATCTGGTTTACCCAAATCTCTTTGGCACATAAATTAGCTGTGAATTAGGATTAGGGCCTTTTTATTTATCCCCCTCAACCTGTTTGCGGGGGGCTTTAAGTGGTATTCTTATTGTGAGCTTTTCTGGAGGTTAAACCTCTAGTGAGCCCGAGGTTTAACCTCTTAGTTTTATTAATAATTATTTAATTTAATGAAAAAATATATTGTTTCGTTTCTTCTCGTCGCTTTAATGGTTGTGCCGTTTGTGGGGCAAGGAGCTACAGTTCAAGAATTACAATGTCAGATTTATGATTTGTCGCACCATGTTTGGCAACTGAACGGTAATGTTGGTTCAGAACCTATCCAGCCGGCGTTTTGTCAGTCGGGTTTAATGCAACAATTGTTGGCCCAAATTGCAGCTTTGCAAGCGCAAATTGTGGCTTTACAGGGTCCGGCCATAACCCCAGTAGAAATTATCCTACCAGCCGGTTGCACTTCAACTTCTGGTTATAGTTCAACGACAGGTCTGCCTTGTGGTGGGTCAACCAACAATATTTCCATCAACTCTGTTTCTGGTCCGACTTTGCTTGCTGTTAATCAGACTGGGACTTGGAGTATTAGTGCCACGGCGCCAAGCGGTATCGATTTAACATATTCAGTTGATTGGGGTGATATCATTGCCACTCCGGTGGTGGCCGGACTAAAAACCGAAGTGAGCCAGACTAGTACTTTCACCCATACTTATTCTCGTCCGGGGACTTATACAATTAGATTCACTGTCTATGATAGATCAAAATGTAGTGGTGAAATTGATAAATGTGTTGGTGCTTATGCTCCCGCTCAAGCTACTCTGACTGTCGTGGTGGATAATGGTTTCGAGAAAGGCCCGTGGATTAGTGGTGCCACCTTTGACAGCAGTAATCGGACAGTTGTTATTACTGGGGAGAGGTTAAGTCAGGTGAATTCTGGGACAATTGGCCCATTACAATTCGTTCTCCCCCAAATGTCGCCTTGGGTTACCAAAACCAATACTAAAATTGTGATTCAAGAGTCTAAAGATTGGCCCACCGGCTCGTTTTCGGTTTTTGTTAGCAGTGCCATTGGGCAAAGCAATGTGGTTAATATGACGATTGGAAATAATCTAGGTCAACCATCCTGTGTTCTTACTTCTGATAAAGAATCATACACTTTAGGCGATCCCATTAATTTTTTCTGGTCAAGCAAAAATGCTACATACGCATATTGGCAACAGGATACATCTGGTAGAGATTCTTTGTTGTTGCCTGGGGACAAACTTAGCGCGGATGGATTACAGCGGGTCACGGCGAATGTTGTTGGAAACCCGTCAGTAACCCTTTTGGTTGGCGGTGAGGGGGGAAGTGGAATTTGTATTAAGACGATAAATATTGTTGCTTCCCCCGGTATTATAATTGAGCGCATCTTTGCCCCGGGTTCTCTCAAGGTGGGCGAAAGGGGTTCTTGGGGTATAAACACGACAGCCTCGCCCGGAGTTAACTTAACTTATTTAACTTACTCTATCAATTGGGGGGAGTCTCCTACGCAAGCTAGCGAAACAGCGATAATTGGTGCCCAAGGTTCGACTGGCCAGTCGCAAACTTTTCGACATTCTTATTCTCAAGCTGGTACCTATACGGTTAAATTTACGGTCTCGGATAATTTTAATCGTTATGTTGAAGCTACTCGGACGGTGGTAGTAGGAGGTTAATATAAGAAATTAATTGAACAAAATTAACCTAAAAAGGAGGCTTCAAGCCTCCTTTTTAGGTGTCGGGTGTGGTAAGATTAACCAGATGAAAATCGCGATTATTTCGGATATTCACGACAATCTCGCTAATTTGGAGAGGTTTTTGGCCGTGTTTGATGGCCCTGCCTTCGCCGAAGGCTATGGCGAGGCAAAGGGGATTATTTGTTGTGGGGACGTGACTACCCCCGAAACCTTAGAATATCTCACTCAAAATTTTTCTGGACCAATTAAGTTGGTTTGCGGGAATGCCGAGATTCGGTCAGAAGAATTTTTCTCTTTAACCAAAAGATTTCCACAACTTGAAGTTTTTGCTAAGTGGGGAGAGTGGAAAATAAGAGAGTCTAAAAAATCAAGGCACGCCCTTGATTTGGCTTTTGTTCATAAACCGGATCGGGTGGAGGAAATTGCTCACGGACTGGTTCGACAAGCTCACCACAAGAAGTTCTCTTTTGTCTTTTATGGGCACACCCATCAGCCATGGGTGAAGACGGCTCCCAAGGACCCCCCTTTGGGAACTCCTCAAGGGGAGTCCTTGGGAGTCACTGTTATAGCCAATCCGGGGACTTTGGGCGGGGTCTTTACAGCTCCCACTTTTGCTGTTCTAGACACGGCTTCTGGTCGCTTGGAGCTCAAAAAACTGTATTAGCTCAATTAATTCTTATTTGTAGATTCGCAGGTATTCGCAGATTGGCATCGCGTTTTTCATTTGACATCAGTCCCCCTTTCTTGTTAGGATAGGTGGTGGCTCGTAAGAGCCGTGTTATTATTTTATGGCCAAGAAATCAGTCATCGCGCGATCGTTAAAGACCCCGAAATTTGCCTCTCGGGTGGTTCGACGTTGCTTCCGTTGTGGTCGCAAACGAGCCTATATGCGTGATTTTGGTCTTTGCCGGATTTGTTTTCGCGAATTAGCTAATGAGGGCAAAATCCCTGGCATCCGTAAATCATCATGGTAGTTCGACTACCTCACCATCTATGATAAACGACTCAATCTCAGATTTTTTAATACAGCTCAAAAATGGTAATCGTGTCGGGCACGAGAGCGTAACTTTACCGGCCTCTAATTTAAAATTGGCGACCGCCGAGGCCCTGGTCAAGGCTGGCTATCTTAAGTCGGTGGTGCGCAAAGGGAAAAAAGTTAAGAAATTTTTAACTTGTGAATTAATCTCAGTTGATGGTCAGCCTAAAATTGGTCAGGTTAAACGCTTGTCTCATCCCTCCCGCCGAGTTTATTTCAAAGCGAGTGATGTCAAATCTGTCCGTCAAGGTTTCGGCCATCTTTTTCTCTCAACCTCTAAGGGTATTATGACGGGCGAAGAGGCGCGTCAGGCTAAGCTGGGGGGCGAAGCACTATTTGAGATCTTTTAACTATATACTCCATACTAATCCCTATATACTAAATTATCATGTCACGAATCGCTAAACAACCAATTATTTTACCGGCCGGGGTCACGGCCACTTTTACCGCGGGCAATTTTTCGGTGACTGGTCCGTTGGGTTCACTTGATCGTGATTTTCGGTCTGATGTTAAGATTGAGATTACGCCCGAGGGGGTGGTCGTGGCGCCAGCTCATGGTTCGATTTTGGCTAACGCTTTGTCTGGCACTTATGCCTCACATATTCGCAATATGGTTCTTGGAGTAACCAAGGGTTATGAAAAGAAATTGTTGATCGAAGGAGTTGGCTATCGCTACGTGATTAATGGCGATAAAGTTAAGTTGGATCTTGGCTTTTCTCATCCGGTTGAAGTTTCGATTCCGACAGGCCTCAAAGTGGTGACGGAAAAAAGCCAAATGACTATCACTGGTATTGATAAAGAATTGGTTGGTGGATTCTCCGCCCAAATTCGCGCCCTTAAAAAGGCCGAACCTTATAAGGGTAAAGGGATTCGTTATCATGACGAGGTCGTTCGTCGTAAACAAGGTAAGAAGGCTGGCGCGACCGCTTAATTCAACAAGTTCACTATCAGTAATATAAAAATATGAGAATTATCCGATTTAAAACCAAAAAAGAAAAACGAGAACGACGTCATGCTCGAGTTCGTGCGAGTTTAGCGGGGACCGCTCTTCGCCCGCGCTTGTCAGTTTTTCGTTCTAATAAGCATTTAGTGGCTCAATTGATTGATGATGTGGCGGGCCAAACGCTTGCGGCGGCGGCGGATCAAGAGGTGAAGGATGTCAAAATCAAGAAGGGCGATTTTGTGAAAATTAAACAAAGCGAAGGTGTTGGTCAATTATTGGCCGAGAAGGCTAAGGCCAAGAAAATTGTTAAAGTCATTTTTGATCGCGGGGGCTATCGTTACACCGGTCGGGTTAAGGCCGTGGCTGATGGCGCGCGTGCCGGCGGATTAGAATTTTAAATCGATGCGAATCTACGAATAATACGAATGCTACGAATAAAGAAATAAAAATAAATAAGATGGAAACAAAAACAAACAACAAAAATCAATCAGCCGGTAACCTGCCCGTCCGACCCGGGGGTAATCGTTCCGCTGGTGGTTTCGGTAATCGTCCTCGTCGACCGTTTGGCCGTCGTCCTGTAAAGGAAAAGCCAGAGTTTGATCAAAAAATCATCAATATCCGTCGGGTGGCGCGCGTGGTCGCCGGTGGTCGTCGTTTTAGTTTTTCGGTGGCTTTGGTGGCTGGCGATAAGAATGGTCGCGTTGGAGTAGGGATTGGTAAAGCGGGTGATACCTCTCTCGCGATTGCCAAGGCCTTCAGTAAAGCTAAGCAGTCAATGGTTAAAATTTCTCTAACGAAGATGAAATCTATTCCTCACGAAGTCACCGGCAAATTTAAGGCCGCTCAAGTGGCTCTTCGTCCCGCCAAAGGACGCGGCTTAGTGGCGGGGAGTGCTTTGCGGGTCGTCTTGACCTTGGTTGGAGCCCATGATGTTAACGCTAAGGTTTTGTCACGCAGTAAAGATAAATTAAATATTGCTCGCGCCACGGTTTTGGCTTTGAAGAGTTTAAAGTCGAAATCAAAGATTAAATTCTAACCCGATATACTATATACTAATTCCTACCTACTAAATTTATGCAATTACATAATTTAAAAAAACATTCTAGCCATCACGCCAAAAAAATTGTTGGTCGTGGCGGTAAACGCGGAACCACTTCTGGTCGGGGCACTAAGGGTCAGAAGGCTCGCGCTGGCAATAAACGTCGTCCCGAAATGCGGGATATCATTAAGAAATTGCCTAAATTGCGCGGTTATCGTTTTAGTACGGTCAGCGTTAAGCCAGCCGTCGTTAATCTGGCGACTTTAGAGAAAATCTTTAAAGATGGTGAGCTTATTACGCCAACTGTTTTATTGGCCAAGAAATTGGTTAAGCGCGAACGAGGTCAAATCCCGGCGGTAAAGATTTTGGCCACGGGCGATTTTACTAAGAAATTAAAGTTTGAGAATTGTTTGGTGTCTGATTCGGCTAAGGTAAAAATCGAAAAAGCCGGTGGGATGATAAAAAATTAACCTAATTTCTAATTAACTTAATTAACCTAAATAAACTCCCAATTCCCAATATTAGAAATTAGAATAATTAGAGTAATTTAAAAATTATGTTAGAAGCGTTCAATAATAAATTAAGATTAGTCTTCGAAGATCGCGGCTTACGCAATCGGATTCTCTTTGTTTTGGGAGCCTTGGCGCTTTTTCGTCTGGGTGCGACCATCCCGATTCCTGGTGTCAATATTCTCCAGCTCGAAAAGTTTTTAAGTAATAATCAATTCTTCGGTTTACTCAATATCTTTTCGGGTGGTGGTTTGTCGAATCTTTCGATTATGATGTTGGGAGTTGGACCGTTTATTACTTCTTCGATTATTTTTCAACTTCTCACTCTCATTTTCCCGGCCCTGAAACAGCTTTATCACGAAGAGGGGGTAGCGGGTCGACGCAAGGTGGCGCAATATTCTCGTTTGTTAACGGTTCCGCTCTGTATTGTCCAAGGCCTAAGTTTGTTGATTCTGTTGGAGAAGCAGGGCGTGTTATTACCAATGAGTTTTTTTGATCAATTGACGAATATTGTGGTTATTACTGCTGGCTCGATTCTCTTAATGTGGATTGGGGAATTAATTACCGAGTTTGGTATTGGTAACGGTGTTTCACTCCTGATCTTTGCTGGTATTGTCTCACGTTTGCCATCAACCCTTTCGCAATTGGCTGTTACTTATGACATCTCGCAAATCCCAATGTACCTAGCCTTTTTCGTGGTGGGACTAGTGGTCTTGGCCGCGATTGTCTTCGTCACTGAAGCGGAGCGACCAATTCCGGTCACTTACGCTAAACGAGTAAGAGGCTCTAAGATGTATGGTGGCACCTCGACTTATTTGCCGATTCGGGTCAATAATGCTGGCGTGATGCCTATTATCTTTGCTATTTCAATTCTGCTTTTCCCCCGGATGGTTTTAAGTTTTCTTGCCAATTACGTTGGGGGGGCAACGCAAGCGGTGGTGACTGGTTTGTCTGATTTTCTCGCTAATCAATTTGTTTACGGCCTTCTCTATTTCTTCTTGGTGGTGGTCTTTACCTATTTCTATTCGGCCATTACTTTCGATCCTCAAGCAATCTCCGAAAATTTACAAAAAAATGGGGCTTTTATCCCTGGTGTGCGACCCGGCAATTCAACTTCGGTTTATATCGCGAATATCTTAACGCGTTTGACTCTGATCGGAGCGCTGTTTTTAGGTATTGTGGCGATTTTGCCAATCATCGTTCAGAATCTGACTGGCATCGCTTCGCTGGCTATCGGGGGCACGAGTCTCTTGATTGTGGTCTCGGTGGCGATTGAATTCGTTAAACAAATTGACGCGCAAATCTCAATGCGGGAGTATTAGACGCTCGCCGATCCCGCTTAAAAACCTTGCCTTAAAATTTTCCAGCAAAAATTTTTTGCTCCTCTCGAACGATTTGCTCCTCGTTACCCTCGGAGACCATACCAAATCGTTCTGCGAGAGGCTTTTTAAGCGGGTCCGGCTCGCTTAACTGCTAGGCTCCACGACTTGCCCGTCCGTAGTCCGCCACGGCGGACGAAGGAGGGGGCTTTTCAAAATTACTAAGCCTCGCTTGACTGCAAAAAACAAACCCGCCTCATGGCAGGTTTGCCGTAAGGCGGGAGGATAGTTGGGTGAACCGACCATTATCACATCTGTGAAAGAAGTCGACACAACCTTTGATTGCGCAAAAGAGTAAATCTTTCTGCCACTTGGTCATATTGGTGGCCCTGAGGATAATCACTTTCTCCGCCCAATCATAGTACTCTGGAGCCCAGCCATCCTTCGCTAGGATTTTGAGGAGCAGGAAATCAACTGTATTGTCCCCAATCGATATTGGATCGTGTGTTCCGCCAGCCATAAATCCCTCCTTTCTGGGGGTTCTAGTTCAATTAATTCTTAGCATTTTAGAAGTGATAAGTAAAGAAAGATGTTAAACACCGGGTGTTTAACATCTTTGACCGTAAAAAACCCTTGCTATCGCAAGGTTGAACCTTGCGGTTTGAAGTCCGACTTCAAGTAAGCCCGAAGTCGGACTTCGAGTGTGTATCATTGTTTTAACTTGCCGTTCTTTGTATAATGGCAGTATGGATATCACCAAGGATCACAAACTGAAAGTTGCCCAAATTGCCCAAAAATTCCAATTAAAACTGCTGATTATTTTTGGTTCTTTTGCTAATGGACGACAAAGAAAAGATAGTGATTTGGACATCGCTGTTTTGGGTTCAAGCGGGGTCTCTTTTGACGAGCAAATTAGTTTGACCAACGACTTATCTTCGGTTTTTAATAAAAATGTCGATTTGTCGGTTTTAAATCGAGCCAACCCGCTCCTGTCTTTTCAGGTTAGCAAAAATCCCATTTTACTCTATGGCAGTCGAGAAGAATTTCTGAAATTCCGGCTTTACGCTTTTAACGCTTACAATGACTACGCGCCCTATTTTGCGATGGAAAATAATTTGAATAAAAAAATAATCAACACCTATGCCTCTTGATAAAGAACTCATCAGTCGGAAAATAACCTCCATCAACGGCGACTTAAAAAGTTTAAAAGCGCTAAGCAAACTTTCGCTTAAAACTTATTTGAGCAAAGCGGAATATGAAACGTTAGCGGAAAGATATCTGGAAAGAATAATTGGTCGAATGATTGATATTAATTACCACATTTTGTCAGAAAAAGAAAATGAAATTCCGACCGATTTTTACAATTCTTTTATCACATTAGGAAAAAAGAAATATCTGCCAACCAAATTTGCCGAGACGATGGCTAATTCGGCGGGATTAAGAAACCGGCTGGCTCACGAATATGATGAAATTGACGCTAAGAAAGTTTTTGGCGCAATCGAATCTTGTCTTACCGATGTGCCTAAATATCTTAAAAATATCGTTAAGTCGTTAAATTTGTAAAGTTTTACCAGTTAATTTTTATTTATGATTAAAAAACTTTTGCCGGTGTTATTAACGCTCATGGTGTTTTTGGGAATAGCGCCTTTAACCACTAATGCCCAAACCGTTTTGTCGTGGCCGAGTAATCTTTTTGCTTTACCGACGGCTGGTGTCAAATCTGCTCCGCTCGCTTTGCCAATTAACAAAACTTTTACCACTGATACGACTTATAAATTGACCCAAACTGATCCGATTTATGGGGTTTCTATTACGGCGACAGTTAATTTGCCTAGCTCCGACAGTCTAGTTCGAGTTATTTTGACTGATAAAAATAATGAAGAATATTTGCTTTACGAGGGTTATCCAAACTTAACTGGTCAAGGCAAATTTTCTCTAACAAATTTTTGTGACGAAACTTGTTATTTAGACGGGGTTGTCCCAGCTAATTTAAAAATTTCAATCAACAAGGCTAGTGTCGCTCTTACTAGTCTGACTTGGCAAACTGTTTCCGCCGGGACTAAAAGCAGTAGTCTCAAATCTCAACAAGACGCTTACAAAATTTCTCAACTTAATCAAAAAATTAAAGCCGGTGGTGGTAAATGGGTCGCCGGCGCTACTTCGGTTTCTGGTTTAACTTATACTCAAAAGAAAAAATTATTCTCTACCAAAGACGGTAAGCCTGCCGATTCTTTGCCCAACTTGCAAGGCTTCGAATATTACAAAGGCGGAATTTTTGAAATCAAAGATAGCACCGCGCCAAAAACATCAACAAAAACCGATGACTCAAACATTATCGTGCCCGACTCTTTCGATTGGCGGAATGTCCACGGCGAAAACTGGATGACACCAGTAAAAAATCAAGGAGGTGCAGAAACTTGCCAAAAATTTGCTGCTATTGGTTCTTTAGAATCGAAAATCAATATCTATTACAATAAACATATTAATTTAAATCTGTCGGAGCAAATGTTTAATGATTGTTCCTGGCCAGCACCTCTTGGAAGTACTATTCAAAGGTATATTTATGAGATAAAAGAAGCTGCTTGTAGCAGTTATGGATATCCAAAGTCTTGGCTTTGTTATTTTATGAAAGTTGGTGCGGTTGATGAGCAAGCAGATACTTATTCAGATATCGGTACTATCAATGGCACCAAAAAATGTGATGAAAGTAATATCGCCAACGATTGGCAGGGAAGACTGTGGGCAGTAAATAATTTTAATGTAAATAAAGGTTTAGATAACCAAAATAACCCGTTGCCTACTAATGTTAATGAAATTGGTATGAAAAAAATGTTGATAACAAATGGGCCAGCCTATGCAGAAATAGGTTCTTGGAGTCACTCAATGGTTTTAGGTGGTTTTGGTGTAGCAAAACAAGGAGATTTTTTGTATTTTGATAGCTATAATAATCCTGTGACTATAGTTGCAGGGGACCCCATGATTGGTCAGAAATATTGGATTTTTAAAAATAGTTGGGGTTCGAATTGGGGAGAACAAGAACAAGGATATTTAAAATTTCTTACCCCTTATGAAAATTTAAGTAGTTTGGCTGAACCTATTGGCCCATTCACCCCACCTACCAATCACGCCTATTGGCCGGCCGGTTTTGATAATACCGTGAAATGTGTTGATAAAGATGCCGATAGTTATTGCAATTGGGGGATATCGGAACAACCGCCGGCGGGGACGGTTTGTCCGGCGACTTGTAAAAAAAGCGCAGGGAAATTTATTAAGGATTGTAATGATGCGGATAACAAACTCGGGTCATTTATTTCTGAAAATAACTTGAATTGTGCGTCAATTTTGGCTCCGGTTTTATATCATTCTGCCGATACTAACCGAGATTACAAAATAAGCGCGACCGAATTGGGCAGGGTTGTCTCTTTCTACAATGCGGGCGGTTATCATGTTGACGGGTTAACGAGTGATGGGTTTGCGCCGGGTCATGTTACTAATCCTTCAACCACGGTTTATCACTCGGCCGACACCAATAAAGACTACAAAATAAGCGCGACCGAATTAGGTCGAGTCACTACTCTTTACAATGCTGGGGGTTATAAAGTAGACAGCTCAACCAGTGATGGGTTTGCGCCAATTACAGCCACGAAGACGGAAGAACCCGAGATGGCTCCAGCACCAGAACCCCCAGCTCCTTCGATACTTGCACCAGAAACTCTACCGGCCCCAACACCTGAAACTCCGCCAGATCTCGAAGCCGTGGCGACCCCGGTTATTTCTAATGTTCGTCTTGATAAAAAACTTGGTGATACTTGGACGGTTGGTGAGCCTTATTATGTTTATTGGGATTTTGCTAATATCCCAACTGATTTGGGTTTGGAGTATAAAGTCAGTTTTCACCCAGTCAATGGCGGTCCTGATGTTAGTTTTACTACCCCTGCCTCGATTGAATCTAGTTATCCTTACAAATCAGCCAGACTTCAACCTAGTACTCGGTTTCTGGGCGGACCTTACACTCTGCTTATCCAACTAGTTAATGGCAACGGAACTCTTTACGGTGATGGATCAATAGAAGCCCAAAGTGACCGAACTTTCACGGTTGTTTCCTCTGTCTCGCAAAAAGGAGCAAATCAACTGGCTAATATTTTCAGTGCGGTCACTAGTTGGTTCAAAAGTTTTGTTCGGTAGATTTTTGCTTTTTCCCTTATTTTGTGCGAAAATTTAAGGTATGGAAAATTTACATACTTATATTTTTATTGGGCGGTCGGGGTGCGGTAAGGGGACGCAGGTTGAGCGTTTGGCCGAGTATCTCAAGACGAAGGGGGTGATTAATGATGAGCATAATTGGCTTCGGATTGAAACCGGGGCGCGTTTTCGAGATTTTGCGCAACAAGATAATTATACGGCGAAAATGCTCAAGACCTCGATGGAGAACGGCGAGCGTTTACCAGATAATTTTGCCATTTGGACTTGGACCACTTCGCTAATCGAGAATTTTACGGGTGTCGAACATATTTTTTGTGATGGCTGTCCGCGCTCGTTAATTGAGGCGCAAACTTTAGATTTACTTTTGAAATTCTATAATCGGGTTAATCTCACGGTCGTTTATGTGGATGTCTCGCGTGAAGAAGCCAAAAAGAGATTATTGGCCCGCGGTCGGGCCGATGACGCTTCAGACGATATTGACCGACGCCTTGATTGGTTTGACCGTGACGTTTTGCCGGCGGTGGAATATTATCGTAATAATCCCAAGTATCGCTTCTTGGAAGTTGACGGCGAGCAATCGCGCGAAAAAATCCATAGCGATATTATCGCCTTACTCAATGCGAATGATTAGGAGATTCGCCTGAATTCGTAGATTGGCATTGTGTTATCATGATTAAATTAAAAACCAAAGCAGAAATTGAAATTTTGCGTGAAGGCGGGCAACGGTTGGCGGTTATTTTGGCGACGATTAAAGCTCGAGTGGCGCCCGGGGTGAAAACGATTGACTTAGAAAATCTAGCGCGCGAATTGATTAAACGGGGCGGCGACGAACCGGCTTTCTTGGGCTATAAACCGCAAGGCTCACGTCGAGCTTATCCGGCGGCTTTGTGCGTGTCGGTTAATGAGGAGATTGTTCATGGTTTGCCGAGCGAGCGAATACTTGAGGTGGGCGATATTGTTGGTCTGGATTTGGGCTTAAAGCATGAGGGTTTGTTTACGGATATGGCGGTAACGGTGCCAGTTGGGCCGATTTCGCCTGAAGCCGAGAATCTCCTTGCGACGGTCGAGCAGGCGCTTGAAGCGGGGCTAGCCATGGCTCAACCGGGTCGGCGAATGGGCGATATTGGTCACGCCATCGAGTTGGTGATTAAAGAAAATGGTTTCAAAGTCGTTAAAGAATTAGCTGGTCATGGGGTCGGTTATCAACCTCACGAGGATCCGTTTGTGCCCAATTTTGGCAAGGCGGGCATGGGCGACGAGCTCTTGCCTGGTCTGGTGATTGCGATTGAACCGATGGCCACCTCGGGTCGGGGCGATATTAAGGTGGGTTCGGACGGTTTTACTTTCTTAACTAAAGATGGTAAATTAGCGTCACATACTGAAAAAACCATTGTGATTACCGAAACTGGCCACGAAATTTTAACCACCACTTAATTTATTATTAATTAATTTTTAAAAATAATTATGTCACCTAAAGAAGAACGTACTTATTTAATGATTAAGCCTGACGGTGTCCGTAAAGGTTTAATTGGCGAGATTATCAAGCGGATTGAGCAACGAGATTTAAAAGTGGTGGCCTTGCAAATGTTTCAGCCGACGGTTGATCAGATTGACAATCATTATCCCAAAGATGAGGCTTGGATTAAGCGTTTGGGAACAAAAACTTTAAATACTTATAGTAAATATGGTTTTGATCCAATGGTTGAATTAGGGACAGCCGATGAATTAGAAATTGGGAAAATGGTGCGGGGTTGGCTAATTGATTATATGACCTCGGCGCCATTAGTAAAAATGGTGATTCAGGGTATTCATGCGGTTGATGTTGTGCGCAAAATTGTTGGGCCGACCATTCCGGCGACGGCTGATATGGGCACGATTCGGGGTGATTTTTCGATTGATTCGCCAGTTTTGGCTAATAAAGAGAAGCGGGCGGTGATGAACTTGATTCATGCTTCGGAAACGCCCAAAGAAGCGGAACACGAAATTCAGCATTGGTTCGGCGAAGACCTCTCGGCTATTTGTGGCTACAAGCGTTTTGGCGTAGACGAATAATGTGCTAGACTGGGGGTATTATGAAAAAAAGCATCATTTGGCTCGTGGCAATTGTCGTCATTATTATTCTTATTGGGGCTTATTTTTTTACTCGTCCAACCACGTCAACCGATTTATTGGTTGATGATTTGACCGCTAGCACGACTCCAGTGACCGATGAGTCGGTTAATCAAGCGGTAGACAAAACTAAAACGGTGATTGGTCAATCAGTGGAGAAACGCGATATCACGGCTTATCATTATGGAACGGGGGCGACGGAAATTTTGTTTATCGGGGGGATTCACGGTGGCTACGAGTGGAACACTTCGTTGGTCGCTTATCAATTGATGGATTATCTCACCGCTAATCCAAGTGCTATCCCGCAAAATTTGAAGGTTACGGTTATTCCAGTCTTAAACCCAGACGGTCTTAATAAGGTGGTTGGCACGGCGGGTCGCTTTACGGTGGCTGATGTTTCGACCAACCAAAATACGGTGGTGGCCGGTCGTCTTAACGCTGATCAAGTGGACCTTAATCGTAACTTTGATTGTGATTGGCAAGCCAGTGCCGTTTGGCAAAAAACGAAAGTGAGTGGTGGGAGCAAAGCCTTTTCTGAACCAGAGAGTCTAGCTTTTAAAAATTATGTGGAAGCCAATAAACCAGTGGCCGCAATTGTCTGGTACAGCGCAGCGGGCGGGGTCTTCGCTTCTCAATGTGATAATGGCATCTTGGCGGGCACCCGCGCGTTGATGAATACTTTTGCCACCGCTTCAGGTTACACGGCTTCTGATAGTTTCGATTTTTACGAAACGACCGGCGATATGGTTAATTGGCTCGCCAAGAAAAATATTCCCGCGATTAGCGTGATTCTCTCAACTCATAATGATACCGAGTGGAGCAAAAATCTCGCGGGGACTCAAGCGGTTTTAAAGTCTTATGCTAAATAGATGGGGGAGTTTCTTGCTCAGCACAAACTCATAGCGGTCTTGGTCTTTGTTGTTCTCGTAATTGTGATTTTGGGTGTCATTGGTGTCATCAAAAAATCTTCTAATCTTCCCGTTTCGATTCCAGTTGTTTCCAATCATGAACCAAGGGTGTCCATAATTGGCCAATCGGTTGAGGGTCGGGATATTACCGCTTATACTTATGGCCAAGGCGAGACCCACCTGCTCTTTGTGGGCGGAATTCATGGCGGTTACGAGTGGAATAGCGTGCTTTTGGCTTATCAGTTTATGGATTATTTAGAAGCTAACCCTGATTTTATTTCTAAAAATCTCACGGTCGCCATTGTTCCCTCGGCTAATCCCGGCGGAATTTATAAGGTGACGGGTAAGGCGGGGCGTTTTACTTCGGCGGATGTTTCTAACGATCAGGCGATTGTTGAGGCTGGTCGCTTTAACGCCCATCAAGTTGACCTCAATCGCAATTTTGCTTGCAAGTGGCAACCCAAGAGTACTTGGCGAGAGCGGGTGGTTAGTGCTGGGACCAAAGCTTTTTCGGAACCAGAAGCCATTGCTCTCCGCGATTTTGTCCTAAAATACCAGCCAACTAGTGTCATTTTTTGGCATAGTCAATCTGGTTCAGTCTATGCCTCTGAATGCGAAAACGGCATCTTGCCTGAAACTCTTAAATTAACCGATCTTTACGCCAAAGCGTCTGGTTATCAAGCGATTAAATCGTTTGAGGCCTACGCGATTAGTGGCGATGCTGAAGGTTGGTTAGCTTCCATCAATATTCCGGCAATCACCGTTGAGCTTAAAACTCACGAAAGCACTGATTGGGAGCAAAATTTGGCCGGCCTCAAAGCTCTTTTTGCTTATTACCAACTCCCCAGCTCAAGTGGCGTGGATTAATCCACCTTTTAGTAGGGTGGACTTGCTGGGAGCGAAGGATATAATAAAATTAGGTTGTTTAGGAAATATTCTTAGTCTAATAAAATATATCAGGGAGCTTTAATTGCGATTCGCCGTGGTGGATCGTTGCGAGCACCCACCTAGAATTTTCTAGGGATATCTTCTCTAAATGACCTAGCCAGAACCGTCCCTCGTGGGCGGTTTTTGCTTGGCTGGCGGGGGGAGGGGAAATAGGGTAAAATGGGAGTATTGTGAAGTTCAAAGGTTTTTTCAGTTTTAGTTTGATTTTGCTGGTCTTGGTGACGGTACTGGATTTTTTGGCCTTTAAAAACTTTTGGTATTGGCGTTGGCGCTGGTTTGATCAACCCATGCATTTTGCGGGTGGACTTTTGGCTGGTTTAGTGGCCATCCAAATTTACCTGTTCTTTTTTTATCAGGATTGGAAAGAGGTTCGGGGCGAAGAGATTATTTTGACGAGTATTTTGGGAGCTTTAATCATTGGTTTAGTTTGGGAATTTTTCGAATTTACGGCCGATAAGATTTATGTGGCGCGAGTTGAATTAAAAACGCTGGATATGTTGTATACTGGTTGGCGAGGCTCATTGCACGATTTATTATTTGACCTGATTGGGGCCTTAACTTCAGCAATTTTATTCATAACTTCATTTATATGGCGAATCAAAAAACAACCATAAGTTTCTACGGAGGCGTCGGCGAGGTGACCGGGGCGAATTTTCTATTAACTGACGGGCCCTCGGGCTTAAAGATTTTGGTTGATTGTGGACTTTTCCAAGGCAATAAAGCCTTTGACGAAAAAAATACGGAAAACTTTGCTTATGACCCCAAGATGATTGATTATTTATTTGTCACTCATGCCCACCTTGATCATATTGGCCGGATCCCCAAATTGGTTCGAGACGGTTTTCGGGGGGTGATTTATTCGACACTACCGACCAAAGAAATTGCCGAGATCGCTTTGGCCGATAGTCTTAATTTATTTAAAAAAGAAAATGGCGATAACGCCGAACCATTTTTTAGTCGAGATGATTTAAATCAAGCGATGGCGATGTGGCAAACGGCCGAATATCACGAGACGGTTAATTTGGAGGAAGGTTTAAGAGTGACGCTTAAGGATGCGGGCCATATTTTGGGTTCGACGATGTATGAATTTGCGCGGGGAGATCGTCGGTTGGTCTTTACGGGAGACTTGGGTAATTCGCCTTCGCCCTTGCTCCATGATACCGAGAAAATCAATGATGCCAATTACTTAGTGATGGAGAGTGTCTATGGTGACCGCAATCATGAAGATCGCTCGCAACGACGTAATTTGCTTGAGGATGCAATTGAGGACACAGTTAAGGCAGGCGGAACCTTAATGATTCCCGCTTTCTCGATTGAGCGGACTCAAGAAATTTTATTTGAAATTGAAAATATGATGGAAGAGTCACGCATTCCGCTGGTTCCGGTTTTTCTTGACTCACCGATGGGGATTGGCGTGACCGCGGTTTACAAAAAATATGCTAAATATCTTAATGATGCGGTGCGATTAGAAATTGAGCAGGCAAATAACAAAATTTTCCATTTTGCTCAATTACATGAGACTTTAAGCACCGACGAATCCAAGGCGATTCTGCGGTCTAATCCTAAAAAGATTATTATCGCTGGCTCGGGGATGTCGACGGGTGGACGAATTATCCATCACGAAAAAAATTATTTGTCAGATCCCAAGAGCACTTTGCTTCTGGTTGGCTATCAGCAAGCCGGGAGCTTGGGTCGGATGCTCCAAGATGGTGTTAAAACGGTTAAAATCATGGGCGAAGAAATTGCTGTTCGGGCGAAGATCGCCAGTATTAGCGGTTATTCGGCCCACAAAGATTCTGACCATCTCTTGCAATTTGTTGATGACACCAAAGACACAGTCCAAGAAGTATTTGTGGCGATGGGCGAGCCGAAGTCGGCGATGTTTCTGGCTCAACGCCTGCGAGATTATTTGGGGGTTAACGCTAGATTCCCCGAAGTTGGTGAAGTCGCCGAAATTGAATTGTAACTAGTGCAAAGATCAAATTTCAAAATGCAAAATTTCAGCGCAAAGTTAAAAGGTGAAACACTGGTTGCCCGATCTTATAAATTGTCTTTACGGGTTATAAACTTAATGGATTGTCTGCCCAATAAGAAGAGTGCTCAAATTATTGCTAACCAATTAATAAGAGCTGCCACTTCAATCGGAGCTAATCAAGTTGAGGCCAGAGCGTCAAGTTCAAGGTTAGAATTTAAGAAATTTTTTGAGATTGCCCTAAAAAGTGCTAATGAATGTAAGTACTGGCTATGTTTACTCAAAGATGCTAAATTAGCTAGTGAAAGAGAGGTTGAGGATCTTTTAAAAGAGGTTGAAGAATTATCAAATATGTTAGCAAAAAGTGTGGTGACATTAAAAAGTAAGAAGTTTTAATTTTTGAATTGAAATTTTGAAGTTTGCGCTTTGAAATTTGAATTATTAAAAAACATGAACAACAACGACCAATTAAGCGCTTTGCGCAACGAGCATCAGAAAGTAAAAATTTGCGTTTCGGGCGCGGCCGATACCACTCATTGTGGCGAGAACGCTCTTGAGATTGCTAAAGAATTGGGTCGGCAAATTATCAAACAAGGGGGGATTATTGTGACGGGCGCCACGACCGGTTGGCCATTATGGTCGGCCATGGGGGCCAAAGAGGCCGGTGGCACTTCGATTGGTTTATCACCGGCGGCGACCGAGAAAGAGCATGTTGAAGATTGGGGCCTTCCGCTCGATTATCTTGATACTATTATCTACACTGGTCAGGGTTTTCCCGGGCGCGATATTTTGCTGACCCGCACTTCGGACGCGGTGGTTCTTGGTTGTGGGCGCATTGGTACGATTCATGAATTTACCGTGGCGTTTGAAGATAATAAACCCATCGGTATTTTAGAGGGTGATTGGGAAATGGACGAAACCTTGAAAGGCATCATCGAACACGGTCATCGACCGAACCCCAAAATTGTTTTTGATCAAGACCCGAAAAATCTCATTGCCCGTATTATTGAGCTCGTCGAAAAAGACAAAGCCGAAGTCGAAAAAGACGGCCTACTCAAAGCCGTTAAGGTCAAATACACCGGCACGGGGAATGATATTAGGGGGTAGGAAGGGGGGTAATGCTTGCGTATTATATTATCATATGATATTGTAGTAGGTATTAGAAGTTTAGGCAAAATACTATGACTACTATCTCTGTTCCCTTGCCGGCTCATTTGGAGCTGGCCGTCAATAATTTAGTTAAATCTGGTTATGGCTCTAATAAAGCTGACGTTATTCGCCGAGCCATTGCTCGCTTGTCAGAGGAAGAGGCCGTTGAGACTGTTTTGCGGGCTGAAAGAGAGATAAAGGAAGGGAAGGGTCTTCGGGGAGATTTAAGAGAATTAGCTAAAAAGATTAAGTAAATTATGCGAAAATTTGTCTACGCTCCCATTTTTGTTCGGCAATTTAAAAAGTTAGGCGAGAATCTGAAAGAAGAGGTTTGGGAGAAGATTGAAATGTTCAGGGATGTTTCAAATCATAAAACATTACGGGTTCATAAATTGAGTGGGCCATTTGAAGGCAGATATAGTTTTTCAGTGAATTACAATTTCAGAATTGTTTTTTCGTACAGCAACAAAAAGAAAGAAGTTAATCTCTTGGCGATTGGTGATCACGATGTCTACAAAAACTAGAAGTTATTCTTTAACCAACTTCACAATCGCTTCGAAAACTTGAGGTTCGGTGGCGGCGAGGTCGGCGAGCATTTTGCGGTTGAGGAGAACACCTTTTTTCTTCAGGGCGCCCATGAATTTGCTATAAGAAATTTCGAAAGGAGCGAGACCGGCCGAGAGGCGAGTTTGCCAGAGACCACGAAAAACGGCCTTCTTATCGCGTCGGTGAGTGTAGGCGTAAACGCCGGCCTTGGTGATGGCCACTTTGGCCTCACGCTCTTTGGTGCTACGACCAAAACGATAACCCTTGGTGTCCTTCAGGACGTTGCGACGACGCTTCATTGAAATTGTTCCTCTTTTGATTCGGCTCATGATAAATTATTTTATTATTTTATTTCCCACCAAAATAGCGTCCAACCTCATTCTTGGACATAGTGATCGAACGCCCCCGCTTATTCTTCATTTGGGTTGAACGGCTCTCTTTGGCGTTGAAGTGATTTTGACCAGAACTGCGCACCAGCATTTTGCCAGTTTTGGTAATTCTGATTCTTTTGGCTAAAGATTTGTTGGTTTTCATCCCGTTAGAGGTAGATCGCGATTAAAACAATAATACTTTAGGCCACGATTTACCCTCTACCCGGGGCGATCGCGACCTCTAACGGGATTCATACCCGTAATAGCTAGCTTACTATAAAAGACTATTTTTGTCCACCTCGCTCGATAATTACGGTCATGCCCTTGGGGCTCTTTTGGGCTGGGATGGCCAATCGGAAGTCTTCACTGACTAAGGCCAAAATTCGGTCTAAGCGCTCTTTTAAGAAATTGGGGTCGAGATACTTAGCGCGACCGGGGAGAAAAAGGTCGATTTTGACCCGATGGCCATCCTTGAGGAATTCGGACGCTTTTTTCGCCTTAAGCTCTAAATCGTGTCCGCCGGTACCAATCTTGACCTGCAAAATCTTGGTTTCACTCCCCGTCGTGCCCTTGGCCTGTTTTTGCTTCTTTTGTTCTAGATATTGATATTTGCCGAAGTCCATAATCTTGGCGACCGGCGGGACAGCGTTGGGGGAGATTTCAATCAGGTCCGTGTCTAATTCGCGCGCTTTATTGATGGCCTCGGCAAACGACAAAACTCCAAGAATCTGACCTTCCTCGTCGATAACGCGGAGTTCTCGGGCGCGAATTTGATTATTGATTCTAATCGGTGGCTGATACAAGATAAGGGTATAATAGCAAGCCTAGGGAAAGGAGTAAAGCCAAAATCGATATCTTATTCTAAATAACGACGGGCTCACGAACAATGTCCGTGAGCCCGTAAATGAAAAACTGTCGACTACTCGACGAGGTCAACCCATACCTTCCTCTCCCCAAGTAATCTGCACAAGAGCCCTTCGTCCTTGATGGGGTGATTCCAGGTGCTCCAGGTGGCAATTGTCCCGGCGAGTAACAAGGCGTTGAGTTTCTGTCGTCCCTGGGGTATAATGACTCGACAGTCATTATACCCAGGACCAAAACTCCGTTGATCCTTTCGTAGGCCGTCTTCAAGCTCGGTTCCGAGCTGTTGTTGCTCCTCTTTGGAAAGCTTGGCGAGCGAGAAAACGGCAAACTGCGGGAGCAAACCATTGCCGACACACGGTACAAACCGATCCGAGAAAGTGCTCTTGGGCACCCGGAAACGAACAGGTTTGACGATTCGCCGGACATCAGAGGGAAGGCTCCTGATTATCGTTTGCACGTCGCCACAATCGATCGTCACAACGGAACCGAAACTACCACAATGCTGACCGCCGGATCTTCCTGCCTCTCCGTTGCACCACATGCATTTTGGTCGTGGCAAGTGGTAATACTGAGCATACCTGTCACCCTCGCGAAATACTCCTCGTTTTAGGCAGTCGGCTTCTAGGGTCTCACGGACGGCCTGTCTCTCTTCCCGAGCGAGCTTGCCAAGAAGTAGAACTACGACATTGGCGTAGCCTCGAGAAAGAATAGCGACTTCCGCCACTCTTGCTTCTCGTGCTAGTTTCTCCCGGTGTTCTTGTTCAAACCTCGCCCAACGGAATAATTCTCCACAAAGGGCGATGCCCATTCCACTCAGCCAGAGATTGAGATCCTCTACCAGCATCCGATCAAAAACATTCGCTGAAGCGTCTCGTGCCACCTTGGCTGTCAGAACGATGATACTTCTGAGATGAGACTGGACCTCGTCGAAACAGATTCCCGCTCCATGGGGCGAAAGCTTTTCTGTCTCGGCCGGCTGGAAACTCACGTCCTTTCGATAAAAGCAATCTCTGCCCGCTTTGGTAGCCAATCCCGTGGTGATTTCGCCCCACTTGATTGGCCAGCCCCTCATGCAGAGGAACTGGAAACTTGGATTCTCAAAGACCAATCTTTCCAGCGGGGTGAATTTAAACCCCGCTTGTTCGAGTTGTGCCAGGTCATACATGTTTTTCTCTCCTATGAGTTGTTGACCCAACCATTCGACACAAGGTACACAGTGCGCAATTTCTATGCGCGAACGAATCTCGCCGATACTGTCGACGAAACGGGAGAAATTCTATCCCCCTTGGCACAAGCCAACCATTCTCTAATCGCATTATAGACGACTAGACCCTGAAGTCAAATACGCGTCTAACCTCCATGAGTTTTACGGGCGAGCTTGGATTTGTTAAGATTGTGGTAATGAATTTAATCGAAAACAAAAAAGCGGGGTTGAATTACGAATGGCTGGAGACCTACGAGACGGGGATCGAGCTTCTTGGGGGTGAGGTCAAATCGCTCAAGGGCAAGCAGGGGTCGCTGGAAGGCGCGCGGGTGATTATCCGCGGGGGTGAGGCCTATCTCGTGGGCGCTTTTATTCCGCCCTATCAACCCAATAATATCATTGGCGATTATGAGCCCTATCGCACTCGGCGACTTTTGCTTAAGAAAAAGGAGTTGGCTGAATTGGCGACGCGGGGTGAACAACGAGGATTGACAATTATCCCGCTTTCGGTGTATAATAAGAGTAGGTTCCTGAAGGTCAAAATTGCGGTCGCGCGGGGCAAGAAGAAATTCGACAAACGCGAGGCGCTCAAGAAGAAGGAATCTGGGCGCGACATCGCGCGCGATTTGAAGAGTTCGTTGTAAAACTAGTATATCGGGATCAGTATGTAGTATGTGGGGGGGGTAAAAACTAACCCTAATCCCTAAATACTGCGCCCTAAATACTAAATAAAATGGGGGTGATTGGCTTCGACGAGTAGTCTACCCTTTGGTTTGTATGTAGAGTTCTAGCTTCCTCTTTAAACTGGCTAGAAACTGTTAAATGCCAACACATCTAACAAGGGAAACGTGGCTTCGCCATATTTCTCTCCAGCCTTCGCTTTAGCTTAAGCTGGTGTTCGCTAGATTGTCACCTAAACGATCTAACCGAGCATAATACATTTGGGTTAGTCATTAAGACCGTCTCGGCTTAATGGCGAAACTTAGAGACTCGGTTACTTAAGCTCTTGATTATTTCTGACTTAAGCCACTTAAATTCCGCTTCGGCGGTGGAAATAATCTAAACATATAGATTGATCAAAGAGTCCTATCCGCACCCGGGTTCGATTCCCGGCATCTCCACCATCCAAAATAACCTTATAATATAAGGTTATTTTGGAGTATAAATGGACATACATGAGGGTGAGTTGGAACCTCTGGGTGTTGCAAAGGTATTTAAACATTACGTATGCTTGACAAAAGAATGTTTATATACTACACCTGAAAACAGGCAGGCACCCCTCTCCTAACCCCTCAAGCCGAACACCCCCTGTTAATTAATAATAACTCATTGGCGCTAAAATAACCAAGACACTTTCGTGGTCGGTCGTTCAAGAAGGCATGGATTTGATCTAATTCTTCTTGA
>Ga0265297_10001275_pt1 | contig 60815 bp, 34 predicted proteins | sample Munlanlwell13791_FD_192502 | JGI IMG/M metagenome (GOLD analysis project Ga0265297, IMG submission 192502) | Leachate microbial communities from a municipal landfill in Southern Ontario, Canada - Leachate well 137-91 | ecosystem: Engineered > Solid waste > Landfill > Unclassified | place... | reverse complement strand
CGCCCGTAAAGGCGAGTACGTAACCGAAATTTATACTGACCAGCAATTAAAAGAAATGGGTATCTGGTGGCCGGAAAAAGAGCGCTACCAAATGACTGGAGAAGAGGTATCTAGCAGCAGCCCGCTTGAGGCAGAGGCAGTATTAAATCAATTAGGCACCTATTTATATAATGATAAGAGGAGCCTGAATTATAATTTTCATCTTACCCTTACGGCAAGCGGAGATATAGATATACATATTCATAAAGGGGTTGAGTACGGGGGAAGGGTTTATTTGATCTTAAAGGGCCCGGAGGAATCAAAAAGATTTGAAGAAGGGGAAGTCCACTTGAATTATTTTAATATTTACCACAGGAAGCAGGGATTAGGGGCAGCCTTATTCAAGGCCCTTGGGGCTATCCCCGAGGTTAATAAAATCAGCGTCAGGGCTACGGCCTTCACAATGCTTAGCCTATATAGGATATATAAAAAGTTATTTGAATCTCAGGTTGAACCCCAGGTGTTAATGAGTTTAAAAAATAAGATCGCTAGCCTGAATGAGATGAAAGAGGGAGAGATAAAAACGCGGGTTACCGACGAAATAATCCTGGAGATATTTAAAAAAATTGTCAGGAGATACGCCCATTATAATGTGGAGTTTAAAACCGAAACTTACGTTATTCCTTTAGATAAAGATATTTTATTAAATACCTCTTTAGGCAAGATAGTTGAAAGGGCTGGATTTAGCGAAGTAAGATTGGTTATTCCTTATACTCTGGTCGGTTCAAAGCCGATGTATGGCCATCATATCATTTTTGAGGCTAGAAGGACTAAATTCTCCAGCTCGCCCTTGGGCTCCTTGGTTACCACCTTCAGCCAGACTTCTTTCCCTATTAGCACCCATTGGAAATTAATTTCTGATTCAAAAGCTATGGTTTATTTTGGCTGGCCTGGCCAGGTGGAAGGGGTAGATAGCAGGAAGATAAAACTCCCTGCTGATATAAAAGTAGTGATGAGAATAAATAAAGATGCGAAGCCGGGGTTCGATATGTTTTTAAGGCATATAATTTTAAAAATTCTGGACAATTATTTCTTAAAGAAAAGAATTTATACTGTTGAGCACATTCCTTTGCCTTTAGGTTATTTTAGGGATAGGTATTATTACGTATTTGCTGAAGGCTCTGAAGGATGGCCTACGGTTTTGATAGATAAGGATTCTGATTATCGTAAAACTCCGGTTATGATGGAAGAGTTACACCTAGTTAAAGAGAGGCTTTATTCCTGGGGTTTTGATATCTGGGATATTGTTGATGCGGATGGCGAGGACGGAAAAAATATCATACATAAAGGTTGGGATATCTCCCGGCTGTATGAAAATTTTCAGCTTAGTAAAGACTGGGTATTGATAGACCTGGATGGTTTGGTCTTCAGGGGAAAAAGGTTCTTTCAGTCCGTTGGAGAAGCCAGAGAAGGATTAAAGCGGAATTTAGGCTGGCAATATGAACTTTTAGTGTTGGCAGGGGGTTATATTGATAGGTATCCAAGGACTTTGTTTGGAGGAAAAGAGCGGAGATTAAAGGAATTGGCCCAGAGGTATTTAGACGAAGTAGTCCTTCCCCAAATTTTATTTCAGAGTAAAACTCTCATATCTTCCTCACCCGTTTATCGTACCGGCGGCCCGGCCTTAGGATATAATGAAGAAAGTTGTTTATTGGCACCCTATAAAATGATAAGAAAAAGTGAATTATTAAGGTTATATTCCGGAAGCAACAAAGAGATTGCTTTATTCTATCTTCGCGCCAGGCCCTTCAAAGGCCTGCATGAATATATAAAATTTATCCAGGCTCATGTTAATCCACCGGCCGGGCATCTCAGCTGGTCGGAAAGATTTAATAACATCACCAGGGCTATCGACCAGGAAATAGGAAATTTATATGGGCAGACACTTAAAAAACAGTTAGATAGGTTGTATACGGTTTTAATTGAATCTGATTTATTGCAGGGCACAGGGAGGTGTTGCGGATTAATTGCTGCCAGCTTAGCCAGGGCATTGCGCAAATTAGGGTATCCTACGACGGAATTATATATAATTAGAGATATATATGTTCTTAATGGTTTTACTACCGAACACCTTATAGTCGTTGTTGAAGACAAAAATAATATAAAGGATAACTTATATATTGATTTTGGAGACAGAAGGAATGTTCCGTTGAAAACTCCGTCCCGTCGGGAAGATAATAATGGCCTTGCTTCTCCTTCCGTGGCTGGTGGGGGGCAAAAGCCCTTTCCCGGCGGGGAATTTAGCAGCAGCCCGGTTAAGCAGAAGGCAATTGTTTCTTCCAGCCCCGTAAATCCCAGCCATATTAATAAGATGGACTTAGAATTTGTGCATAGGCAACTTAGTGAATTATCCCACAATTGGGATAATATCGCTTCGGGGAATAAAGATGTGCTCTATAATTACAGAAAACCGGAAGGAAGGATAATCAAAGGGTTTCTTGACGGATGTAATTTTATAAACGAGAATCTTGGTATTGAATTTAAGAGTGCCGATGTATTTAACATTTTTTTAAGCAAGCTAAATTTGGCAATTACTGCGATTACTAGAGAAGCTGGCGTCGCAAGAATGTCCTGGCGAGATAAGGATGAGGGAATGTTAAATGAGAAAACTTCCCGGGCCAGAAAATTCGCTAGATGGTTTATCAGAAATTACAAGAATAATAAAGGAAGTGAGTATCCTTATTTACTGGCCGCCGAATGTTTTGTTAAATTGGCTCACCTGCAGTTATTTGATGAAGCAAATAAACGTACTGCCTGCCTATTATTAAATTTTATTCTTTTGAATTTAACAGGACATTATTGCGTTTTAAATAAAGAAATTGTCCATAAATACTTTAAGATAAGCGATGATATTGTTTATCGCTTAGGAGGAAACCAGGTTTTTCTGTTAAATGATATTTGGGAGAGAAGATTAATCAAGCAATTCGCCGGGGTTTTAAATCAGAATTCTCAGGCATCCAGCTCGCCGGTTAAGGTTTTGGATATTGAGGGCATCAAAAAAATCGAAGCCTTTAATAATAAAAAGATTATATCTGTTGGTGAAAAATCCGGCTTAAGCCTGAAAGACTTTTCCAATTTATCCGGCCAGTTCGGTAATGATATCGTTTTACAAGGACGGTTTAAGAAAGACAGGTTTAATTTAGCCGGAAATAATTTAAGATTTGACGATTGTGATGGGAATGAATTTCAAGTGGTTATGGAAAAAGGCATGCCGGTAACAGTAGAGGTTTTAGGTAAAAGTATTAAACGGGAAATTTTTCCAATTATTGATAACAAATTTAACCAGATTGTCGGTTACCATACCGGAAAAATATCTCCTCAGAAATTTTGTGCGTTCAGAGATATTACTACCTATACCCGTTTGGGCCAAAGTGCCGGGGCTTTATTCCTAGGCCGCAGCCGCCCCAAGGTAAACGGCGAGAGAACAGAAAAAGAACGCCCCTGGGCAAGGTTTGAAGAGCATGGCGGGGAAAAGGTAAAGGTTATTGTAAAAGAAGGAATTGTTTGGCGGGTTACTTCAGTTGACGCGGAATTAGATGCCAAATTTTCTCTTGTTTACAATAAGGCGGCAGGAAAATATACTTCTTCGTTTTATAGTAAACTTTCCAGAGAAGAATTTAATCTACTCGGTAAGGATTATAAAATATATAATTACTTTTCCACAAAAGACGGTTCTGTCTATCTTGGCGGAGAGGAATTATTTGGCTTAGGCCTTAAATACGGAAATATGAGGGTTGATATAATTGATATCCTTAATCCTACGGGCGATAAAGCTTTTGCTGTTGCCTGTCATGTTATAGAAGGAGAAAAGGTAACTTACACCAAAAAGCATAATTTGGCCTATAAGATACCCTTGCATAATGACTTTGCGGATTTTTCAGTTAAGGAAGAGGATTTATGCGTGTCTTTTGACCGCTGGGATGAAAATAAGGTAGATGGGAATAATTTTATTGTTTTTTCGCGTAAGACAAATAGCCATGGCCAATTCTATTTCGGCTCACATTGGGGTACTTTCAGTAAATACCCGAATTCTCTAGTGAATATTAAGGTGATAGACGGCCAGAAAGCCATAATTTTGTTTGTCGGACATTTAGATAGAGAAGGGAACTCTTTATGGATTGATGTAAGAAAAGATATATTAAGCCAGTTAAGGGAAAAGTCTCCCCTCTATAAACAGGTTTTCGAAGAAAAAAAATACCTTCGGCAGGAAAAGCACCGTATATACCAGGATAGTTTTTTAGATGCGCTAAGGTTATTATATGCGGAAGGAGAAAAAACGCTAAAGGAATATGAAGAATCCGGAAATATAAAGCTGTTAAACCAAGCGATAGGCAAATTTCAGGATGTAGTTGGAACCATCACCCGGCATAATTGGGTTCCTAAAGATACACAAGAAAAGAATATCTTGGCTAGTGCAAGAGAAAAAAGAGATTACCTTAGAAATATCAAAAAATCAGCGAAAAGGCAGAAAAAGATGGGTCTAGAGAGGGGCTTTAGCATTAAAGTGCTATTCCAGGAGGGCGAAGAAGTTTACGCTAAGGGTGATTTTCTAGAGGCAAAAAAAGTATTCAGCCTGATTATTAAGAGTCTGCGTCGCAAAAAAGATCTCCTATCGCCAGAATTTGAAAAAGCAATAGAATATCGCGCTAAGTGTGTTACGCGCTTAAAAGAAAAAAGAAAAATTCAGGTTTTTGAAAGTAAGCGCGCAGCGAGAGAAGAACGCCGAGGGAAAAAAATTAAGGCAGCCAAACCCCTTAATCCGGAAGAAATACTGGAAGTCCTTAAGGAAAAATACCGGACAGCCACGAAACCGTATGATGGCAGCTCTTATAATGAGCAGCGCGCGGAGAAAAGAGCGGCTTTTGAGTATATCTATAAGACAATCAGAAAATTTCCAGATTTGCGTAAAATACCTGAAGCGGAAGGACTTCTAAAGAATGCAGCAGTCCATTTAGGCAAAAAATATAGGCCTTGCCAAGAAGGAAAATCCAAAAATAATCCTGGAACTGTTCTTTCTCGGAAGAAAAAGGCCAATAAAAAATATAGAAGGGAAAAAGCCATCATTCCAGAAACTAACAATTGCCTAGAGGGAAAGCACATATCTGTCCACGGAGATTATGTGTTAGTAAAAGAAATTTACAAAAAATATAAAGGCCCGCTAGAAAGTTTAATTCCAGATATAGTTGGTGTTTCCGGAGAAGTTATAGAGCAAAGAGTAGATAGATTTGTGCAGGCTCAGATACCGCAGAGGTATAGTCCAAAAAAGATGGCTTATATTGTATTTTTAGTCAGGGTTTTATTCAATGGAAATGGCGGGATCCCCTATGAAAAAATCAGAGAGATATTAAAGGATGTCTGCCAAGGCTCAGAAAAAAGTATGGTGAATTTAACCGCCGAAGAACTGGAGAGATTTAATAGTAAGCTTGTTTGTTTAGGCTACCGTTGCGTACGAGTGGGAAATGGGGTTATGCAAAGCGTGCATTTAGTTTCTATATCCCAAGCCCAAGTTGATTTATTCATCCAAAAGTTGACTCAAAAATTAGAAGAGAAGTTAAATACAGGCTTTGATAAATTTTTATTTAGAAGTAATTTGAGCAATAGCAGTATGGATCTTGTTAAAAAGATAATTAACAATAATGGAGATAACCCTCTTGCCTCAGGCAAGCTGCCAGCCGAATTGCGCTCACCCAGCCCATCCAGCTCTCCGGTGGAGCAGGAGCTTATAGATGACTTCGCAAAGAGGATAGACCCTTATTCTGCCAAAAGCTACGGAAGATATATCTTACCGCAATGGTTGACCTCGGCATCCAATGCAAGGCTACGCAAAGAATTAAGCAGTATGGTCATTAATTTTAGAAAAACCTATAAGGGCGGGCATAGCAATTCAAGCAGGTATGAGAGGGATTTTATACCTTTCGTGTTAAAAGAAATAAAAGATGAAGAAATCCTGGTAAAGATACTAGGGGCAGCCAATTCTTTAGGCCACCTGATTGTCGCAGAACCGGAAGTTATCTTGTTAAAGGACCTCTTAAGCAAAAATCAGGATAGGATTAGCGGGGGTATATTGAAGAAATTTTTCCGCGAGATTGACCCGGATAGTTTATATTCAAAATTACCTACGGTTATCGGCGCCGAGATATTCTGCCGAGAAAAAGATATCGTTGAAAGAGCTGATTTTAGCGAGCTTGCTTTAAAAACAGGGAATATTGCTTTTGACGGCTTCTTTGGCATAGGTGAAGATATACAGGTTATTTTACCGATGGCTTCTACATATTCGGAACTCAACGCTTATTTAGATTTGATTATAAAAAAATTATTTAAACCAGGTACTTCCTTAAGGATTGAGCTTAAGAAAAATACTTATTATATGCCGGGATGCCATAGTTATGATGAAACAAAATATATGGAAATACTGCTGCATTCCGCTGCTCCGTATGCAATGCAATTTCCCTATTCAGGTTTGACTAAAGAAGAATTAAAAAAGGTCAATTGGTTAGCAAGAAATAGGTACTATTTCCACGGTTTTACTCCCATGGGCAGAGGCGCTTACAGCGTAAACAATCCTAAGGGCGAAGACAAACAGTGTAATACTCTGCAGCTTCCGCTAGAGCTTATTTTGCGGGATAGGGATAGGGAGCAGGAATGGAGAAGAGGTATAGTTAAATATTTCTATCTTTTAGGGACAGCCTTATCTTCCTATATAAAGACGGAGAAAAAAATAACGAGTGAAAAGAGAATAAATACAGAATGCGCGACTCCCCTGGATTGGGAATTAAACCGGATATATAAAGGTTTGATGGTTGAACTGGCCCAGGTTTTTACGGATAAATATGGGAAAAATCTTATACAAATTTTCTGGTCAGGCAAGTTTCTAGAAGAAATCTATACAAATTTGGCCGACATCCAGAGCCATATGGATCAGAATACAGCGGTGAGAGAGGCAAGCTTGGCCTTACTTAAAAAATATTCAGAAAAAATATCTAAGGCATTAAAGAAAGCAAGCTCTCCTGTCAAGCGCAGTGAAGTGGAAGGATTAAAAGCTCAGGTTGAAGAAGTCAGCCTCGGGCTGAAAAAAGCGGGATTTTTTACTATTTTGGAAAAAGAATTTTCTCATATTTTTAAAATACGCGGCAATTGGGTTATTTGTGTTCCGGCAAGTTATATTTTGATAAATTTACTAAAAAAAATATTAAATTTTCCCTTTGAAAGAAACGGCGGTTTTAGCCTTGGGATGATTTTTGGCGGAGTGGCCATTAACAAAGAAGAGCCTAAGACAATAGAGGATCATACAAGATTAGCAGTTTATTCCAAAGGGCAAAGAATAATAAGCATCGACCCTACATACGCACAAATTAATAAGGAATTCATCGGTAAATTTTTGATCGTTGATTACGGAGAATTAAAAAACGCGGGGTATTTGGATTGGGATGAATTTCTAGAAAACGAATTTGAAAAATACAGAAAAAGAAATTTTGGCCAAACCCGGGAAGAGATAATTGATAAACTAAGAAGCAGTTTTCAGGAAACAGTGGAGATAGAACCAATAAAGTTTTTTTTCCCCCCCAGATTACTCCGTTTTTATGATGAAGCATCCCTGGTAAAAAAAGCAGAAGAAGATCCGGGGATAATCCTGCCTATATTTAGAGAAAATCCATTATTCGAAAGCATAAATTTTGATGCAATTGTAGAGCGTATATATAGTTTTTATCATTCCAGCTCGCCGGTAGATTCCAAAGTAAAGGGGATACACAGGGAATTTAATTTAGCAAAAAGCCATTACCAGGACGGAAGGAATAATGAAGCCAAAGAAATATTGTTATCGTTAGAGCAACAGGGCAGGGAATTAAAAATCCCGAGCCTGGTAGCAACTACGCTAAACTTTTTAGCCAGAATCTATACCGAAGAAGAAAATTTCAACCAGGCCAAGGAATATTTTAAAGAAGCCAGGCGCTTTGAGCCAGGCTCGGTAGCTATGCGTTACGATGAATTAGTCTGTTTTTGGGCTGAAGCAAATAGGAAAAAAGAGTGGGGCGTTGCGGTTAATATCATCAGGGAATTGAACCGGGAAGGGCTTTTTCCAGAAGGTATACTCTTAAGCCTTTTAAAGAATATAGCGTTAGATAAGGATGGATTGGTAACTTCTTTAGCGTATTTTTTGACATTAAAGAACCAGGAAGGCAAAAGATTGCAAGGGCTAGAAAGGAAGAAAGGTAGAATCCGGGAAAGGGATAAAAGGGATTTATATCTTTATGGGAGGCTGATTGATGCTTTATGGCAGAACTTTGTGAGAAATTATCCTAAATACCTTTTCTTATTTGAAGAGGGCGCTTTATCGGGCAGGTCTTTTGCGGAAGATGCTAAAAATCTATTATTGGAGTTTGGAACTAAGGGGCAGGAGCCTGTTTTTGCTTTACGCATGGAAGCGTTAGCCAGAGAATACGGATATAAAGAAAGTTTTAGTTTTCTGGGAGGCCAGTTGGAATTTTCAATTTTTGCAGAGGCAGGGCTGTTAGCCTATATAGGCGGCCTCCGAGCCGATGCAATTGAAGCGCGCAGGCAGGAGATTAAGCAAGAATTACGGGAGAGACAACTTGAAGGTGCTGAGGAGATAGTATTTGTCCATCTGAAAGGCAATGAGGGCGGCGATAAAGATGGCTACGAAAAAAGAATCGCAGCGGCAGAAGAAGCAGTCTTGAGCATCTTTAGAGAGAAAATATACGGAGAAGGCCCGGAGGGCAAGGCAATGCAGGCTTTTAAAAAGAAAGTCTCCATAAACGGCAAGAGTGTTGAGAAGCAGATATTCCGGGCTAGGGTTAAAAATGGCGCGATTATCAATGAAGAGGAAGTAGTTAGCCTGATCAACAGAGTATTAAGTGAAGGGGTAGCCTATATTAATGGGGGCCACGGGCAAACTTATATGTATATTGATAGAAACGCAGGCAGGACCTATGTCATTACTACTGATGCAAAATATTCAATATGGCATTTTAACGAGATAAATGCCGGGTTTACTTTAGGCTATGTTTTAGCCGGGAAAACGGGTTTGAACTTAAAAGAGCTGCTCAAAATTATCGAGATAACCAGAGGTAAAATGCAGGCCAGGCCGAAGGCAGGAAGCGAGTCCTATTATTATTTTTACCATCATAAAGAAAAAATACATAAAGCACTCTGGAGCGGCCGGAAAAAAGATAAGAATAGGCTTTATTTAGATGAAAATACCAATAATTTTTATATCCTAAATTCCGGGCATGAAGATGGCCTGGTGATTGACAGGCGCGGCCACTTTATTTATTTTGGCCCGCCGCAGAAGGACATCTCCGCTTTATGGGATATTACGGATTACGGTTTACTCAAGGATATCCCGTTTACTCCGGAATATGTATCCGGGGTATTGGCCCGGGATGGCTTTAGCAGCAGCCCGGCTACAATTAATTTAATGCTTAGGCCTTTAAACATTGCACTAGCTCGCTATGACATTTATTCGAAATTCGCTGATAATAAGTTGCAAGAAGGCGGCAAAAAAATAAATGAGGGTAAACCTAAAGAGGCGTTGAGTTTTTATACAACAGCCTTGGAGCATGCCTTATTCGGTTATAAGGCAATGCTTGGAAAATTCCCGCTTCGGCATAAGCTATATTCTAAATTCGAACAGCAAATCTTAGCGCTGGAGGTCTGCTGCCAAGAGATTGTTTCCAGTTACGGGCCAGAACTAAATAGACAGTCCCCGGCGATGTCTTTCACTTATCAGGGAAGATTAAAGGCGCTCCATAACGAACTCAGCAGGTTGTTAAAAAGAGGCGGGAGGGACATGGAACTGCCTTTGATAGTGGTGGATGTGGGCATCGGTTCATACGGCGCTCCTACTACTTTTGACTTGGCCGAAAGTCTGTCTGAAGCAGGTTTTAAAAACTTAAGCATTTATGGGATTGATAATAATATAGTTTTTTTAAGAAAAGCGGAGGATAAATTAGCCTGCAATAAACTGGCAAGCAGGCTTAACCTTAAGATTAAGTTCCAGTTCGCCCAAGATTTTGAATTTACTGGGCTAGAGGAGTTGTATGACAAAGAAACTAATGCCGGTAAGGCGGATATGGTTATCGCCGCCAATGTCTTAATGTATTACGATTCATACAGCAGAAAGGTAGCCATAGCGAGGATGCTAAGGGTATTAAACGCAAAAGGCATCCTTTCCGTATCCACCGGCCCCAGCGTTGTATACCATGACTATACAGATTTTTCCGTTTATGACAAGGATGGCAGGTATATAAATAATTATGAACATAGGAGGTTATTTGAAAGTTATGAACGTAAGAGATTTTTTGCTGATGATAAGTCGTCTTCGCCGCTGGAGAAGATTTTGAAAGATGTTCCTTCTAACTTCGCAGATGGTTTGCTTATAGGCGCGATGAGAAATTCCAAGGGGACCTTTGTCGTAAGGGAAAAAGCTTATGATCAAGAAGATGTTTTACATCTTATCCTAAAGGTTGATCTTCATAACTTCAGTGAAAGATTAATAGGATGGAATAATTTTTCTTTAAAAAGCAGTAGGCTTGTTGTCGGGTCAAACCGCGACAAAGACGAGATTGAGGTAAAAGAGTTACGCTATGGAGGGCTAGGTTCTTTTCTTATCTATTGCATGCTGCGCAGGGCTATGGAAAATTCAGTCCAAGAATATTTCATCTTTTCTCCGCGAACGCCTCTATTTAGCCGTTTCGGTATTAACCAGGAAAAAGTAGGCGAGAAGACCGGCTACTATCTTTATACAGATAGCCTTAAGCGCGAGCAAGTCGAACAGGCGCTTATTACTACCGGCCGCGGCGAAAGAAAATCCAATTTTGAGTTTATCTATAAGGGAATAACCTTGCCTGGTAACTTGAGAGAAGTATATCCAAATAAGTTAAACAACCTGGGTATCCGTAGGGAGGGCCTGGAGGGACAAACATGGCTAAATTTGTTTATCTCTTCATACTATAGAATACACGGCAAGGGCTTAACGGTTCAAGATATTGAATATATAAGAGGGCTCTTACGGCAGGAAGAGAAGAACTTGCAGTTGCCAGATGCAGGAGAGTTAAAAAAATTCCTGCTTGAAACTATCTCTACCCCTTATTTTTCCAGACAGGAAAATTTTGAGAAATCTAAGACCAGAATGAAGCGTTGCTTTATAACTTGGTTTACCGGAAAATTAAATGACGCAGAAAAGGAGCAGGTGCTTGTTTGTTTAAAGGATGCCCTGGAGGCCGATCTACTTTATAACAGGGAAAAAGTATTTTCTGCCGTGGATATCTTAAATCAATTAGGCGTTGAAGAATCCTACGCTTGGCTGCAGAAGTTGTTAGAGAGAGTAAAGTTCCCTGAAGATAGAGGAGCCGTGGCCAGGGCTATTACCAAGATTGATTGCAGGCCTATAGGGAGTATCTTTGCTTCCAGCTCGCCGGCAACAGCCTTGCACCAGGGGAAGGTGGTACCTTTATCAAAAGATACAATCCAGTGCATTACGGAGCTTCTTTTAGAGGAGTTGAGAGTTGTGCCTTTGAAGGCCGCAGAAGAGAGGCAGACATACAGCTATAATGGTTATTTTTTTAAGCGGGAGGCCTGGGGGATTGTTGAGGGCGGTAAATCAAAGGCGCTATTCATCCGTATAGGATACTTATTTTTCCTGGATTTTACAGCTTACTCCCGGTTGAGCCCGGCCTTAAAGGAAATTTTAGGTACTAATGTTATTTTATTGCGTCAGCTGTGGTTAAACGAAATAGCCAAGTTTCCCTTTTCCTGGTATAACGCTCCCGCGATTATAAGCATAATGGGGAAAGGAGTTGTTACGGGTAAGGTTGTATTAGATGGGGGCGCCGGCTATGGGATTATATCTTTAGTAGCCCTAAAACTAGGCGCGTCTTTTGCACACTTATTTGATTCTTATTGGCCGGCGTTAGTTGTTGCAAATATGCAGCTGGAATTAAACGGTAAAGTAAGGGGCTTTGACTTCCGGCTTTGCCAGGGGGATATTACGCAGAAGACTTTTATAAAAGAGCAGGTTGACATAATCAGAGATGATATCCGCGGTACGCCAAAAGAAATAATCGTTATCTCAAATATCGGGGTATGGCCGGAAGTATATACAGCGACAAATGCCCACAGCATTGATTTAATCAGGCATCTTCCTGAAGCCACTCATTTTATCGGCGCAGGATATACGCATACGCCTTCTCTGAATTTCAAACAGACCGAACACGACCGCGCCTTTATCCGGCGTTTGGGTTTTAAGGTTGAAACTGAACCGTTAAGGGTGGGCCGGACCGAATTAATCGCTGCCTGGAGCGCGAAAAGAGCTTCTTCGCCTCTGGATAACGGTTCTATTAAAAGTTTTCTTTTTCCCATTTCTTTGTTAATGATAGGTATAGATTTTTTCAAAAAAGAGACCAGGGCGCTTGGGCAATGTTTTATTAAAAAGGCGGATGATGCCCTTTATTATGCTAAGGGGAAAATTCTTTTAGGTGGAAAGACTGTTGAGGAAAAAGGCAGGGACAGGGTTAAGACTTTTGAAGATTTAATTCAGTTTAGAGCTGCTTCCAGTTCACCGGCGATAGGCAAAAAGAATAGAATCTATTCTTTATTAAGTAGTTTTGACCGCCAACACGAAAGATTGCGCAGAGAAATCAGAAATTTAGATAAGCCGATAAACTTAAAATCCGCAAAAGCAGGATATCTGGGTTATTTTCCTTATGCCTGCCAATATTTTGATATTTTATTAAATATTTTGTGTTATGTTCGTTATCTAAAGGCTTCTCAACCCAGGGAGAAAATCAGGATTCTGGAAATCGGAAGCGGCCCAGGATGGTTTCTACTCTTCCTTAAGGAAATAGGAACTAATAATTTAAAAGGAGATGGCCAGGCAAAAGAGCTGAAAAGAATTTTAGCTGATGTTAAATTCCAGGGGCTGGAAATTAATGAAGATTTCTCCCGATTTGCTAAGGGTATGGGATTAGCAGTGCAAAAGGCGGATTTATTAAAACCGCTTAGTTTAGGAAAATATGATATCACTTATACTAATAATGTATTGGATGCCTTACAAAAAGATAGCGAACTTAAAGTGTTATCTAATAAAAAGCCGGATTTTGAATTAGGAAAAGTAGTTTTAACCCGGATGAACCGTTTAACTAAAATGGGAGGGTTTGGTATTCATCGGGCAGAGTTTGGTTTTCCTTTTAATCCGGATATTCTGAAAAAATCCGGCTTTGAGATTATAGATGGAAAAGTAGAAAGTAATTTTATCGTATTGGTAAAAACAGCAGAAACAAATACCGCTTCCAGTTCGCCGGTAGCTGTTGCATCTTGGCTGGATGATATACTGCCTAAATTAACCCGGGTTTTGCCTGAATATTTCCCCTATGTTTTTGACAACTCTAGTTTACTGGAAAATAAGAGAAATTTTAATCAAGTAACGAATAAGTTTTTGGAAGAATTGCTATTGTTAATTAACGGCAGGCCACTATCTAATTTAGGCTGGGACCAGGAACATCCTGTGAGAAGCATAAGATGGCTTGAATTAGCCTTAAAAGATAAATTAAACAATGCTTTTGACGCCGCAATATCGCTGTATGAACCGGATTGGGTTAGGCTAAGAAATATAAGAGTCCCCGTAGATTATCGCGGGAGAGTTAACCTAGGAATATTTTTTGAGGAAGGAGACCTGCACATTGCTGTTGCTGATAACGGCCCTGGTTACGGAGAAGCAGCCGATACCAGCTGGAAATTTAATAAAGATATTTATTTTGGGAAAAAAGGCTCCGGTATCGCCTCCATTCGGGATATAGTCGGAGGCACTATTATACCGCAGGCTGTAGTTAAGAAAGGCGCTGTTTTTAAATTGATGAAGTTTAACTTATCTATAGTAAGAGAATTAAGATGGAGGCTTATCCAGACTCTATATATAGAAGAGAATAAGAAAGGCAGCTTAGAATTTAATTTTCAGGGGGCGAGAAGAATTTCGGGGGTCTTCGGTGATAGCAAAAAAACAAGCTTTATCAGAGAAGAATTAAAATCCGGCGTAAGATTAAATGGCGCTCATCAGGTGACGATAACCGAGCTGATTATTCCCCCGGGATTCCTAAAATCCAAAGGAGAAATAACCAGTGCGCCGGCGGACTTTGGGGCGGTGGTCGGAGGTTATGGCGCTGCCAGCCCGATAACTAATGGTGAATTACTGCTTAAAGATTCTCCTTACGTTTTTTCTATGTCCGCGATTAATCAGGATTATCGGTATACCTTCGATAACTCCGTTTATACAATCGCTTTAAGTTTTAAGATACCTCCTTCCCAGATTTTATTAGCTTTACCGTTTCGTATGAGGATGAATTGGCGTAAAGGAAAAGAGCAGTTTATGAAGATACAAAGAGTGTTGGGGCAGTTTAATTGTTTAGATTTAAGAGAGTTAATTGAACGCACATCGGCGATAAGAATAAAAGCTATGAAAGAGGGATGGGTGGAAACGCAAAAATCGGTTATGGCTTTATTCCCTTTTTTGCCTAAAGAAGAAAGAGAATCCAGGTTGGATTTTATCCCTGAATTTGACTGTAATGAGCTTTTTATATCGGGCGGGAATACTGATCCTCTATCTAATCCCAGCCGCAGAGAGGAAAATTTTCAGACTACAGATCCTTTTAGCCACACCAGGGATAATTTTACTTATATAGTGAAAGTATTACAACCGGAAAGGTTGCTGCATAATAATAATATAGAGGTAAACGCCCTGATTATTTTTTGCGGTAATTATTTTAAAGAAGTATTGCATTCATTGACTCAAAAAAATGAGAATAAGATAGAAATGCTGAAATATGCCAGGGCCCGTGGTTTACCGATTGCCTTGATACCTGCGCATCCTTGTGATGATTCAAGGCTTTATGGATATACCAAACAAGCCGAAGAATGTATTGATGGATATTCTTATCTCCGGGAGGGGCTATTAGTCCCGTCCAGCTCTCCGGTAAGAAATTATGATAAGGCTTGGGAACGCCCAATGGTAGGAAGGCGCGGCAGTAGCGTAGGAGATGCCTTTATCTTACGCGCATCCGTCCAAAGCTGTGCTCGGAAATTATTAAGGATTTTAAATGACAATAATATCCCCATAAACGGAGCCCTTGCCTACGCTATGCCTAAGGTTGAAGAAGCTACAAAAGATAAGCCGGCCGAATGGTTCAAAATGGCAATGCAATTAGGTATAGAGCTTATCAGGGACGAAAGAATACTTCCTTGCCCTGTTTTGGCTTTAGGCGTTCCGCCGGCGGTTCACTCTGCCAATGGGAGTATTCATGAATATGCAAAGAACCTTAGGCGCTTAAAAGCCCGGGTTATAGAGATAAATAAATCTACAAGAGAAAATATGTTAAAAGAATTCGCGTTAACCTGGGAAGATCCCTCCAGCAGAGCAGTTGAACAGGTATTAAGAAAAGAGGTTTATCGGGGGGTTACCAAGGCTTTGTCATACTCTAGCTCTCCGATAGAAGCGTATTTAGCGAAACAGTTGAGTAGTTATGGTTATAATGAAGATATGCGCCGTAAGGGTTACGTTGGCCTCAACAAGCAGAGGGGAAGAGTTAATTTTTACGGAGGAGATTATTCCCGGGAAGCCGAGACGTATTTTTATCGTTCCGCCAGGATAATCGTTATTGATAATTATTATTTTCCTTTATTTGATTTAACCAGATTTGCCGGGCAGGGGCTGGCAGCGATAGGCGTAGATATGTTAAGTATGCTCCAGGAAGGTTACGCTTATGACTGTAGGTCTTTTCAACAATGGACCGTTGGATGCCTATTGGCGATGCAGGAACTTAAGATTAAAGACAAAATAGTGATAGATGCCGGTAGCGGCGACGGCGTAATAACATTTGCTGCCTTGACCTTAGGCGCAAAAAAAATATACGCCTTGGATATGCATAAAGAGTCCAGGGAAATAATTTTAAAGTCGCTTGGGATAAACGGTTTGCCGCAAGAAAAAATAAATTTTAAATATTTCGGGTGTTTATTCTCTGAGTTAAAAAGGAGGCGGGATTTTAATGGAAGTGTCGATATCCTAGTGGCCAACTTAACGCATTTTGGTATTCCCGGTTTAGCCGGAGAATACGATAATTGCCTGAAGAACGATGATTTAGCTGACCTGACCAGGTTTTTTAAGCCGAAGACGGTTATTATTTCCGGCAATAACAATATTGGCTATTTGAAACAGTATTTGGCCAGCAAAAAGTTCTCTTACAGGATTGAAAGAGAATTGTATTTTGAGGATGAATTTATAGGAGGAGTCTTGAGAGCAGTATCCAGTTCGCCGGTAGGAGCTTACGTCGCCGGCCGGATTACTTCCAGCCCTGTCCATAAAATGTGGGGGTTGTACCCTAAATTCAGTATCTCCCCTAAGCCCCAAGTCGGTTATTGTGAATTTCTTCTCAAGTCCGCCAATAACGGCAATGCTTCAACTTTTGGTTTAAATGATTGCTCTGCTGTAGCTTTTACCGGCAGGAGAGAATACGACGGCCCGGTTATGGGCCTGGCCCATTTAGGCCCCGATTATTTTTATGAGCAGGCTGATTTTATGATAAATATCATCAGCTGGGAAAAAGTTATTATTGACCAGTGCCTGTTTGTTTTTACCCGCAATAAAGAGAGGCACCAGGATTATAATTTCGGAAGACGTAAGATATTATACGAGCTTATTGAAAAAAGGAGGAGACTGGGGATTAGTTCTTTCGTCCAGGCCCGTTACATTGAAAAATGGGAAAACTATGCAGTTGCTGCACTATTTATGGATAATCAGGGGTTTGAATTGGTAGATAGCTGTGGCATAAGCAGCATACCCTGGAATGCCTTCGTCGATAAGTTATCCAGCTCACCGCTGTCCAATTCTTTACCGGAAATATTTTTAGGGGAATTGGGAAAGATCTCTTTGAGTTATACAGAGTTGAATAGTGTAGTTATCCGGCTTTTGAAAAAGTTCAGCGGGCAGTATTCTTATACCCGCGTTCATTCGGAACGGGTGGCACAATACAGTTTGCTTTTGGCGAAAGGGTTGGTGCAAAAAAAGAACGGATCGCTTGATTGGGCTGGTTTTCTCTTGAATGCCTATCTCGCCGGGCTTCTGCATGATATTGGCAAGACCAATATTCCTAAAAAGATTGTTAATGGTAAAACTGGCCTCAATGAAAAGGAACTTATCAAGATAAAAACCCATGTTTCCGGGAGTGTTAGAATCCTTAAAAAATATCCTATTTTTTCAAGAGAGGTGATAGATGGCGTACGGTTCCATCATCAGGGATGGAACGGACAAGGCTATCCATACCAGTTAACCGGAGAAAACATTCCGTTAATAGCTTCTATTGTCTCTGTGGCAGACGTATTTGATGCTACAACAAATAGGCGCCCTTATCATAAAAAAGTTTTAGATCCTCAAACTGCTAGAAAAAAAATTATCTTGGGCAGGGGTGAGCAATTCAACCCTAAAGTGGTGGATATTTTTGAAGAGTTGTATTTTGAAAATAAAATTGAGCCTATTATGGAAGATGAGGTTAGCGATTATGTGAAAACGATTATGTCAGGAATAATCGAACAGAAAAAAATGGAAACTGCCAGCTCGCCGGTAGAGGTTAGAAGCCTGAAGGTAGATACTGCCAGTCATAGTTTTATAATTAACATCTGTTTTGATAAACCGGTAGAGGATATGGTAAGGCTAGAGCTATTTAATATGCAAAAACAGGCTATCGGTTATTTTGATATCTTTTTAAGTTGTCGGATATTAAATTATTTGTATATTAATCCAGAATTTAGGTCAAGAGGGTTCTCAGAGTTTATGCTGGCTATAGGATTTGGGTTGATTGAAGATGGTTTGTTTAAAGAAGGTTTGGGCCTTAAAGGGATCTCTACGTATGTACGTAACCCCTTATTAGCAAGATCTTTGTTAAAGTTTGGATTTGAACCCAGTCCTCTTTATGGAATACAGGATCTTGGCGTGGAATTAATAATCGGAGCGAAGCTGCCCGGTGCCGGTAATAGAAAAGAGGTATATATAGCAGATTTAGAAAAAAGAGAAGCTTTTAACCAGGTTATTACGGATGATTCCAGAGATTATGGCATTTTTTATATGGTTGATAGGCCTATTCATGGCTCACCGGTCCGCATATATGAAAACTATTATTTAACAGATGAAGATAAATATCGGCAGTATTTGGAATATTTTAACATTAAGTATATCAGCGAAATTGTAGAAGAAAAAAGCGCTTCTTCGGCGCTTGATGTGCTATCTGGAGCGCAGGCGGTAAATATATTAAAAGAACGGACAGGGGCTATTCTTAAATTGGAAGAATATATGCCTAAGGATAGCCGCTGGGAAAATATCGCTGAAGTCATAGCAGCATTGGATAAGAATTATAATAGATGGTTTGTCGCTATGGAAGAGGGACAGTTTAGGGGATATGCCCTTTATAATCGTAAAATAGGCGATCTTTTCCGTTTAATTGTGATTCCGCAGAAGAAAGGGTATGGTTCTAAACTTTTGGATAATCTTTTGGAATCTTTATCAGAATCCGGCATTAAAAATTTTTGGATAATTCCGATTAATAAGAAATCCAGAAGGTTCTACGAAAAGTATTTTAAGAAGAATTTTCATTGGAAAATGCAAGAACAAAGCGGGGGCAGGCCGGCATTGGAGGTATCCTGGATATATAGAGAAAACGGCCAGCCGACCATTGGCTCCGCCGTTTCTCCGGGGCGCTCCAGCTCGCCGGCGGCTCAAAACTTTGCATTAATGCCGATGAAATCATTTTTTGTGAATGCCGGAGTATGGTGTAATTTGCCTGATTATTTCAGCGAAAGGGTAACCAAGTCCATAAGCTGGGAAGAAGGAAATATATACCCGTCCGGTATCCGGGGAGGAAGGACCGCAGTATTTCCCTTGAGATATCCTGTTGAATGCAGCAACGGGAAAATTATCCGGGCTTTAGAAATTAAAGGCATCTTATTTAGGGAAGGAAATTCAGTTAGGCCTCCCTTACAAGAAACATACCGGGTCTTTAATATACCGGAGCTGAACGCGCAAGGTGAAATAATCCTGCGTGATTCAACAGCCTTAAAAGGCGGCCTACCATATAAATCTGCCGAGAACGAATATAGGATTTTAAAGGAGCTTAGCAAGAGCAATAGTGGCTATGGTTATCCTGTGGGTTATGGCCGATACCGTGATTACCGGTATGAAGATAAAGACTTCGGATTTCTTATAAGAGGAGTAAGCCAGTATCCCGAGAAACGAATATGGGGTCTTTTAAGAGAAGAGCATAGAGATAATCTTTACAATAATATTTCTTTGTGGAAAAAATATTCTCATTTATTCGAAAAATACGGTCTGGCCATGCGCAATTTTCATGATGCCGGGTTTTTCCATAATTACCCGCATTTAGGGAATATTTCCTGGGACAGCCAAAAGCAAAGAATAATTTTTCATGATTTTGAAACTTGCCTGAGTATAAAAAGCCAGCCGCCCAAAAGAAAAGTTGCTTACCGCCTGATGGATCTATTTTCCGCCTATAGCCATTTCTTGAATTTTGTTTTTGGCAAACACCAAAAATTTTACGATTTGTATTTTTTAGAGAATGAGCTAAACGTATACGGGAATCCTTTTGTTCCTTTTTTCAGGGGGTATTTTAGTGGCGCGGAAACAGATTTAAATTCTTTATCCCTGCAGGTTATTGACGGATTTTTTTCCGGGATGATCGAGCCGGTTGTAGAAATAGACAGTGAGATTATACAGATGCTCTTTGATATTGAGGCTTCAAACCAGGAGGCTGATAGCGGACTTTCTTTTAAGGCAAGCTCACCTGTAAATGATCTCCTGCAAAAAACAATTTCCCTGATGTGCCGGAATCCCAGGGTCAGGGCAGAGTTTTTTTATATTATGGAGGAAATGCGCCGGGAGGCATTTATTCTTCTTTTTGCCGGTTCTGCTATAGAAGAGGATCATGCATTAATAGATTATACATGCCGGAAGCATGATGATTATGACAGTTTATATAGCAAGATAAAACAGTTTACCAGAATGATTTCTGTTACGCCCCTCTATGGCAATATCCTTTGTTTTCTGGCCTGTACTATAGAGAATTTAAACCAGCACGTAAGAGGCGGGCTGGCTTTAACAGTGGTGTATTTAACAAAGGATATGTGGATAATTTCAGTAAATGATAATGGAGATGGTTTTCGCGATAGAAAAGGTCAGCTGGTGAAGACAGAAGAAGTAATAAAGTGGAGAAAAATACTGGGAAAAAACGGCCGTAAGGGGAAGGGGCTTACCATAGCGGCAGGGAGGGAAGCTGATTTAACGGTTATTTCCCATCCTCAGGAGAGTTCAATAATCGTTCCGCTGCCATCCAAACTACACCCTAAGTGCTCTGCTATATTTACAACTGTCAGTGATCGTACGAGGGGAACGAGCGTAACCGGTTATTTTTACAGGGGGTTACTTACCCCGGATAAAGATGAGTGGAGGGAAAAAACTATCAGCCGGCTTAAAGAAAATTTAGAGGAGGGTATTTATTCGCCGATAATCTCCAGCTCGCCGGTGGATTTGGGAAGGCTAGGATGGAAGAGCATAGCTATTCCTAATGTTAAAGTCCCGGGAGATTCTATAGCCCTAAGGAGAATAGCCGCAAAGTGGATTAAGGATAGGCCCATAAAAACTCAATACCTGTTCTACAATATAGGATTCCAGCAGCGCGGGATCAAGGATAATTATATTGAGTTATTATTAGATTATCAGAAAAAGAATATCCGCGTAGAATTTATAGAGACTCGTTGGGGAAGGCATTTTGTGGAGCCCTCGGGAGCAAGGTCAAGGCGCTGGAGCAGGTTTACCCAGCCATATCCCGGGGTAGGCTCAACGATTATTGATTTCTTGCGCCAGGAGGCATTGCGGCTTGACTGGAAAGTAAGTTTTACCAGTCTAAAGGATTTGAAAGGAGACTGGCTGCGTAAACTCATTAAAAGGAATTTTAAAGATATAAGAGTAGCGGATAGTTTTCAGCTTTCTGACGGGTATAATAATAACTTTAGTCTTTGGGACGGAAAAGAGCTGGGCAATACAGTTGTGGGCAGGCCTAGAAGCAACCAGGAATTAAACGGACAGGTTTCTACCAGCTCACCGGTAGCAAAGAATTTGGCAGAGCAGATAGAAAATGCTCCCATACCAGAAGAGTTGAAGAAATCTCTCTTAGAGGTCAGCACATTTACAAGCAGGGATTTTTGTTTTGAGAGGTTATGGTTTAAGGCACAGCAGCTGCTTGCTTACGAGGGGAAAAATAAGCTTATTGTGCAGGCAGCTATTTATAACGGTATTATTAAAATGGCGCAGGCAGTTTCCAGGGGGGATTGCGGCCGGGGACAGGTTTTGGGCCTGTCCGGCGAAATATCCGGGCTCTATGAAGCGATATGCCAGAGAGGGACGGTGTTGGAAAATATTAGCCTGGGTACAGGGCAGTCAATTAATGCGATAGTCTATGATAAATGCGGGGAGAGCAAAGAATTTGATGCGGTGAGCGAGAATTCGGTTTTTGAATTTAAATTCCATCTTACTTTACGCAAGTTATACCAACAGGTGATAGGTATTTCGCGAGTATATAAACCTCATCTTAAGGTGCTTACTGAGCCGAGATTCAGCCATATACGGAATATCGTATACTTTGGAGAGACGGATGATGGCAGAGTAGTAAAGGCAATTACAGCTTTTGCCCAAAGCAGGGCTAAAGATAAGCGTTCTATCCCGGAGATAATAGTAGTTAAGAACAAGGGTATATCTGCGAAGTTTACCTTAAGCCAAATGAAAGATTTTCTTTTATGCGCTACTACAATAAAGTTTGCCCAGGAAGAAGAGAAAATGCATGGGGCAAGATTTCTGCCAAAGAATTACCGTTATATGAATAAAATAATTAACCGCAAGTTAGGTAATTTAAGAGGCGCTAAGTTTGATGTTATTGTCGGGGTGAGTACAGCGAATATAAATACGCTTATAGCCAGCTCGCCGGTGTATTCTGCTGTGATTTTTTCTCCGGAGGTAAAGAAATACGTTTTAAGTTTTTCCTTGAGCGTCTTATGCATTGGAGTGTTCCAAGGCACAGGTATATATGCTTTCGAGAACGGAACAAGAGTAGAGAGCGCTTTGGAGGTTACTAAGAGCATAGAAGAAGAAAAATCCCGGATAAGAGAAGATACTTTAAAAATTGTCAGAGGCGATAAGGATAATTTTGATTTAACCGGGCAAAACAGGGCTGATTGTATACGGTTATTATTCGCAGGCCGCCAAAGGGCAATTTTCGGAGGTTATTTACGCCAGGTGACAAGCGGGTTTAGCCGTCAAGAATTAACAGAAGTTAAAAATTGGCGACTGGCGCAGGAACTAAATTATGCTAGGTATACTAAGCGGTTTGCTTCAGAGGAGTTTAAAGAACGGATAAAAGAAAATACCTGGATGTTCAGGAAGAACACTCGCGCAAGCTATCAGGAAGAGTCATTCATAGCGAATAGTAACCATGAGGCCTATGATATTTTTGCCCAAGAAGGGGCTGAAATACTATCTTTTCATAGCGGGTTGGTTGTTGTCGCGGCGGGGAACTGGTTATTTCAAGAAAAAGGCTGGTTAAGAGGCACAGGCCTGTCGCTTAAGGGCGGGAATGTCGTTATTATTTATAATCCAGAGTTAAAGAGCTATGCTTATTATTCGCATTTAAAAGATATTTTGGTAAAGCCGGGGGATATTGTTATTGCCGGAGAGAATATCGCAACAATAGGTAAAACAGGCCTGAACGCTATGCGTAAACCAGCGCATCTGCATTTTGAATATAAAACAAGTGATAGTAGTAATAATCTTAAAGCGGCCAGGATCCTGAGAACATTAAAACATTCCGAGAAAAGCTCCAGCTCGCCGGTGGATAGTTACAAGGAGGCCTTGTTCCAGAATGTTAATTTGGCGATGAAAGGCAAAGACTATCCAGGTGCATTGGCTTGCCTGAAAAAAATCTTATTCCATTATCCTCACGACGCAGATGCTATAGCTAGCTATATGAGGATTATTCAGGAAACAGGCTGTCCCCAGGAGGAGATTTTAAGGAATATAAATGAAGTAATCCAGGTTAAGCAGCTTTCTTCGGCCGCCTATTATATCCGTTCGCTTTTATACTATGAGAGAAAGGATTTCGCGAATTGCCTGGCGGATTTATACCGCGCAATTGAATCTGCTGACGGAGCGAGCAACTATGCTTTGCATCTTTTGAATAAAATAATCCGCCTGGATATGATATTGGAAAAGCAGCATAAGCCTTACGTTGCCGGCATCTCCCTGGCTCAAGAAATAGAGGATACCGTGCACAAATTTTTAACCCACAAAATGTCGTTAAAAGATTGGGATGTCTGTATCTGGGAAGGGGTAAGTTACACAATCCTGGCTAATGCCTTATTCAGTAGCGGCAGGTATGAGGAAGCCAGCGAGAAGTTGAATGTTGCCCTATCGGCTGAAAATATTTCCGGGATAGAAGCAAGCGGGTTGAAATTAGATAGATACCTCTCCCGGGCTTTTTCTCTGCGGGCATGCCTAGCTTTATCTTTAGCGGAGGAGTCCTTAACCAAGGTAGAATTAAACTGGGTGAATGGTTGCCTTGTTTCCAAAGAAGATGAATCAAGGATTGAAAAAATACTCAAACAGGCAGAAGAGGATATGATCAGGGCTGAGGAAGCTAGCGACAGGGCTTATCTTGACGGGGCTAAGCATTTATGGATAGATAATTTAAGGGATAAGCTTCAATTAATTATTGAAAATGATTATGCGCGGGTTTTATTAACCTTCCCTGCTCAGGAGGGCTTACGGGTTTTGCACCAAACCATAGCCGTGGCCTTACGGAAAAATGGCGGCCGCAGGTTTAATCTTAATGAAGTAGAGGCTATCGGCACCGGCGTCAATATAGAAGATGTAGAATCTCTTAAATCCTTAGGAGTTATCCATACTCTACAAGATTGCCCGCGGACATATTATTATTCTGGAATGAGATTATTTATTATTTTGCCACTAGGATAATCCAGCGGGGAGGTAGTTGCTAAAATTAATTTATTTGTTGCACATTTTAGCAAATAGATGGATAATGTTGATAAGTTGGCTTGCTTCAGCAGGTTAGGCAAGGGGGGAAAGATGGAAGAACGCCGGAGCGTAGCGCGCTGGCAGATTAATAAAGAGGCAGGCTTAACCGTAGAGGAAGGGTTAAGGGCTATCCCTTGTGTGGTGGAAGATATAAGCACCCAAGGAATGCGTATTTCTTTGCGCAGGGATCTTTTCCCGGAAGCTTTTGCAAATTTTAACCTGGCCCTGACGGAAGATTTTGCGTTTAATGCGGGAGCGCAGGTAGCCTGGCAGGATAACGCGTATGAGAGAAATATCTACGGGCTCTCTTTTAACCGGATTGAAGAATCGGCGAAAAACCGGATAAGCGAATATGTCAAAAATAATTTTCCCGGCGAGTTAGCCAAGCAATGGTGGAAAGGCGCATAAATGCAGGAACATAGAAAATTACCCCGATGGTTGATTAACCGGCAAGCCAGCATTAAATTGGAAGGCCAGGCCCGGGAAATCCTCTGTTGGATTAAAGATATTAATTTTAAAGGCATGCAGATTGCCTTAAGCCATAAACTTAACGTCGATAGCTATATAAGATTTAGCCTGGCCTTGTCCGATGAATCTTCTCTAGACACGCAGGCCTGGGTGGCCTGGCACAGGCAGCTAGACGGCCGTGACGTCTACGGTTTATATTTTAATAAATTGAATAAAGCAGATGAGGATAGAATTTATCAATTTCTTTACCATAATATTCAAAAGGGGGCTCCAGAAGGAGGTGGGAATATGGAAGACCGTAGAATATTCCAAAGGTTTAACTACAGGCTGGGTGCCAGGTTGCTTAACCTGAATAATGGTAATGAGATGGCAGCTGAAACCAGTGATGTCAGCGCTAAGGGTTTCGGGTTGGTGCTTAAGCAGGAGGTGGCGGTCAATACTCCGCTTGAGGCCTGGCTTCAGATTCCGGATACAGGCGAGCCGCTTTATGCCCGGGGTATTGCAGCCTGGTCAAAGCGGGATAGCGATAACCAATACCGTATCGGTATGGATTTAGAAAGGGCAGACCTGATGGGTTTGTCCAGAATTTTAAGAGTTTAAAAAAGGGTTTAAAAGACCTTGACCTGACCTTAAAAATATGTTAAATTTTATGTTCCTACCCAATAATAGGTAAGGAATAAAATCTAACTTAAGCCTGCCGGCCGGCAGGCAGGGAGAAAGGTAGAGGTTAATAACTATGCGCCAGAATAAACTATTATTAATTCTTATAACCGCGTTTTTATTCCTCACTGCCGGGTGCGCGGCTAAAGGCGATTCCGAAAAAAACATTACTGTCTGGCATTGGATGACCGATCGCGAGCCGGCCTTTAAGGAATTAGCCAAAAGATATGAAATTAAGTCCGGTAAAAAAGTAAATTTTGAGCTCTATGCGCCGTCGGATGCTTATTCGCAAAAAGTGCGCGCAGCCGCGCAGGGAGCGAACCTTCCGGATATCTTTGGGATATTGGGAGAGAAAAGGGATTTTGCTTCGTTCATCAAGGGCGGCTTTATCTTAGATCTTACTCCTTATATGCTGGAGGATAAGGCGCAGTGGAAGAACAGTTTTTTTGCCAAGGCCCTGGCGGTAGATGAATTTAGCGCCGGGAACAGCTACGGCATAAAGCCGGGTATTTATGGCGTACCTATCGATGTTATGACCATAGAGATGGTTTATAACAAGTCTTTATTTAAGCAGTTAGGCCTTAATCCCAACCAGCCTCCGCAAACCTTTGAGGAGTTATTAGCTATTGGCAAAAAACTGCAGGCAGCCAAACTGCAGGGGTTAGTTTCCGGGTGGGGCGAGATCTGGATGATTGACTGCCTGGCCAATAATTATGCTTTTAACATCATGGGTAAGGATAAGGTTATTGCCACCATAAAGGGCGAAGTGCCCTATACGGACCCGGATTGGGTCAAGGTTTTATCTTTATTTAAAGATATGCAGGAATCCGGACTTCTGGCCAGCGGCGTGGTGACCATGGTCAATAAGACTGCCGAACAACTATTCGCCAATGAAAAAGCAGTTTTTGCTTTTAACGGTTCCTGGTGCGTAAATGTTTATAAAGGGATGAATCCGAATTTGGATTATGGCGCATTCCTGCCGCCTAAAGTTTCCCGCAGGCACCCTATGGCTATCTGGGGAGGAGCAGGTTCATCCTTTATGGTCAGCGCCCGTTCAAAAAATAAGGAAGAAGCGGTTAAGTTTTTACGCTGGCTTACGGAAGCGCCCCAACAGGCTTACCTGGCGGAGACGACCAATAACCTTCCGGCGAATAAAGACAGCTTAGGCCTGGTCTCGCCGGTTATGTCGGATTTTGCCAAGGCGATGGATAATGCCACGCATCCGAATGTCTGGGGGGTCTCGGAATTTTCTCCGGTCATTGAAGCCTTAGACAAGGGGATTCAATCCATAATTATCGGAGAAAAAACTCCGGAAGAGGTGGCCGCCGAAGTCCAGAGGGTTAAAGAACGCGAGTTAGCTAAAAAGAGATGAAAATTAAAGCTTCTTTAGAAAATTACCTTTTTGTTTTACCCGCCGTAAGCATTTTCGCGATATTTTATATTATTCCTTTTATTTCCGTATTCCAGCTTAGCTTCTACGAGTGGGACGGGATATTACCTACCAAGATTTTCTTGGGCTTGGGTAATTTTAAAGAGATTATTGCGGATAAGATCTGGTGGCAGTCTGTTTGGCAGTCAGGATATATAACTTTAATCGCGCTTACTTTTCAGAATGCCCTCGCTTTTTTACTGGCCTGGGCCTGCGACCGCGAGATCCGCATGAAGCATTTTTACCGCGTAATATTTTTTATCCCACCGATCCTCTCCGAAGTAGTTGTCGGCCTGGTCTGGCAGTGGATATTAAACGGAAATTACGGGATCTTGAACCATTGGCTGGCTTATTTTGGTTTCGGAAATCTAACCCATAACTGGCTCTCTGACCCGAATACGGCCCTGACAACCGTCGCGATTGTGCACTGCTGGAAAGGTTTTGGCTGGGGATTTTTATTATTCCTGGCAGGGTTACAGACTATCCCGCGCGAGCTTTACGAAGCCGCGCGCGTAGACGGAGCCAATGCCTGGTATTCTTTTAAGAACGTTACGGTGCCTTTAATGATACCGGTAGCGGTATTGGTAGGGATACTGACGATTTTAGGGACAATGCAGGTTTTTGCCCTGATCTATACGATGACCGGCGGCGGTCCGGGATACCATACGGAGGTCCCGGTGTTAAGAATACTGGCTTCTATGCGCGGCTCATCGCGTTTTGGCTATGCCTGCGCGCAGGGCATTACCTTCGGTTTGATTTTGTGCCTGGTTTCTTTTGTCCAGTATATGGTTAATAAAAAAGCAAAGGCTTAAAAAATGCGTTCAGCCCTTTTTTACAAAGCGAAAAATACAGGGATAAACCTGATCATTCATTTATTTATGCTGACCGTAGCAGTGACTTGTATTTTTCCTCTGCTCTGGATGATTTCCTCAAGTTTAAAGACCCAGGAGACGATCTTTAAGGACATGTCGCTTATTCCTCAGGTCTTTCACTTTGAGAATTATTACCGGGCCTGGGTGGAAGGCGGATTTGGCCGCTATTTCCTGAATAGCGTGACCTATACGGTAATTGTAGTTATCGGGATAATTATTATTTCTTCCATGGCGGCTTACGCTTTTAGCCGGCTGAAGTTTCCCGGAAAAAATATCCTTTTTTTTATGTTTATCGCGGCGATGATGATTCCCATCCAGGGGAGCTTTGTGGCGCTCTATGTACTTTTAAATAAACTGCATTTAAGGAATACGGCCTTCGGATATATTTTGTGCATGATCAATGTGGGTTTATCCACCAGTATATTTTTACTGAAAACTTTTTTTGATAAGATGCCTAAGGAGCTGGAAGACGCTGCGCGTATCGACGGTTGTTCAAAGCTCGGTATCTGGTGGCATGTAGCTTTGCCCCTGGCTAAGCCGGTATTGGCTGTAGTGGTAGTATTAAACGCACTGAATGTTTGGAATGAGTTTATCCTGGCCTTGATTATTTTTGATTCCCGGCCGCTTATGCCGCTGCAGGTGGCTTTGATGGCTTTCCAGGGAGAATTTGTCACGCAGTATCCTCTTTTAATGGCGGGCTTAACCATCGCGGTATTGCCTATCATAGGGCTCTATCTTTTAATGCAGAAGTATATTGTAAAAGGAGTTACTCAGGGAGCGGTTGTCGGATGATGCTTAAAGTAAAATTTGCTTTTTGCCTTGCCTTTTATGTTTTTACTTTCGGGTTAACTTGTTTTGCCGCGCAAGATAAGCCTTCTAGCGGAGAGTTAATCAACAAGGCCTGGGCTAGCCACGGTAAAAAGGATATTGAGGCTACCCTCAAATATACCCAGGAACTTATTGATTTATATAAGGATACGGCGGATAAACAGGAGGCGGCGTTAAAAGCAATGCCTAAGGCTAAAAATGAGATTGAAGACGTGCAGGCCTTAAATGATGTAGCTACCGCCTATTTTATCCAGGCCGAATCCCATATGCGCCAGGATAAAACAGCAGAGGCCAAGGAGATTTTTAAAATAATTATCAATAAGTACCCTTACGCCCAGGCCTGGGACCCGCGCGGCTGGTTCTGGTCGTTGAAACTGGCGGCAGAGCAGAGTATCAAAAAGATCGAAACCGGCTCTATTGAGGTTGAACAAAAGAAAAAGGTCAGCCAGCTGCCTACCAAAATTACATTGTATGAAGCGGGCCGGGAAGATTTTGTTAATTACGAACAATACGGCGAGTTTAAAGACAGGGGGACCAAAGACTATAAATATATTATTAAAGATCAGGAAGGTTTAAGCGCCGCCGTAGGGGAAGGCATTTATCCGAATACCACTTCGGTAAGACGGGACCCGGAACTAAAAAAGGCGAGAAAAGAGAAGCGCTTAGAAGGGGACGTTTGGGATTTTGTGCATTCCCCGGACCGGGAAGCGGCATTTTTAAAATGGGCGACCGGCACCGAGCCGCAGGGAGTAAGATTATTTTACACCGCGCTTATCCTGGAGAGGTCCGGCCTGATTAAACACGCGCTTAAATGTTACTATGCAATAGTCGTGCATTATCCGGCCAGTTACGGCTGGACTTATTGGCATACGCCCTGGTATGTGGGCCAGGCAGCGCTGGCCAAGATAAATTTTATCCTGAAGAATAACCCGCAGCTGGGAGTCAGCCTGGAGGGTGCGGATATTAAGATAATCAATGGTTATGATAATAATGTTACTAATGATATAGCGGTGGTCAGCCCCGGAAAATTTGTTAAATCCGCAGGCCTTAGAAAATTAAACCCCGTTTTGCAGCCGCCGAAGGTCAAAAGAAGATCCGGCAGCGGGAAAGTCTATTGCGTGCAATATGAAAACGGGGATTGGCAATTACTGGCGGACGGCGAGCCTTTTATTATTCAAGCCATTACCTATTCGCCGACCAAAGTGGGAGAGTCTCCCGATGAAGGAACGCAGACCAGCTGGATGGAGGATGACTTTAACCATAATCATAAGGCTGACGGCCCGTATGATTCCTATTTAGATACGGATCCGCAAAAAACACCGGTAGGCGATTTTAAACTCATGCAGGATATGGGCGTAAACGCCATCCGGCTCTATCACCATCCGCAGAAGATAAACAAGGAAGTCCTGCGGGATATGTATAATAGCTACGGCATCCGCGTGATCATGGGTGATTTTCTCGGTAAATACGCGCTTGGCTCAGGTGCTGCCTGGAACCCCGGGACCGATTACAATAATGAAGAGCAGAAAAAAAATATGCTGGCTTCGGTCAAGCAGATGGTCAATGAATACAAGGACGAGCCTTTTATATTATTCTGGCTTCTGGGTAATGAAAATGTTTACGGGTATGCCTGTAATGCCAATAGCGAACCGGACGCCTTTTTTAAATTTGCCAATGAAGTAGCTAAGGAAATTAAAGCTATTGACCCGGATCACCCGGTGGCCCTCGGAAGCGGTGATATCTTATTCCTGGATAAATTCGGTAAAAACAGTCCGGATATTGATATTTTCGGAGTTAACGCTTACCGCGGGGATTACGGCTTCGGCCGCCTCTGGAAGAGTGTAAAAGAAGAAACGGATAAGCCGGTTTTCGTTACGGAGTTCGGCTGTCCGGCTTATGCCGAAGGCAAGACCCCTGAGCAAGCCGAAGACTTACAGGCAGAATATCATCAAGGCTCCTGGCAGGATATCCGGGAGAATATGGCCTTTCAATCCGGAGCCGGCAATTCCTTAGGCGGTATAGTCTTTGAGTGGCTGGATGAATGGTGGAAGGCGTACGAGCCGTATATCCATGATACCAAAGGTTTATGGGCCGGCCCGTTTCCCGATGGCTTTATGCATGAGGAGTGGCTGGGGGTTTGCGGCCAGGGAGATGGCCAGGAGAGCCCGTTCCTGCGGCATTTACGCAAAGCTTATTATGCTTATCAGGGATTATGGAAATAATTTTTAAGGGGAAAGGCAGCAGTTTTATTACGAAAGGGAGGTGTTTATGAAAAAGTTAGTTGCGATTTTAGCGGTCCTGGCTTTAGCCATACCGGTTTTGGCCTCGGCTCAAACCGATACGACGCAAAAGGAGTTTGTGGTTTATAGTAATAAGAACGCCAGAAATAACCACTATATTCCTTCGGGCTGGATGGGGGATACCGGCGACATCAAGATGAATGATCAGTCAGCGGATAATCCTAAAGACGGCGCAACAGCTATCCAGTTTATTTACAGCGCTAAGAAAACTCAAGGCCAGGGTTGGGCAGGTGTTTACTGGCAGAACCCGGCGAACAACTGGGGGAACAAGAAAGGTGGTTTTGACTTAACCGGTATGGATAAGCTCACCTTCTGGGCCCGCGGCGCCAAAGGCGGCGAGGTCCTGCAAAAAGTAATGGTCGGCGGGATAAAAGGCACCTATCCGGATACGGCAACCGTGGAAGTTGGCCCGATTGAACTCACGGAAAACTGGAAACAGTATACGGTTAATCTTGCCGGGCTGGATCTTTCCTATATTAACGGCGGATTCGGCTGGGCGACGACTTCAGATTTAAATCCCGACGGAGCAACTTTCTATATTGATGATATTAAATTTGAAGTGGATCCGACATTAAAGCCGGAAGGCAAAAAACAGGAAGCCATGCCTTTTTATATCTACTCTGACCGCTCCACGCCCAGGAACCATTTTATCCCTTCGGGCTGGATGGGCGATTACGGGGATATAAAATATGACGGCGCTTCCAAAGAAGACCCTTATCTCGGGGATAGCTGTATTAAAATAATCTACAATGGCCAGAGGGCCCAAGGTTCAGGTTGGGTAGGCATATTCTGGCAGAACCCGGCGAACAACTGGGGGACTGTTGACGCAGGATTTGATTTATCCAAAGCCACTAAGCTTACCTTCTGGGCCCGCGGCGCAAAAGGCGGCGAGCGTATTGAAGAATTCAAGGTTGGTGGAATAATGGGCGAGTTTTCTGATTCAGACAGTGTGGTTATCGGCCCGGTCCTGCTGGATAAAGAATGGAAACAATACTCCATTGATCTAAAGGGTAAAGATATGTCCTATATTATCGGCGGTTTCTGCTGGGCGGCAAATGTCGATAATAACCCTGAAGGCGCTACTTTCTATCTGGATGAGATCAAGTTTGAATAAGGCTAGCCTGCAACTTAGGGACGGCTCTCAAACCAATCTTAAAGTGTCCCCTAGAAGGGGACACTTTTGCCTTGTGTTGAGAACCGTCCCTATTCTAGGTATCGTTTTTTTATTTTTTCTTTCTGGCTGTAAGCAAGAGCCCAGGGTTTATATTAAGCACTTTAAGAATAAGGATTATCAGTTGAGGGTTGACGGCCGCCCTTATATCGTAAAGGGCATCTGTTATAGCCCTATCCCTAGCGGAAAAAATCATGAATATGACTGGTGGTCTGACCCGCGCAAACCCTGGCTGGTTGACGGTAAATTGATGCAGGAGATGGGTATCAATACGATCCGGCTTTATCAGGCGCACGAGGATATGGAAAAAGTAAAGACGGTCGTGGGGGATCTCTATGAGAAATACGGTATCCGCACTATTTTAGGCAGTTGGCTGGGTTTTTGGGAATACCCCTGCCCCTTCTACGGAGACAAAAAATTCCGGGAGAGGGTAAAGCAAGAAGTAGTGGATATGGTGAATTCCCTTAAAGGCGAACCCGGGATACTCCTGTGGGTATTGGGGAATGAAAATAATTATTCCTGCCTTGGCCATGTTAACCCCTGGTCGAGCGAAGAAATTGACCGCGAGCCTGACCCGCAGAAGCAAAAGGCCTTACGCGCCGAAGTTTATTATTCTTTTGTGAATGAGATCGCCGAAGAGTTGCACAGGATTGATCCCAACCATCCGGTGGCCCTGGGTAACGGGGAACTGGTGGGCTTAGAATACGCCAATAAGTTTGCTCAAAAAGTGGATCTGGTCGCCTGCATTATCTACCGTGGCAGGACTTTCGGTAACCTCTTTAGGTCATTGAGGGCGACATTCGATAAGCCGGTTTTAATATCGGAATTCGGCGCGGATTGTTATGATGCGTACGCAAAAAAGGAAGACCAGAATATGCAGGCTTTTTTTCTGGAGTCGCAGTGGCGCCAGATTTACGAGAACCTTGCCGGGAATAAAAGGGGGATGGGGAATTGTTTAGGCGGGACCATGTTTGAATGGACGGATGAGTGGTGGAAACATAACCCGGATAACCCTGCCGGTTGGAGTGAACATGATACGGCCTCAAATTGGACTAACGGCAGTTATTATTATGATATTAAGGTCGAAGGCAATAAGAATATGAATGAGGAATGGTTTGGAATAGTGGCTCTCTCCCCCGGCCGCGCCGGCGAGCTGGATATACGTTCCCCGCGCAAGGCCTATTATGTAATCCGGGAATTTTGGAAAAAGCCCGATTTAAATAATAAGAAAAAGAAAGTGAAAACCAAATGAAAAAATCAAAATTTCAAATTAAGAAATATTTAGTCTTACTCTTTTCCGCCGGAATTTTTAATTTCATTTGTCATTCGGGTTCAGGCAACGGTTATTTATCTGCCGCGGAATTAGAGCCAAAAACCCCGGAGGCCTTAACTAAGTGCATCCGGGAAGCAGGCAACTCCAGCCTAGCCTGTCTGGAGGACTTAAAAAATATATATTTTAAAGATAACCGCTACGCTGATCTGGTAGGGCTATTAAAGGGCTTATTGCCGGTAGATAAGGCAATCGAGCCTTCCCTGTATTACTATATTGCCTTGGGCCGTTACTCCCAGCTTAAATATCTGGAAGAAACTAAGAGCTGGGACGAATACTTTGCCAGGGGCAATGAATATCGCGATGATATCGTCAACGCCTCAGAGAAAGCGATTAAAGCTACCCGTCTGGCTGAACCGGTCCAGGTCTATAGCAAACTTTTATTGTTCCAGTTTCATAAAGACCAGCAGGATGCTTTTGCCGATGGCGCTTTGACGGACTTGATGGCTTCGGCTAAGGCCTACGCGCAGTCGGGAGGCGATATAAAGACTGTTAAGGATATCGCGGATAAGCTTTCTTATTACGGAGAAAAAGGCAAGGCCAAAGAGCTGTATAAAATCTATGCCCAGCAATTATCCGGTTCCCAGATTCAGGATGAAGGTTTAAAAGATATCGCCGCTAATTTTTATAAAGAAGGCAACCTGGAATTAGCCGAGAATATCTACGATATTTATATTAATAGGATTTTTCCGGCCTTACCTCCAGAAGAGATGATCCAGGAGTTAACCAATATAGCCAGGGATTTTGTTTATAGGGATGAGGCCCTTTGCGATACAGCTTATGCCGAGAAACTATTTAAGAAGATAGAAGAAATAGGGGGTAAGCAGGCTTTTAATGAGGAGCTAATGTACTTGCGCGGATTTAATTTAGAGAAATCCAAGGCTTACGCTCAAGCCAAAGATATTTACCTTGATTTTATAGCCAGGTTTCCGCATTCTAGCCATCAAGACGAGCTGATTTATAAAATAGGGCTTATCTATACATATATATTAAGGGACTTAGAACAAGGCAGGGGCTATTTCAAACAGCTGAGCCAGAAGCTTTCTCTTTTACCTTATGATTTAGCCGGTTTATACCAATTAGGTTTGTTAAATCAATGGGAAGGTTCTTTAACCGAAGCCAAGGGATATTATGACAAATTATTGCAAAAGATCGGCGATACTGACCCGGAGAGATTGGCTCTGGCCAAAGAAAGATTAAAAGAAATAACGCAAGGCGCGCCTCTGGAGCATAATCTTAAAATGGGTCTGGACACAGCCTTAAAGGAAGAATATGCCAATCTGGATATGAGCAAGCTTAGTTTAGAATCCAGTTATTATCAGGCGGGTAAAAATACGGAACTTGCTTTATCCTCTATTTCGTCTTTGGGGCCCAGCGGATGCCTGCAGGTAGAATTACAATATCTCTGGTCAGGGGATTTAGGAGGGGCCAGGCCCGCCGTAACCCAGCCCGCATTCAAGACTTCTTATAAAGCAGCCGGCACAGAACTCATCATTTTGGTTTTAGTTTCGCCAGAAGGCATAGCTGAGCGCAGTATTGACCTGATTGACGTGCATTAATTTCGCTTACCCGTTAAAATACTTGACTTACAATCTGATTAGTAGTATAAATAATTGATAATATTCGCCACGGAGCAAAGGATTATGAGTTGATGCGTGAAATTGACTTACAAAAAGAAGCCCTCAGCGAAAAAGAAAGACGCAATATTGAGATATTGGATATCTTAAGGAAGCGCGGTCCGATAAGCCGCCCGGATATTTCGCGGGATATGGGTATAAATGTAGTAACCATCTCCAGCTGCATAGATGATTTTATAAAACATAACCTGGTCTTTGAAAAATCACTGGATGTTTCTGAAGGTGGCCGCAGGCCTGTCCTGTTGGACTTAAATTCCAAGGCGGGTTTTGTCATCGGCGTAGGTTTAAACCTTATGAATATGGTTGGCTTATTGGTAGATTTTAAGGGCAACATTATTACCAAGACCCAGGCTAGCCGTCCGCAGGCTTCGGTGAGTGAGATTTCTGAATCGATACTGGAAATCGTACGCGAGATATTACGGCGTTCCAAAGAATATGCCTCCAGTATACACGGTATCGGCGTAGGGATTGCCGGGTTGATTAATAAGAATGACGGTTCGATTCACTGGCCGCAGAAGACCGGTCATTATTATACTTACGCGACGGTAGATGTGCCGTTGAGGGACTTACTGGAAAAAGAATTCAACCTGCCCACTCTCATGGAGAATGACGCTGCCAGCGCCTGTTTCGGGGAATATTGGCTGGGCCTGGGGGATAACTATAAAAATCTCCTATATATGTTTTCCGGCGTGGGATGTGGCATAATGATTAACGGCGACCTTTACCGCGGCGCTCAAGGGTATGCCGGAGAAGTTTCTATCTATAATTACAAAGAGCAGGACAATTTTAATTGCCAGGCAGGCAATGGTTGTTTTCTTAAACGTTGGGATATAGATTTGGGTATTGTGGAAGATGTAAGAGCGAGCCTGCTCAGGGATACAGAAAAAGGAGAGGAATTTTCCAGAGTTACCCAGACTGCGGTAGAAAATATAAATTTAAAAACGGTATTTGCCGCGGCGCGGGCGCAAAATATCCTGGCCTTAGGGGCCCTGGAGAGTGCCGCCAGGAGGCTGGGAGTTAAGATCGCTTACCTGGTTAACCTGCTCAACCCGCAAATAGTAGTTATTGGCGGAGGCCTGGAGGAAGCGGGCGATGAATTCTTAAAAAAGGTGAGTTCCACGGTAAAAGAGTGGGCATTTAGAGAGTCGGCGGAGAGTTTAAAAATTACCTATTCTCAGTTAAGAGAAAATGCCGTTGCCTTGGGCGCAGCCAGTTTAGTAATGCAAAGGGTCTTTGCACAGCTTTAATTCATAAGCCTGCCTACCGGCAGGCAGGGAGGATAAATGGAGCAGAAGGCAAAGTTGATTATAGTGGGCCTGGCTATATTTACTCTGGCCTGCCTTTTTCTTTTTATTCAGGCTTCTAGCGGAAAACAGAGCTTGATCCGCGAGAGGAACGACTTAAGGGTGGAGAACACAGCCCTGAACGCCAAAGCGGATAAATTAACTTCTGCTATACGCAGTTACGAAACTAAAATTACCTCTTTAAGCCAGGAGTTTGAAAATATTTCCGCGCAGAGGGCAAGCCTGGAGAAGAAATACGCAGCTGCGCTTGGAGAGAAAGAAGACCTGGAAAATAAGCTCAGAGAACAGGCTCATTGGCAGAAATCCATGCCGCAGCAGGAAACTGTTTCCCGGGACGGCGATGAATATTGGGCGGGAATCTTAAGGGCCAAGGAAGAATTAGAATTACAACTGAGCAGCCTAAGGAGCGAGTTTAAATCGCTACAGATAGATAATGAACAATTGCAGAGGGAAAAAGAGAGCTTTGGGCTGGACTTGAATAATTTAAAACGCGAGAATGAAGACTTAAAGCGCCAGGTTGATTATAACCAGAAATTAATGGATAGTATTGCCCAGGAATTAGTCCGGGAAAAGAAGGATAAAGCGCAAATTCAGCATAATTATAGGATGGTCAAAAGCGAGAATTCGCTATTGACCCGTCAAGTGCAGAGCCTGAATCACCGCAAGATAAGCCTGGATAAAAAGGTCAAGGAATTGGGAGAAAGTAAGGATGCCTTAGGGCGCAGGCTTTTCGAAATGGAAAATATGCTTACCAGCGGAGTTGCGCAGATAGATAATTTGCAGTCCTCCGCTCTGCAGAGCGGCGCTGCAACAGAGGCAGCCAAAGGGGAAAAGCGGGATTCCGTAGAATTACCGGCGATAGTAGTAAGGCCACGCTCCGAAGGGACGGTAGATAAAGCGAGTAGTCCTGGCAGCATTGGCTCAACCAGTAAAATTCTGGCAGTGAATAGGGATAATGGTTTTGTAATTGTAGATTTAGGCCAGGAAGCAGGCCTAAAAGAGGGAGATGCTTTTAAGGTCTATAGGGCAGATAAACCCATTGCCAGTCTTGAGGTGATCCAGGTCAGGCGGAATATCTCCGCCTGCGACATCAAGAGAGAAGCCGAGCCGGTTAAGATCGGCGATGTAGTTAAATAATTCCTCAATCGTTTTCATTATAAATGACACGCACCAAGAAAAGCCCCTCCAAAAGTATATCTATTGAAGATGTCGCCCGCCGGGCCGGAGTTTCTATTACCACCGTTTCGCGCGTCATTAATAAGGTAGGCCAAGTCCAGGAAAAAAACCGCATCCGGGTAGCCGAGGCCATTAAAGAATTAAAATTCCAGCCTTCCATATTCGCCCAGCGCCTGGCTACTGGCAAGAGCAATGTTGTGGCTTTGCTTATCCCGCGCTACGAAGGAGTCTTTTATTCATTCTACGCTCTGGAATTAATCCGGGCAACCGGTACGCTCTGTGAAGCATTTAAACTGGATTTATTATTGCATTTAACCGATAGCCACAGCCGTGAATCTTTAAACCTCAGGGGCGTAGGCGGGGTAATCTTTTCGGATATTATCGGCACGCGCCAGCAGATCGAAGAGACTATTAAATCCGGCCTGCCCTGTGTAGTAATTAATAATTATGTTGAAGACTTACCGGTAAGCTGCATTGCTATTGATAATTCCGGAGGGGCCAAAAATGCAGTTAATTATCTGATCAACCTGGGGCATAAAGAAATAGCGCATATAAGCGGCGATGTAACGACTCAGGCTGCCGCTAAGCGCTTAGAGGGTTATGCCGAGGCGCTTAAGGAGAAGGGTATTGCCATAAAAGAGGAGTATATATTAAAGACAGATTATTCCCGTGGGCAGGCCAGAAGCGCAGCAGAAACATTATTTAAAATGCCCGAGGGACCTAGCGCTGTATTTGTAGCTTCGGATTCTATGGCTCTGGAAGTGATGGCGGTAGCCAGGGAATTAGGAAAAAATATTCCCGCTGATCTATCGCTTATTGGTTTTGATGATAATCCTTCGGGGCTCTACGGCCCAGTGGCTTTAACTACCGTAAGGCAGCCGTTGATCAAAATGGCTGAAGAAGGGGTTAAGGAATTGAACCGTTTAATGAGCGCTAAAAAAGGCGCGCTCCCCAAGAAGATTGTCCTGGCGACGGAACTGGTTGTCCGGGAATCATGCCGGCCCTTAAAGTAAGCTCTTACACAAGCTGTTGTATAAACTAAAAACTAATTACACAATATATTGTAATTTTTTGTTGACAAGGAATAAACCGGGTGTTATTATTGTTTGTCAAAAATAAACTAACCTTTTAATTTTACGGCCTGCCTGCCGGCAGGCAGGGAGCTACATATGGACTTAAAATTATCTGAAAATGCCTTAAAGGTTTTGCAGAGAAGATACCTTAAAAAAGACGAAGAGGGCAGGATAATTGAAACACCTGAGGAATTGTTCAGGCGGGTTGCTTCGGCGATCGCCTTGGCCGATAAACTTTATGGTAAAAATGAGAAAGAGATACAGAAGTTAGAAAATGATTTTTACCGCATGATGACAGCTTTTGAATTTCTTCCGAATTCCCCCTGCCTTATGAATGCTGGAAAAGATCTTGGGCAGCTCTCGGCATGTTTTGTGCTCCCGATAGATGATTCAATGGAGTCAATTTTTGAAAGTTTGAAAATTACGGCGATGATCCATAAATCCGGAGGCGGCACCGGATTTTCTTTTTCCCGGCTGCGCCCCAAGAATGCGGTAGTTAAGACTACCGGAGGCATCGCCTCCGGGCCAATTTCTTTTATGCGCGTTTATGATGCCGCAACCGAAGCCGTAAAACAGGGAGGAACCCGGCGCGGCGCGAATATGGGGATTTTAAGAGTTGACCATCCCGATGTTATGGAGTTTTCCACCTGTAAAGAGAATAATAAGCAGATTACAAATTTTAATATTTCGATTGCCATTACCGATGAATTTATGCAGAAATTGGAGCAAGGCAAGAATTATGACTTAGTTGACCCGCATACGCATAAACCGGTAAAGCAGGTTAACTCCAAAGAAGTCTTTGATTTAGTGGTTAAACAAGCGCATAAGAACGGTGAGCCCGGAATCATATTTATTGACCGGATGAACGAATTTAATCCTACTCCGAAGTTAGGAAAATATGAATCAACGAATCCTTGCGGAGAACAGGTCTTGCTGCCTTATGAAAGCTGTGATCTGGGTTCCATAAATTTATCCGTCCTCTGCAGAAAAGCGGGAACGCGCTATGAGATTGATTGGGATAGATTGCGGGAAGTTACGCGCCTCGCCGTGCACTTTCTAGATAACTTAATTGATGTAAATAAGTTTCCCCTGCCCCAGATTGAGAAAGCTACCAAAGCTACGCGTAAAGTCGGTTTAGGGGTTATGGGTTGGGCCAGCCTCTTGATCCGCCTGAATATCCCTTACAATAGCGATGAAGCGGTGGCCTTAGCAGAAAAAATAATGTCATTTATCCTGGATGAATCTACCCGGAAATCTTTGGAATTAGGCTCGGCTAAAGGCACGTTCCCGGCTTTTAAAGGAAGTATTTATGACAGGAGAGACGGCTCGACCAGGATGCGTAACGCCACGCTCACGACTATCGCACCTACCGGCACAATCAGCATTATTGCCGGCCCCTGCTCTTCAGGGATCGAACCTTTATTTGCCATATCTTATTACCGCAACGTTATGGATAATGATAAACTAGTGGAAGTTGAGCCGTTGTTTGAAGAAGTGGCCAAAGACCGGGGGTTTTATAGCCGTGAATTGATGGAAAAAATCGCTGAGAGCGGTTCGCTTCAGCATATTGAAGGTATCCCTGAAGACATAAGAAGAGTATTTGTTACCGCGCATGATATCGCGCCTGAATGGCATGTGCGCATGCAGGCGGCCTTTCAGAAATATGTGCATAATGCCACTTCTAAGACCATAAATTTTCCGCATGAGGCTAGCCTTGAGGATGTGCGTAAGGCTTATCTATTATCTTACAAGTTAGGCTGTAAGGGCATAACGGTTTATCGCGACAAGTCGCGCGAAGAGCAAGTTTTGAATATCGGCAATTCCGAACAGAAAAAAGACGGTCAAAAACAAAGCGTTGTCCCGGATTTTAAAAAAGAGATTGCTCCCCGACCGCGTCCGGAAGTAATCATCGGGACCACGACTAAGGTTTCTACGGGGTGCGGGAATCTTTATGTTACCATAAATGTAGATGAAGAAGGCCAGCCTTTTGAATTATTTACCCAGATGGGCAAGGCCGGCGGTTGCGCAGCCAGCCAGCTGGAAGCAATCGGTCGTTTGGTTTCCCTGGGTTTTCGCGCCGGCATAGAAGTTAAAGCGATCATCGAGCAGTTACGTAACATCCGTTGTCCGTCGCCTTCCTGGGAAAAGGGGCAGCGTATTTTTTCCTGCGCCGATGCTATTGCCCGCGTGGTTGAGAGAAGATTGGTGAATAATAAGGTGGCAAAAGCAGCTTTGGAGACTACGCCTGTTGCAATGAAACATGCCCATGACGATGAGCCGATTACTGCCGAGCTAGGCAGCGGTTTAAGGGGCGATATTGTGGGAGTTTGCCCTGATTGCGGAGGGGCGCTGCGCCATGAAGAAGGTTGCATGAAGTGTTATGCCTGCGGTTTCTCCAAGTGTTAATATGAAAAAAATATTATATATAGTGCTGGATGGATTAGGAGACTTGCCCTTAAAGCAGCTTGGCGATAAGACTCCGCTGGAAGCAGCGCTTACCGTCAATTTGGACCGTTTGGCGCAAAAGGGCAAAACCGGCATAGTTTATCCTGTGGGAAAAGGCATTGCTCCTGAATCGGATATCGCGGTAATCAGCCTCCTGGGGTATGACGCGCATAAATATTACACCGGCCGGGGGCCGTTAGAATCATTTGCCGAAGGCTTAGCCGTAAATGACGGCGATGTGGCTTTCCGCGTAAACTTTGCCACAGTAGCTGATAATGGAAAAACAATTCAAGACAGGCGCGTGGGCAGAAACCTGACTACCGAGGAAGCAGTAGCCTTGGCCAAGGAAATCAATTCTAAAGTTACCCTATCCAGCGCTACCTTTGAGTTCAAAAGCACGATCGGCCACCGCGGGATACTGGTAATCAGGGGCATGCACCAGAAACTTTCCGGCTGGATTACCAATACTGATCCGGCCTATGACCGCGAAGGTGTCTTCGGAGTAGCTAAAGAAAAATTTGAAAATATGGTTTCCGTATCCAGCCCTATGCCCGGATATGAAAATTCCCTGGAAGCCCAAGAAGCAGCTAAATTACTCAATGAATTTACCGAGAAGTCCATCAAGGTTTTGAACGCGGCGGCGGTAAATAAAAGGCGGGTAAGCGAAGGAAAGATGCCGGGGAATTTGATTCTCTCTCGGGATGCCGGAGACCACCTGCCTGAATTTGCGCCTATTTCAAGCGTATTTAATTTAAGGTTCGGTTCGTTTGTGCAGATGCCGGTTGAAAAGGGGATTGCCCTTCTTACCGGAATTGATATTATTGATGTGCCGCAGTCAAGCGGCCATCTAGATGTGGATTATCCTATTTGGGCAAAAATAGCCCTGGGTTCTATTCAGAAATATGACGGGATCTATGTGCATATTAAGGGTCCGGACGAACCGGCGCATGACGGAGATTTCCAGAAGAAGAAAGAGTGTATTGAGGCAATCGATAAATATTTTTTTAGCAGTCTCTTAAGCGAGTTAGACCTTGCAAATACGATCATTGCTGTAACTGCGGATCATTCTACGGTTTGCGCAGTAAAGGCGCATACTGCCGATCCTGTGCCGCTACTTATCTGCGGCGGGAATATCCAGCCGGACGGCTCAATGAGTTTCTCCGAGCAGGCGGCTAAGCTTGGCTCAATCGGAGAGATACTCGGTCGTGAAATCCTGCCCCTCCTGGTAAAACTCGCCAAAACCTAAGCAGGGACGGTTCTCAACTCAGTCGTAAAGCGTCCCCCCTACAAAGAAAATATCGTATCAATTAATTCGTTGTTTGCGTTTGTTCTCTTGAGATTATAACTACTCCACCTGTATTCATTTATATGTGATACTAAAGATGCCCTTATTGGGTTAGATTCAACATAGTTGATGCATTCCAAAAGGTAAGCATCTTTTTCTATAATTTTACTTTTAAATCGGTCCTGCCAAAGATGGCCAACCTTTTTATATTTGAAATTAAAATATTGACTATAGCTTAAATTTAAACCACGCATAATTCTATTAAGAATAGAAGGGTTATTTAATTCAATAATAAGGTGTATGTGGTTAGGCATTAGACAAAAACAGTATAGCTTAAATTTAAATTTCTTCTTATATTTCGTAAGGAAATTTAAATATTTTTCGTAATCATAAGGCTCTAGGAAAACAGATTGTTTCTGATTTCCTCTTGTGATAATATGATAGCAGCCATTTTGTATAGTAGTTCTTGCTGTCCTTGGCATGTTTACCACCTCCTATCATAATAGACATATAATCTACTGATTTCTAACATAAAAAAGGGACGCTTTAGCTTTAGCTTGAGAACCGTCCCTAAAGTTAATATGGATAAATATGACATTATAGTTATCGGCGCCGGGCATGCAGGCCTAGAGGCGGCCCTGGCTGCGGCGCGCCTGGGCGCCAAGACACTTATGCTGGTCATGGATATCCACTCCATCGGCCGGATGAGCTGCAATCCGGCAATCGGAGGAGTAGGTAAGGGCCAATTGGTCAAAGAGATTGATGCTCTGGGCGGAGAAATGGCCAAAGCAGCAGATGCCTGCGGCATACAATTCAGGATTCTCAACGCTTCTAAGGGCGCTGCGGTGCAGTCATCGCGCGCTCAAATTGATATGGATAAGTATAGCCGGTATATGCAAGAACTGATCAAGCATACTCCCGGCCTGGAGGTAGAAGAAGCGGAAGTTAAGAAATTAATTATTCAGGATAACCGTGTAAGAGGGGTAATTACTGATAGGGGTAAGGCAATTGAAACAGATGCAGTAGTGATTTGTCCGGGGACTTTTTTAGACGGCCTGATTCATATTGGTTTAAAGCATTTCAGCGGAGGCCGGATTAATGAAGCGGCTTCAGAAGGCCTGGCGGGTAACTTACAATCCTTAGGATTTAACCTTTTAAGGTTTAAGACCGGGACCTGCAGCCGCCTGGATAAAAAGACAATAGATTATGCCAGGCTGATTATCCAGAATGGGGATGAGCCGCCCCGCCCCTTTTCTTTTTTTACCGCAGTACTTACGCAGAAGCAAATACCCTGCCATCTAACCTACACCAATAAAAATACACATAAGATAATCCTGGATAACTTAAGCCATTCTCCGCTTTATGCGGGAGTGATCAAAGGTACCGGCGTACGGTATTGCCCTTCCCTAGAGGATAAAATCGTTAAGTTTAAGGATAAGGTAAGGCACCAGATATTTTTGGAGCCGCAAGGCCTGACTTCAGCAGAAGTTTATCCCAATGGCCTCTCGACAAGTTTGCCCGAAGATGTCCAACTTAAAATAATCCATTCCATTGAGGGCCTGGAAGAGGCAAAGGTAATCCGTTTCGGTTATGGGATAGAGCATACGGTGGTTGAGCCTACGCAATTGTACCCCACACTGGAAACAAAGACGGTGAAAAACCTGTATTTAGCCGGTCAGATTAACGGCACTACCGGTTATGAAGAGGCGGCAGCGCAAGGCCTGGTTGCCGGAATCAATGCGGTTTTAAGGGTAAGGAATAAAGAGCCTTTGATTTTAGACCGCTCTACCAGTTATATCGGAGTTTTGATCGATGATTTAACGACTAAAGGCACGAATGAACCGTACCGCATGTTTACCTCGCGGGTGGAGTACCGCTTGATCTTACGCGAGGATAACGCGGATACGCGTTTAAGTAAAATCGGTCATACTTTAGGGTTATTGGATAAAGAGAAATATAAGCGGGTAGAGAAGAAGGCGAAAGATATTGCCGCGGGAATAAGTTTTCTTAAAAATACCAGAATCGGCCCGGGGATAGAGGTGGATACAATGTTCCAGCGTCTGCATACCGCTGCGCTTAGAAAAGATATAAGCTTAGAGGCATTATTAAAACGGCCGCAGGTCAGCCTGCAGGATATTTATGGGATAGGCGGTTTAAAGATCGCTATTCCCGAAGGTGCTAGGCAGGAGATAGAAATTGAGGTAAAATATAGCGGGTTTATCCAGCGCCAGCTTAAAGACGTAGAAAAATTCAAGAACCTGGAAAAAATCCGGATTCCCGAAGCAGTAGATTATACAGAGATACCCGGCCTTTCGGCTGAAATTAAAGAGAAGCTGGATAAATTTAAGCCGCTTAATTTAGGCCAGGCCTCGCGCATATCCGGGGTAACACCTGCGGCAATATCCATCTTGATGGTTTATTTGAGAAAATTTAATGGATAAAAATAAGAATTATACCCGCTTGAAAAAATTCTGCCTGGCCCAGGGAATTGACCTGTTCGGAGTAGCAGATATCCGGAAGGTAAAAAAAGATTTTCAATTATCAGAAAATTCTCTGGCTAAGCTGGATAAGGCGGTTTGCCTGGGCCTTAGGCTGTCAGGAAGTATCCTGGGCGAAATATCCCTTGCTCCTACGCGGCTTTATTTTCACCATTACCGTACGGTGAACGCGTGCCTGGACCAGGTAGCGCTCAAGGCAGCTAATTTTATCCAGAGAAAAGGTTTTCAGGCGCTGCCTATACCCGCTTCCATAATTTTGGATTGGGAAAATCAGCGAGCCCATCTTTCGCATAAACAGGTGGGGGTTTTAGCGGGCCTGGGGTGGATAGGCAGGAATAACCTGCTGGTGAATAGAAAACTGGGCAGCCAGTTTCGCTTGAGCACAATATTGACGGATATGCCCTTAAAACTGGATAAGCCGTTAAAGGATGATTGCGCTTCCTGCCGTCTTTGTGTTAAGATATGCCCGGCGCAGGCGATCAAGGATAACCCGCAGGATTTTGAGCATATCCGTTGTTTTGAAAAATTGAAAGAGTTCCAGAAGCAAAAATTAGTTGACCAGTATATCTGTGGCGTATGTGTTAATGTATGTAAAGGCAAATAACCCATGGCGGATCTATATTTAACCAAGGCAGGTCACCAGAAGTTGCTCGAGGAGCTGGAATATTTAAAGACGGTCAAGCGCAGGGCGTTCTCTAAGGCCATCGGCGAGGCGCGGGCGCACGGCGACATATCCGAGAACGCCGAATATGACGCGGCTAAGGACGCTCAAGGGCTCAATGAGAAGAAAATTGCGGAATTAGAGCAAAAGTTAGCTTCGGCGCGCATCCTGGACGAGAATATCCGTGCGGATGAAGTTTTAATCGGCGCCACTGTCCAGCTTAAGGACCTGGATACGGATGAGGAGTTAACCTATACCCTGGTTTGCGAAGAGGAAGCAGATTACGAACAGGGAAAAATCTCGGTTTCTTCCCCTATCGGAAACGGCCTTTTGAACCACAGCTTGAACGCGGTAGTTGAAATTAAGATCCCCGCAGGCATCCTTAAATACAAAATCCTTAAGATATCCAGAGAGTAATTGCACAGGGCTATTTATCCTTGACCCTTATCTTGATTTGCGGTAAGATAAGCCTTAAATTACAAATTGATCAAAAAGTCCGTTTCGATGAAAGATAAAATCGTAGCCTGGATAAGAAAAAAGGCCAAGGCAGCCAAGGCCAAAGGCATTATTTTAGGTTTATCCGGAGGCATAGATTCTGCGGTAGTCTGCGCCTTGTCCAGAGAGGCAGTAGGCAGAGAGAATGTGCTGGGTTTATTTATGCCTTGCCATAGCCATAGCCGGGACCTAAAAGACGCTAAAATAGTGGCGGGAAAGCTTAAAATTAAAACCAGGTCTGTGGACCTCTCCGGTGTTTATGATAGCTTCTTAAAGGTTCTTCCTAAGTCTTCAAATTTAGCCCTGGTCAACCTGCCTCCGCGGTTAAGGATGGCTGCTTTGTATTATTTTGCCAATAAATTCAACTACCTTGTCTGCGGCACAGGAAATAAATCTGAATTAATGGCCGGGTATTTTACTAAATATGGGGATGGCGGTGTCGATATATTGCCCATAGCCGGTTTATTGAAAAAAGATGTGCGCAGGCTGGCCAAGGAGCTGGGTATTCCCGTTCAGATAATCACAAAAGCGCCTACCGCCGGGCTTTGGCCTGGCCAGACCGACGAGAAAGAGATGGGCATAACTTATAATGAATTAGACGATATACTATATAGATTGGAACACAAGCAAAAACAGAGAGCGGAAAAAGCAAAAGTCGCTAAAGTAGAACGGATGATCGCCAGGTCAGGGCATAAAAGAAACATGCCCGAGATTTGCAATATTTAACGCAAAAGCGGAGGGCTAAATGCAAGAAATATTGGAAGTATTGGAGAAAGACTGCCGGGCTACTCCTGAAGAGATAGCCAGGATGTTAAAGAAAAAGCCCCAGGAAGTCAGGAATGCGATCAAGAAATATGAGAAAGAGGGCGTGATTCTAAAATATAAAGCAGTGATCAATAAGGATTTAATAAGGGATGAGGATACGGGCTTACGCGCACTCATCGAAGTCAACATAGTCCCGCAGAAAGACGCCGGGTTCGATAAGATCGCCGAAAGGGTCTATTCATTTCCGGAGGTCACCAGTTGTTATTTGATCTCAGGCACATATGACCTGCTGGTTATTGTGGAGGGTAAGAATATACATACAGTTTCGAGTTTTGTCGCGGAGAAGCTTTCCTGCTTAGAGAATGTCCGCGGGACAACCACCCACTTCCTGCTTAAGAAATACAAGGAAGACGGGGTAATTTTGAAGCACAAAGAAGAGAATAAGAGGATTGCGATTTCTTATTAAGATAACAAAGGTTTAAGCTAAGAGAATGAAAAACATTATTTCTGAAAAAGTAGAGCAGATGCAGCCTTCGGGTATCCGGGCATTTTTTGACTTAGTCCTTGGAATGAAGGATGTCATATCCTTAGGCGTGGGCGAGCCGGATTTTGTCACGCCTTGGGCAATCCGTGAGGCAGGGATTTATTCCCTGGAACAGGGTTTTACCAGCTATACCTCAAACAAGGGCTTGTATAAATTACGCCTGGGGCTATCCCGTTATTTAAAGGCTAAGCATAACCTGGATTATTCTCCTGACGAAGAAATACTGATTACGGTGGGGGTAAGCGAAGGGCTGGACCTGGCTTTAAGGACAATCATTAACCCCGGGGATAAAATAATAGTTCCCCAGCCAAGCTATGTCTCTTACGGCCCGGTTACGGAATTAGCCGGCGGTTTACCTGTATATATAGATACGACAAAAGATGATTTCAAGTTGACGCCTGAAAAATTGGAAAAGGCGGTTGATAAAAGGACTAAGGGCATAATCTTAAATTATCCGACTAACCCTACCGGTATTTCTTACCGCCGGAAAGAATTAGAGGCTTTAAGCCGGGTAATCTTAAAGCATCGTCTTGTCTGTATCTGCGATGAGGTTTACGGCGATTTAACTTATGATTTTGAGCATATTCCTTTTGCCGGTATAGGCGGGTTAAAGAAAAATACTATTTATTTAAACGGGTTCTCCAAGTCTTTTGCGATGACCGGTTGGCGCGTGGGGTTTGCCTGTGGCCCTCAAGATATCATTGCCGGCATGACCAAGATCCATCAATATACGATTATGTGCGTGCCGATTACCAGCCAGATGGCTGCGGCAGAGGCTCTGGTCAGCGCGAAGAAGCCGGTTGAGGAAATGAAACGGGAATACCGCCGCAGGCGCGCATTCGTGGTGGAGGAGTTAAACCAGATGGGTTTATCTTGCCATAATCCGCAAGGCGCTTTCTATGTATTCCCATCAATAAAGAAAACGGGTTTGCGCTCCCTGGAATTTTCGCAAAAGCTCCTTGAGGAAGAGAAAGTTGCGGTTGTCCCGGGAACAGCTTTCGGCGGATGCGGCGAAGGCTATATCAGGATTTCTTATGCTTCCGGTATGGAAAGCTTGAAAGAGGCGTTAGAGAGGATTAAGAGATTTTTGGGTAAGGATTAAGAATGCCAAAAAAGAAAACCGACAATTATGAGGTTTATACCAAACAGATCGAAGGATTAGCCAAAGTGGCCAGCCTGATTAATTCCGGGTTATACCTCGAAGAGCTGCTGCGCTTAATCGTACAGGTTACTGCCGAGATTATGAATTCCAAAATCTCCTCGCTTATGCTGCTTGACCCCGATAAAAAAGAGTTGGTGGTCAGGGCTACCCAGTCCATCTCCGAGGCGTATAATAAAAAATCAAATATAAAATTAGGCGAAGGGATTGCCGGTATGGTTGCCCAGGATAATAAAGCGATAGCTATCCCGGATATAAATACAGATGAGCGTTATTTGAACCGCGATATCGCCAGGAAGGAAGGGTTGTGTTCGTTAGCCTGTGTTCCTTTAGCGGTAAAGAAAAGAGTAATCGGCGTTTTGAATTGTTATACTTCCAAGAAGCATATATTCTCCAAGCATGAATTAGGGCTCCTCACTGCTTTAGCCAATCAGGCGGCGATTGCTATTGAAAATGCCGAATTGGATTTAAGGGCACGTTCTGCCGAAGAGGCTTTAACTACCCGTAAACTCGTGGAGCGGGCAAAGGATATTCTTGCGCAGGAAGCGAATATCCTGCCTGCGCAGGCCTATAGGTTAATCCAGAAGCAGAGCATGGATTCGCGTAAGTCCATGCGCGAAGTCGCCGAAGCAATTATCCTGGCCAGGGATATTAGGGATAAAAAAGTTGACGCCTAGTAAGATAAAACTTGACAAATCTAAATAATATGTTATATTTTAACTAAGCAAGGCACAAAGTTTGTGCTTGGCGGGAAAGAACAGAGAAGCGTTCTCAAAAGGGACGCTTTTTTTTTGTTTCCCGGGTAATGGCTTCCTTTTTTAGCAGAGTCTGCTAAAAAGAGGATATTTGTTTTAAGAACGATAGCGTTCTTCTCTTGCCGATTCAGGGTAAGAAAGAACGCTTTTTTATTATGCAAAATATGCCTTATGAAGAACAGATAAATGCCTTAACCAAGATAAGCCGGGCCATAGCTTCCGATATTTACCTGGAAGATATCCTCAACCTGGTAGTTTCCGTTACCGCAGAGATGATGGGTTTTAATACCTGTTCATTGATGCTAATTGATGAGAAGAAAAAGAAGCTCCTAATCCGGGCTTCGCAGAGTATCAGCGAGGAATACAATAAAAAACCTCCGCTTAATATAGGCGAAGGGATCGCTGGAAGGGCGGTCAAAGAAGGCCGGCATATAGCGATTAAAGATGTGGCTCATGAAAAGGAATACAAGCATAAAGATATTGCCAAAAAAGAGGGGTTATGTTCGCTCTTATGTGTGCCTCTCACGGTAAAAGGAAAGGCTATCGGCGTGATTAATTGTTATACTCCACAGCCGCATGACTTTTCAGCAACAGAGGTCAATATTCTGGTTTCGGTAGCTAATCAGGCAGCCGTGGCTATTGAGAACGCCGAGCTGATCATCAAGAGTAAAATAATCCAGGAGGAACTGGAGATCCGTAAGAGGATAGAGCGCGCCAAGGGTATCCTGATGGAAGAAGAAAGCCTGACGGAAGAAGAGGCGTATTTAAAGATCCGTAAATACAGTATGGACAGCCGTAAAACAATGCGCGAGGTCGCCGAGGCGATTATTTTATCATCGGATATGCGTAAGATAACCGAGATAAAAAAACCGCAGACCTCTAAGCCCAAAGGAGGGTTAAAATGAATCTGTTGAGGCCAAATGCTAATGATGCGACAAGGACATTCAACCGTTCAAAGAACGTGGTACCGGGTTCGGGTATCTGTTCCAGGTGTATTGACGGGTGTAAAGGGAATTGTGAAATTTTTAAGGCAACTTTTCGGAGCCGCGAGGTAATTTATCCGGGCACATTCGGCGAGATTACCGCCGGAGGAGAAAAAAATTATCCGTTGGACTACTCGCATTTTAACATTCAAGGGTATGCCTTAGGCGCGAAAGGATTGCCTTCAGGAAAAGAGGGCAATCCGGATAATACAAAATTTCCTGATGTGAATACCGAAACCGAATATGGCTGGGATTCTAAAGTAAAGATGAAAATTCCCGTCTTTACCGGAGCCCTGGGTTCGACGGAAATTGCCCGTAAGAACTGGGAGCATTTTGCCGTAGGGGCCGCTATCTCTGGTATTACTCTTGTCTGCGGCGAGAATGTCTGCGGTATTGATCCCGGGCTGGAGTTGGATAGTAAAGGCAAAATTAAGAAATCTCCGGATATGGACCGGCGCATAGAAATTTACCGGAAATTCCACGAAGGTTACGGAGAGCTGCTGGTACAGATGAATGTAGAGGATACGCGCTTGGGGGTAGCCGAGTATGTAAGAAAAAGACATAACCTCCAGACCATAGAATTAAAGTGGGGCCAGGGAGCCAAATGTATCGGAGGAGAGATAAAAGTAAAGAGCTTAGAAAGGGCGCTTGAACTTAAAAAGCGCGGCTATATTGTTACGCCGGATCCTTCCTTGGAAGCTATCCAGAAGGCTTTTAAAGACGGCGCGATCAAGGAATTTGAACGTCATTCCCGTTTAGGCTTTGTTTCGGAAGAGGCATTTTTAAACGAAGTAAAACGCTTAAGGGAGCTGGGTTTTAAGCGCGTTACTTTAAAAACCGGAGCTTATTCCATGCGGGAGTTGGCTATGGCGATTAAATATTGCGCGCTGGCGCATATTGACCTGTTGACTATAGACGGCGCTCCCGGCGGTACAGGGATGAGCCCCTGGCGGATGATGGAAGAATGGGGGATTCCTACTTTTTATCTGGAGGCGCTTACCTATGAGTTTTGCCAAAAATTAACCCGTAACGGCCTGCGCGTGCCGGATATAGCCATCGCCGGAGGTTTTTCCAGCGAAGACCATATTTTTAAAGTGCTCGCTATGGGTTCGCCTTATGTTAAAGCGGTATGCATGGGGAGAGCACTGATGATTCCGGGCATGGTGGGTAATAATATCGCTAAATGGATTAAAGAAAACAATCTTCCGGTTACCGTAGCGGAATACGGTAAAACAAAAAAAGAGATTTTTGTTTGTTACGAGGAGTTGGCTGAAAAATACGGCAAAGAGATGGAAAATATCTCGTTAGGAGCCATCGGTGTTTATTCCTTTGCCCAGAAGCTTAGAGTCGGCTTACAGCAGCTGATGGCCGGGAGCAGGAACTTTCAGTTAAGCGCGATTTCTCGCAGCGACCTTATGTCTTTGACTGAAGAGGCGGCTAAGGTTTCCCATATACCGTATGTCATGGACGCTTATCGTGAAGAAGCGGAAGCGATCCTTTAGGAGGTAGCCATGTTAAAAAAAAGCTTATGTGATACCTGCGCCAATGGCCGGGGTTGCGTTTTACCGCAAAAGTTTCCTGTTTGGGAATGCGAAGAATTCAATAATTGCGTAGTAGCCATTGAAGAACGGCAGGATAAGGCAGTAAGGCCCAGGAAGGGCTTGAGGTAGGCCAGGAAAGTATCGGGCGGAATTTTAACCATTAAGACACGGGCGTCTTTTTTAGATCCTATGCGGGATAAGAAAGGCGCCTTTTTATTTAAAAGGGTAAAAATGGAATTCGAAAGATTAACTAATAAACTTGCACCTACTGTAAAAAGAATAGCTTATAAGCTTAACGGGCGGTATAGGTCATTTAGCCATGATGACCTGTATCAGGAAGCGTTTTTACATCTTTGGAAGGATTTTAACGCCGGAAAGCTGGAAGATAAAACAGACAGTTATATACTGCAAGGTTGTTATTTTCATTTAAAGAACTATATCCGCAAAGTCAATGAAAGGCCGGGTATGGTTAGTTTGGATAGGATAGCGGGAGATAGAGAAGGTGTTAGCCTGGAAGAAATAATGTATTCAAAATTTAGGATCCAGGAAGACTCCCGCAAATTTTTGCATGCAAAGTTTCTAGTTGAGGATATCCAGAATAATGGTTTTAACCCCAGAGAGAAGAGAATACTTATGTTCTTGAGGGATGGTTTGACTACCAGAGACATAGGAAAGCGGATCGGGCTTTCGCATGTCAGTATTGTAAAGGCGGTTAAAAAAATCCGGGAGAAGGCTAAGCAGCATCTCGACAAAGAATAAAGAGTTACCAACTTTAGCTATTCTTTACTTGTATTAATGTAAGACACACGTTGAAGTGTAAGATGAGACTACGGCGTTCCTTAAAAAAGGAGCGCTTTTATTTTTAATTATTAGACGCAGGCGTCTTTTAGGCCCAAAGGAAGGGCTAAAAGACGTTTTTTTTTAGATAGCTAGGAGAAAAATAGAAAGGAGTAATAAAAATGACAGGCAAATTTAGTAAAGGTTATAGGGGTATTATGGTTAGTAGCGTCTTAGCTGTATTCTTGGCAGCGGGTTTCTCCTTAAGTAGTAGATCCACCGTTCTTGCGGATGATAGTACAGAGGCCAGGTTAGTTAAGAAAATTGAAGAACTGGAAAAGAGAATTCGGTCTCTCGAAAGTAAAAAATCGCCAAACGTAACGGATTCGGTTGTAACTAAGAGCGATGTCGAAGCAATTGTGAATGAAAAAGTGGCGTTGGTAAAAGAGGAAACCGGATTTAAAATTCCTGAAATCTTGAAGGATATAACTTTAAGCGGATTTGTGGATACCTCGTATACCTATAGCTTTAATCATCCTGATTCTGGAAAAACTACCGGGCGGGTATTTGATACCGAGGCAAACAGTTTTAACCTGCAGGCGGCCAAGATAGCCTTTGAAAAAATACCCGCTAAAACAGGTGGGGTAGGTTTCAGGGTTGATCTTCTGATGGGAGATGACGCTAAGGTGATAAAGCCTTATGGTTGGAATACGGATGATTTTAATTTGGAGCAGGCATATTTAGATATATTGGTGCCCGTCGGCAAAGGGTTAGATGTAAAGGCTGGTAAATTTGTTACCTTAGCCGGAGCAGAAGTAATCGAAGCAAAAGATAACTGGAATTTTACACGTTCGCTGCTTTTCGGATACGCAATACCATTTACTCATACAGGCGTGCGTGTAAGCTATCCGGTTTTGAACACTCTGACCGGATATTTGGGAGTAAATAATGGTTGGGATGACATAAAAGATAATAATAAAGGCAAGACTGTAGAATCTGCATTGGCCTGGAGTCCCAAAGACTGGTTATCTTTTAATCTTACTGGAATTTACGGACCTGAAGAAACTGGGAACAACCATGCAAACCGTGCGTTAGTTGATTTCGTCGCTACCTACAAGCCTTTCAATAAGTTGACCATTAAGCTTAATACTGATTACGCCCAAGAGCAAGACCTTGTTTCGTCCGGCAAGGCTGCGACCTGGTCAGGAGTAGCTGCTTACGCGCGCTATGATTTTAATGATAAATGGAGCTTTTCAAACCGCACAGAGTATTTCAGTGACCCTAACGGAGTCAGGGTCATTAGCGGAACTCCTGCGGATTATTGGGAAAATACTTCCACTCTGGAATTAAGGCCGTATAGGGATCTTATTACGCGTTTGGAATATCGTTATGATCATGCAACTTCTGATGTTTACACAATTAGCACAAAAGCGGTAGACCATCAGAGTACTATCGGCCTAGAAGCAATTTATGTATTTTAAGAAAGGAGCAAAATATGGGGAAGAAAGGGAGTAGCTGGTTTTCCGGCATAAAAACGGCAATACTGGCTGTTACAGTAGGGTTACTTGTTTCTATAGCGGTTCCTTTTTCAGTTTTTGCTGCTGATCCTTCAGGAGCCGAAACCCTGGCGCAGAATCCGCAGGCGCCGATTGATTATGTATGGGTCTTGGTCTGCGGTTTTTTAGTTTTCTTTATGCAGGCAGGGTTTGCTATGGTTGAAGCCGGGTTTTGCCGGGCAAAGAACGCCACTAATCTTATGGCCAAGAATACAATTGATTTCGTGAGCGCTTCACTAATTTTTATGGCTGTAGGTTTTGCTTTGATGATGGGTAATGATTATCATGGTTTAATCGGCACATCAGGTTGGTTTTTGCGCGGAGAGGATTATGATGTTGGCAAATACTTGATGTTCTTCTGGCAGTTGGTTTTTGCGGGAACTGCGGCAACTATTGTTTCCGGAGCCGTTGCCGAACGCTTGAAATTTAAAGCCTATTTTCTATATAGTATTGCCGTAATTGCGGTTATTTATCCCTTATACGGTCATTGGGTATGGGGAGGAGGTTGGCTTTCTAAACTTGCTTTTGGCGTAGGCCATGTTGATTTTGCCGGATCCGGAGTTGTGCATACAATAGGAGGTTTTGTCGGTTTGGCAGGCGCTATTGTTCTCGGCCCGCGATTCGGTAAATTCGGTAAAGACGGAAAACCTAAAGCTATTCCCGGGCACAGTATAACTCTTGCCGCGCTTGGTACATTTATATTATGGTTTGGTTGGTTTGGCTTTAATCCAGGTTCCACATTTTCCGCGCATCAGTTAAGGATAGCGGTTATTGCTGTGAATACGAACCTGGCAGCGGCAGCAGGAGCAACGGTGGCTATACTCTTGGTATTTATGAAGACTAAGAAATGGGATGTGGGTATGATGTTAAATGGTTGCCTCGCAGGTTTGGTTGCGATTACTGCACCTTGCGCCTGGGTAGAGGCATGGGCAGCTGTAGCTATCGGGGCAATTGCAGGTGCGCTGGTAGTTTTAGGAGTATATTTCTGGGAAGCAAGGGGAGTTGATGATCCCGTAGGTGCAGTAAGCGTGCATGGTATAAACGGCGTATGGGGGCTTATCAGTGTCGGCCTTTTTGCGGATGGGACATACGGCCTTGGTACGACAGATGCGCCGTTGGTTAAGGGGTTATTTTACGGCGGCGGTTACGGACAGTTGATCGCCCAGGTTATCGGGGCGGCAGTATGTGTAACCTGGGCTTTTAGCCTTGGGTTTATCATATTTAAGTTAATGAATAAGTATTTTGGCGTAAGGGTAGCTCCGGAGGAAGAATTGAAAGGTTTGGATATTCTGGAGCATGGTACGCCAGCTTACCCTAACTTTTATACTACGAATCAGAATTAAGAATAATTTCAATTAATTTTCTGCCCGGGCTTAAATCCGGGCAGAAAAGCGGAGGGATGAAGAATGAAAAAGATAGAGGCAGTTATCCGGGTAGAGAAATTAGAGGAGATTACCAATGTATTGGAAACTTTGGGCTATCCCGGTATGATGGTCACGCATATTGAAGGCCACGGCCGGCAGAAAGGTCTTGTTGAACAATTCCGCGGCAGGGAGTTTAGGGTAAATTTTCTGCCTAAAATAAAGATTGAAATTATCGCCAAGGATAGCGAAGCGGATAAGATCGTAAAGACGATCTCCAAAATCGCAAAGACCGGCGAAATCGGTGACGGTAAGATATTTATCTCTAGCATAAATGATGTAGTGAGGATTCGGACGGGTGAACAGGGGGATATAGCTGTATAGATTCCAGTATATCGGTCGGAAGGCATTTGCGCTTATTAAAGTACAAGTAGGGAGAGGTAGTAGTGTAGCCTTGTTCTACAGATGTTAGACCAGGAGTTAATTAGGGAAATATTAAGAATAAAAGAGGAAAACGGTTATACCCTGTATGATTTATCTAAGAAGCTGGATATTCAAGTTACTACTATAGAGAGATGGTTGCAGACGAGGCGAATAAATAAGGTTTACGCTAAATTAGTTAGGGAGAAATTAAAGATAAATTGACCGTAAAGATTAAAATAAGTTACCAGGAATTGAGCTTTTTTACTTGTAGATATAAGGCACATAGCTGTGTTCAAGCAAAGCAAACAGAGGCGTTCTCTACTTAGGAGCGTCTTTTTTTGTTTTATTTTTAACCAGTTGGTTAACCAGTAGGATTAATAGGGGGGAAATATGATTAATTCAGGCGATACAGCGTGGGTTTTAATGTCATCGGCCCTGGTTTTGTTAATGACGCCGGCCTTAGCGTTTTTCTACGGCGGTATGGTCAGGCGCAAGAATGTCTTAAGCGTGTTGATGCAGTGTTTTATTATTATGTGCGTTTTGAGCCTCCATTGGGTATTGATTGGTTACAGTATATCTTTTGCCCCAGCAAAAGGTTTTTGGGGAGGTTTGCAGTGGTTAGGTTTACGCGGCGTGGGCTTAGGACCTTATACTGATTACGCCGGCACTATCCCGCATCAAGCATTCATGATTTTTCAAGCGATGTTTGCCATTATCACTCCGGCGTTAATTATCGGCGCTTTTGCCGAGAGGATGAAATTTTCCGCATTTTTAGTATTTACGCTGCTCTGGGCTACTTTTGTTTATGGCCCGCTAGCGCATTGGGTTTGGGGCATAGGCGGGTGGTTAAGGGATTTCGGTGCTCTGGATTTTGCCGGTGGCACAGTCGTGCATATTAACGCTGGAATTGCGGCATTGGTGACAGCGCTGATATTAGGCAAGAGGTCTAATTTGGACAAAAATATTCCGTCTCCGCATAATATGCCATTTGTGGTTTTGGGTACGGGTTTATTATGGTTTGGCTGGTTTGGTTTTAATGCCGGAAGCGCTTTAGCCGCCAATGGCCTGGCAGTGAATGCTTTTGTTGTAACTAATACTGCCGCCGCCGCCGCCGGTTTAAGCTGGGCATTAATTGAATGGATCCATAACGGTAAGCCGACGATCTTCGGCGCTTGTTCCGGGGCAGTGGCCGGGCTTGTCGCGATTACGCCCGCAGCAGGTTTTGTTAGTGTAATCCCCGCGATAATTATCGGATTATTGGTCAGTGTATTTTGTTTTATCGCGGTTACCGTAATCAAGCCAAGGTTTGGCTATGATGATTCCCTGGATGCTTTTGGCGTGCACTGTGTAGGCGGTATCTGGGGGGCGCTCGCCACCGGATTATTTGCTTCAAAGTTAGTTAACCCGGCAGGAGCAGATGGTTTGTTTTTTGGTAATCCTAAACAGTTTTTAGTGCAGCTTCTTGCGGTTGGGGTGACCATTATTTACACGGCGCTAGCAACTTTTGTGATTTATAAACTGGTAGATTTATTTATTGGTATAAGGGTAGGCGAGAAAGAAGAAATTATAGGGTTGGATCTTACCCAGCATCGCGAGAGAGCATATACTGTATTAGAATAAATAGGAGGGGTTATGAAACTCATTATAGCGATAATCCAGCCATTCAAACTGGAAGAGGTTAAAGAGGAGCTGTATAAGGCGGACGTAAATTTGTTGACCGTAAGCGAAGTATTGGGTCATGGGCGCCAGAAAGGAGTCACGGAAGTTTACCGCGGCCACAAAGAAACTGGCAACCTGTTACGTAAGGTCCGCCTTGAGATTGCGGTAAATGATAACTTTGTCGAACCTACGATCAAAGCTATCGTAGAAGGGGCCAAGACCGGTGAAGCCGGAGATGGAAAGATATTCATTTTAGATTTAGAAGAATGCGTGCGCATCCGTACAGGAGAACGTGGATTGGTTGCTATCGGTTAAAAAATGGTTACCAAAACCTTTATTTATTTACTTGTATATAGAGCTGTAAAATTTAACAGTAATAGAAGGAACAGGGGCGTTCTTCTTAGGAAGAATGCCTCTGTTATTTTTTGAAGAATATGTTATAATAAATAGTCAGATTATACCAGGAGGAAGAAGATGAGTATAAGACAAAAAGTATTATTTAAGATTAAGAGTGTTGAATTAGATAAGGTTAGCTTGCCTAAGAAGGTCTCTTCTTATTTTGGAGAGAATACCTTTAGCATAGAAACTATGCAGAAACATCTCTCCAAAGAGACTTTTGAAGCCTTTAAGACTTGGATGGATGAAGGTAAGACCATAAGTTTGGAACAGGCAAATGAAATTGCTAATGCCATGAAAGAGTGGGCAATTGCCAAAGGCGCCAGTTACTATACGCACTGGTTTCAGCCGATGACCGGCCTGACCGCAGAGAAACATGATAGTTTTATTTCTATTAGCGGGCCGGGAAAAGTAATTGAAAAATTCTCTGGTAATAAATTAATCCAGGGCGAGCCCGATGCTTCGAGTTTTCCTTCAGGGGGGATTCGGGCTACCTTTGAAGCCCGGGGCTATACTGCCTGGGACCCTTCCAGCCCCGCGTTCATAATCGAGAGCAAGTTTGGGAAGACCCTGTGTATTCCGACCATCTTCATTTCTTACCACGGTGAAGCATTGGATAAAAAGTTGCCGCTCTTACGTTCTGATGAGGCATTGAATAAAGCAGCTTTGGGATTATTAAAGCTTTTCGGCCATAAAGATACCCGAAAGGTATTTTCAACCTGTGGTCCGGAGCAGGAATATTTTTTGATTGATAAGAATTACTATAACCTGCGTCAGGATTTAGTGATGACCGGCAGGACCCTCATCGGTGCTGCTTCCCCTAAGGGCCAGCAGCTGGAAGACCAGTATTTTGGGACGATCAAGGAGCGGGTAATTAATTTTATGTTTGAGGTGGCGCAGGAGGCATATAAATTAGGTATACCTTTAATGACTCGCCATAATGAGGTTGCTCCACACCAATATGAATTTGCTCCTATTTTCGAAGAATCGAATATCGCCGCGGATCATAACCAGCTTTTGATGGAATTAATGAAGAAGGTCGCTTTAAGGCACGATATGGTCTGTCTTTTGCATGAGAAGCCTTTTGCCGGGATAAACGGCAGTGGAAAACACTTGAATTGGTCGCTTGCCGATGACAAAGGGAATAATCTGCTTAATCCTGGCCAAACCCCCGAAGATAATCTGCAATTCCTAGCAGTCTTAGTCGCGGTTTTACGCGCGGTGCATATGCATGCCGATCTTTTAAGGGCTTCCGTGGCTATGGCCGGGAACGAACATCGCTTAGGCGCCAACGAGGCCCCGCCAGCAATTATCAGCGTTTTCCTGGGAGAACAGTTGACTGAAATCCTGAATATGATTGAAAAAGGGGTAAAATCAAAAGTTTCCAAGGGAGATATTATTGATTTAGGAATCGGCCGGCTCCCTAAATTCAATAAAGATACGACTGACCGGAACCGTACTTCGCCTTTTGCTTTTACGGGATCAAAGTTTGAATTTCGTGCTGTCGGCTCTTCCCAAAATATCTCCACGCCTATCGCGGTGCTTAATACTATTATTGCCGAGAGCCTTGATTATGTCGCTCAGAAAATTAAAGCTATATCCGGAGGAAAAGATTTTAACAGCGCAGTACTTAAGGTTATTTCCGAAATAGCCAGGGAGACAAAAAAGATCCGCTTTGAAGGCAATAACTATGCCGAGGAGTGGGTTAAGGAGGCCAGGAAACGCTCCTTGCCTAACGTAGCGGCAACTTATGCCTCGCTCAAAGATTTGACCAATGAAAAAAATATAGCGCTTTTTGAAAAATATAAAGTTTTCTCGAAAGAAGAGCTTATTGCCCGTTACCATATCTGGATGCATATGTATAACCTCACTCTGGAGATTGAGGCCAATACCTTAAAAGAGATGGTCAATGCCTCGGTTGTCCCGGCGGGTTACGAATATGAAAAGCTGCTGGCCAGTACTTTACACGAGTTAAGCAGCCTCAAGAAAACAGCCGGCCTTAAGCTGGATTCGTCCGCCTTACAAGACAAAAAGGAGCATCTTGCTGAAATCGTGGCCAAAATCTACTATGTCCGGCGTAATACTTTAGAGATGGATAAATTACTAGGGAAAGCCCGGAAAGTAAGCAATGAAAAACGCGCTGAAATTTACTTCAAAGAATTGAAACCCCTGATGGAACATATCAGGAAACACGTAGACCAGCTTGAGTGCGTAGTTTCTGATGATGCCTGGGATTTGCCCAAGTACCGCGAGATGCTGTTCATAAAATAGTTACAGGAAGAAGTAGAAGCACGGGGTAGTGCTTTAGGTTTATTTAACCGCAAAAGAACATAGACGTTCATCAAAGACAGGGAAGGCCTGGTCTTTAATGAACGTCTTTTTTTTGTAAATAGCGCTGATTAAAATTTAGGCAAAATATGATAACAATATTGATTGCGGATAAAGAATTAAAGACAAAGGAAACACTGGAGAAGATGCTCGGGAGGGTCGTGGAGTTCGAAGACTCCTTATTTAATGCAAAAAAAGGCGTATTATACAAGTCTATCATAGAGGCAGTGGAAAAGCCTTTATTGGAACAGGTCTTAGAGCGCACAGGAGGCAATCAGCTTAAAGCCGCTCAACTCCTGGGCCTTAACCGTAATACGCTGCATGCCAAGATTAAAAAGATAGGGATTAACGTAGAAAAATGGAAAACCTGAAAGGATTATACGATCCGCGTTTTGAGCATGATTCCTGTGGTGTAGGCTTTGTCTGTAATGTTAAAGGCCTAAAGAGCCACACTATTGTGGCCCAGGGCTTGGAAATACTCCGGAGCCTGGCGCACCGTGGGGCCACCGGAGCTGACCCTAAGACCGGGGACGGCGCAGGTATACTTATCCAGATGCCGCACGAATTTATGCTTAAGGTGGCCGCAGAAAATAAAATAATTTTACCGGATAAAGACAAATATGGGACAGGTCTGGTCTTTTTCCCGACCGATGCGTCAGAGCGTGAGTTTTGCAAAAACGTATTCAGTAAAATAGTTAAACAGGAAAAACAGGAATTACTCGGTTGGCGCAGCGTGCCTGTTGATA